>Ga0180433_10000606_pt1 | contig 61406 bp, 63 predicted proteins | sample SS_ome_8_FD_132980 | JGI IMG/M metagenome (GOLD analysis project Ga0180433, IMG submission 132980) | Hypersaline lake sediment archaeal communities from the Salton Sea, California, USA - SS_1_D_1 metaG | ecosystem: Environmental > Aquatic > Non-marine Saline and Alkaline > Hypersaline >... | reverse complement strand
TGAGGACACGGTCAAGTTTCTATCTATATCCCATACTAAAAAAGTCTCAGGAGGATACGACCAGACAGCCCAGGCTTTTCCTGAAGCTCTGCTGGCAATACCTTCCCTGTCAATTATTTGAGAGGTTATGCCACGCCTGGCTAAATGATAGGCTGTGGAACATCCAGCAGCACCCGCCCCCACGATAACGACTCCATCTTTAATAGACATTGCAATTTCCTTTCTATCTTCTATATTCGAAAGCTATTTTATCACTGTTTGTGCTTACAGGCACTATTTGATATGTTAACTAAGAGTATTATAAAGGTATAGCAAGACTTACGCTGGCATAATAGAAACGTTGAAATCAAGAAAATAAAGCAGTTAATCAAGTTGGTTCAAAGCTGATTAACTTGATTACGGTATGTAATTAGGGTAGTTATCAAGTCTGTAATAGGCTTCAAAAAGATGTTAGTGAGAAAAATAAGAGTCGCCCACCAGAATCAACGGAACTTGATGAAGAATGGTCTCTCTACTACCTCTCTAAATATGCTATCTTGCCAGAAGCTCTACCACCGATAATGCCCCTCTGGAATAAGTGTATTATGGGGCACCATGCTGAGCATTTGTGCTTGACTGTTCGGGAGGCTTTGTAGATTGCACGACTTTACAAAGTGCTAGAATTCTACTACCACGAGGAAATGACCCGATGGTCAGACTCTAGCAATGCTGAGTTCGAAGTAGAATTAAGACGGATGGAAAACTTGCCAGAGAACTATAGAAAGATTAAGTTCGGGGACATAGTTTTAGATGGGGCTTACACTATCGCAAGTGCGGAAGAGTTTAGTGAAGTTGAGGGCGAGGACTTTCATGAGACAGAATTTGATGTTCACATGGTCGCTAATATCTTTGAGTACCACGGTGAAAGATTTCGTGATTTTATCTATGATATGGCAGAAGAGTATGGTATTGACAATTACAAATACAAAGAACTGCAATCAATGCCCATAGAGGAAAATAATCAATTTTTCCTACAGCTAGAACAAGAGGCTATACGGAAAGCAATACAGGAGGTGCAAAATGAGAAGAGGCGTAAGGTAAAAAGCTAGGGCATGACTGGGTAGTTCTCAGTTTAGACTATAAAAGACGCAGGAAACCAAAAGGAGGTAAAAGAAGGTGAAATAAGTTGAATTAGCTAAGCAATTACGAATTTCTAAGAGTTACCTAAGCATGATTTTATATGGGCAAAGGCAGTGCTCTCCAGAGCTTGCGGAGAAGTTACAGTCCACCGGGGGGAATTCACAAAATAGTGAACAATCAGCTACGGCTAAGGACTGGCAGTCAGAAGGTATTGGGTTCGAATCCCATCAGTTCCACCAATAAAACGCGACTCTATTTTTTTCACATTCACCCTGGTCCTCGCCTGTGGAGGGGGAGGAGTTTTGAATCCTAAATGCCAATCTTGTTGAGCATACTACAAAAGTCGGGGCAAATTTAAAGCACAAGTGATTAAGTAGTCATAATTTTTAAGATTCAGAGTAGAGCGCCTGCCGGATTTAGAAATTAGCCACTGGGATTGTCACGCCTCCGACAAGTCTAGGCTTACCAGGACAGGATATATCCCGGCGAGGGAGTTTATACGACATTATGCGGCTAGCTATTATTTCTAGCGTTCCTTGGTAGATATATTGATTGGGTGGTAATGATAGTTAATTCTATCAGCCCAACTCTGGCTCAATCAGGCCGTAGCCGCCACTCTTGCGGCGGTATAATAGATTGAGCTTCTCAGTATCGGCGTCCAGGAAAAGAAAAAAATCATGTCCAAGGAGCTCCATCTGGTTTATAGCTTCATCTACAGGCATGGGTTTGACTAAGAAGCGTTTATTCTTTACTATCTTTTTGGGAGCCTCTATTTCTTCCGCCTCAATTGCCGCTTCTTGGCGAGCAAAGGAAGTTCCTCTCCCTTTGTCATATAATTTGCCTTTATATCGCTCGATTCGCTTAGATAACACATCTTCTACTTTGTCAATGGCTTTGCGAATATCCTTGGACTTTTCCTGAGCTCTGATTAAGCTCACTTTGCTGTCGAGGGTAACCTGGACAGTGAATCGTTGCTCAGGCAGTTTAGTCTCCTCCCGGGAAATCTCCACCTTGCCTTCACTGATGATAGGTAAGTACCGAACTAGTTTGCCAATCTTCTTCACAATATATGATTTTACTGTTTCGGAGACCTCCACTTTATTCTTAGAGATAATCTGTAGGTTCATTGCTCCTCCTTCAGTTAAAAATCTCTCTTGCCAAGGTTAAGCCCCAAGCGGACGTAGCCCCCTTGTTCTTGAGCGCTACAGCACAAGACTCGAGCGTGGCTCCAGAAGTGCATACATCGTCAATAAGGATAATCTGTCTGCCGCTTACCCTTTCATCACGGCATATAAAAGCATCGGCTACGTTCCTTCGTCGCTCTTCCACATCAGCTGCTCTCACCTGAGGTTGTGTCTGCTTAACCCGAACGAGGCAATCCTCAATCACTGGCAGATCAATTCGCTTACCTAATCCTTTAGCCAGAAGATTAGACTGATTATAACCCCTCTCTCTTAATCGTCGGGGATGAAGAGGCACGCAAATCAGGGCTTCGCCAGGTAAGGGATTTGATCTGAGATAATGAGCTAGTAATTCAGCCAGGAAGGGAGAGATTGCCTTCAAATTCCGATACTTCAGTTGGTGAATGGCTCTGCGTATTGTGTCGTCAAACCTAAACAGGGAGCGGATGCCGTCAATCTCAGTTTGTCTTTGCCAGCAATCCGGGCATACCATACCGCTAGCCTGAGGTCTACCACAGCTCGGGCACAGTGGTGGTAATAGGCTTGGTAGTTTTCCAAGGCATTCAGGGCAAAAAAACTCCCCCAACCGCCCACATCCAACGCATCGCCTTGGAAAGAAGGAATCAACCACCAGATCAACTAATTTATCTGACCGAAGCAAATCCTCTGCTAAGGAGTGTATTCTCGGCGTGTACGAGTATGAAGTGCCCCGTCAAGAATAGGCTCATTGAGGTATACTTCACCATTCCTGATTTTTATATTGTAACCGCAATCAGGATTGGTACACACCCAAGCCTTGTAGTGAATCGGCGCCCCTTGACTACCAAAGTCAGATAGAGGCACCAAATCCCCCCTGCCGCATTTTTGGCACTTAGGTAACGAATCGTTTTCCAAGTTCCACCTCCACAATGAAATTTATTTATTATTTGAGAATAGGCAAGTATATACCATAAAAAATTTGTTTGCAAGTTTGTTTCAAGAGTAAGCCCTAAAAAATTTGATTTCTAAGACTTTTAATGGGCCAGCCCAACGGCCGATAGGCGGGTATAAACAGCCCCAGCAGGCGTCAACTGGCTTCTCATTAAGCTGACAGCCTCGACTTGGATATGATATTTATCTTCAAAAATAGTGGAATCCACAAGTTCGCCAAAGTTCCTTCGTTCCAATGGTGATGCTCCCGGCCTGATGCGAGCCAGAGTCAAATGTGGCACAAAAGGGCGTTCCTCCTTAACAAATCCTGAGACTGCGAGTGCGGAATCGATATTCTGTTGTAATTTCGATAGCGTGTCTACTTCCCCACTGATGCCGACCCAAAAGACTCGAGTGTGCTTGAGGCTAGGAAAAGCCCCCAGGCCTGAAATCTCCAGGTGGAATGGAGAAATCTCGCGAGTGGCTTCTTCTATAGCTTCGGTTATCTCTGTTACCCGCTTAGCAGTGATGTTGCCCAGAAACTTCAAGGTCAGGTGAATTCCATCAGGGCTCACCCATTTGACGAATCTGTGTTCATCTCTATTTATTGCATTTCTCAGTCCGGATAATCCCTCCCTAACTTCCTCAGGTAATTCGATAGCAATAAAGGAGCGGATTTGCTCAGGGCTATGTGGCACTTCTGCTCCTTTCATCCTGGCTTAGCAGTTTTTGGGCGTTGGTTCCCAAGATTCTGGCTTTATCTTTCTCAGAAAGCCGTGCAGATTGGACATGGTCAAGCACCCGTTTCTGGTGCATAAGAGGATAGTCAGTGCCGAAAAGGATTTTATCACTGCCGGTGATGCATCCCATCTGCTTAAAAATTTCGGGCTTGTAAAGGAAAACGGTGGCTGCGGTATCAAAGAAGACATTGGCTAGAGCTTTATTTACTTCAGGCATCAGGGCATAGAAAGGCAACCCGCCGCCCCAGTGCGCGCAAACAAGCGTTAAATTGGGAAAAGCTGTGATAAAAGGGTATAGGATGTCAGGGGTGATGCTACCCTTGCCGGGGTAATCGTGGCCTACCGGCTCCGAGGAATGGGTCAGAAAAATCAAATTATGCTTTAGCGCGGCATTAACTAGAGGCTTCATTTTTATCTCGTCAGTGATGTCGAAGCCCTGCACATCAGACCTTAATTCGCCAATGCCCCTAGCTCCAGCTTTGGCACATCGCTCCAGCTCAGCTATGGCGGCATCTCCTGCTGTGGGTTGAATCGCACAGAAGCCGACAATCCTCCTGGGATAGCGCGATACTGAATCTAAAATATAATCGTTTGTTTTCACACATAGTTCATGGCTCGCCCAGCCAATGTTAAGCACGACTGACAAGTCAATACCCGCTTCATCCATGCTATTAATCAGTTCCTCCGCCGCTGCTAGCCTGGCTTTCGGCTGAGAATAAAGCAAGGAAAAGCAGGGATCATGCTTGATATATTCCTCACGCCGTTCCTTCAGCCAGGTGGGAAATATGTGAGTATGAAAATCTACAATCACTGAATCCATTATACCCAAACGACCAAAAATACAAAATACCAAAGTCTTTTATCATAGCAAACGAAGCGTGGCAATCCTCGCAGTTAAATTCCCAATCTTAACTTATAAGCTCTAAACAAAATGCAATATCAAGATTTAAATCTATTACCGTGTTAGCAATTGATATTTCTGATTTTTATATTGTTTGCAATTTGGTGATTGGTATTTAGGATTTCAAGCGGAGCGTATTTGTCGGAGAAAATAGCGTTGACCCCTGTTATATCTCAACTGTCCCATATTCGCTAGGCAGGATGACTTTTATTCCGCTGTCACTTAGATTATCCACGTAGAACTTGGGCTTCTCCGAGTGCACCGGTATAAGCACCTCTGGTTGAATCTCACGAGCAATTCGTATCAGGTCGGGCCCACAGGCATGCCCCGAAGCATGCAACCCCTTCTCTTCCTCGGCTATTTCCCATTTGCCACTTCTGTACACGGGGAGGCCGAATGCCCGAAGCCGGAAGTGCTCAAGCCAGTGGTGCAGCCGCCAGAAGTCCATCTCCTGTTCCTCATTGTGAGGTTCGCTGGAGCTGAAGACGTAAAGGCTGCCAGTCCGGGGCTGTATGCTGGGCAGCTCATTCAGATCCCAGAAGCTGAAGCAGAGGATAAAGTCACGCTGGCTAGAACTTACATCCTTAGCCAGGACAACTTTACTGGAGTAGTCATGGTATATATTGCGCAGCCATGAATCAGGACTTTTGCTAGCAGTCGTTTCCTGATAGATGGCAATGGCATCCTCCCGGGTAATGTCAGGAATCTCAGGCTCGAGAAGGCGCATGGTCTGTAAAAGGTAAGCGTCCTTGGGTAATATGGCTAACTTCCTTTTCGTGTCTCTGGCAACCTGCAGAAAGGTAAGCAACCGATTTACATCCCTGGGAGAGAAATCGGCAATAACCAGACCCTTTGCGTCGCCGATAGCTTTGAAGCCATTTTCATATACTTCCTGCTCGGAAACATTAGCGACTTTGTCCACATTAGTGCCTTCCAGGATTAATGCCCTGGGGTGTAGCAGAGCTGCCTCCTTTATCATTGACTCTGTAAGCTCACCGTGTCTGCCATGAAGCCGCAAGTCTCCACTGTAAACCACCCAACCAGAGCTCGTTTCAATGCCCCAGGCACAGGCACCGGGAATGGAGTGGTCTACGGGGAAGCAACGCAAATTGAAGTTGCATTTATCAATATCTTCCAGCAATTGTGAATCCAATTTTTTCCTTCGGGTAGCTTTTTCCCAAAATTTTTCGGCATCCTCACTTAGCTCGAGCTTATCAGCAACACGGAAGGGACGTTGATGGTCAACGCTGCTGCTGGCAACGTAAGCCCCCTGCTTCCATCCCTGCAAACATTCCTCCGCCCTGGGAGTGAAATAGCACACCTGCTGGTCGAAGGCTGTTTTACCTGAGTCCTGTATTGCTTTGGCTATAAACGCTGTGGTCGCGGTGGCATACACAGGGATATCCTCTCTCAGGAAGGATATGTGACCGGAATGGTCGAGATGGGCGTGGCTGAGCAGAACTCCATTTATATCTTCAAGTTTGCGATAATGCTCGACCCGTCGAAACTGCTGCCAGAGGTTTCCTGTCTCAAGGTCACTGCGGTAAATACCCTTAAGCTGGGGCAGCAACCCCATTATTAACAGGTCGAGGATTCCTGCTCCGGGTCGAGGCTTCAAGTATTCCTCGTAGAAAGTTCGATACTTGCTATAGGGATAGCCAAAGTCCAGGAAAAGCATACCCTTATCGTCCTCAAGGAGGATTTTATTGCCTCCGATTTCCCCGACGCCTCCGTAGAACGTAAGTTTCACCATGTCGATAACAAAATCAAAAACAGCAGAATTTTATCTGTTTTACCATAATCAGCTTAGCATATCCATTGAGAAAATAAACTAACCAAGGGCGACATCGAGTATCATCATTACCACAAAACCTAGTATTGCTCCCAAGGTGGCTAAATCCGTATTGCCGCCTCGCTGGGACTCCGGAACTAGCTCTTCAACCACGACGAAGATCATGGCGCCGGCGGCAAAAGCTAGAGCATATGGCAAGATTGGCCTGGCCATGATAACAGCGGCAGCTCCAATGACCCCAGCGACAGGCTCGACTAATCCTGATAACTGGCCGTACCAGAAACTCTTCCTGCGAGACATACCTTCTCTGCGAAGAGGCATTGATACTGCTAGCCCTTCGGGTAAGTTTTGAATCCCTATGCCGATAGCTAAGGCAACGGCAGCTGGTAAAGTAGCTGCGGGAAAACCAGCAGCAACAGCTCCAAAGGCAACCCCAACTGCAAGACCTTCTGGAATATTATGCAGGGTTATGGCAAGGATAAGAAGTGTACTGCGCCGCCAGGATGTCTTGATGCCCTCGGCTTCCTCAATGGGAAAGCCAAGATGAAGATGGGGAAGCACCTTGTCAATACCTCGCAAGCAAGCAGCTCCCATGAGAAAACCCACCGCGGGTGGCACCCAGACGGGAAGATTTCCGCCTGCAGACATTTCAATGGACGGAGCAAGCAAGGACCAGTAGCTGGCGGCAATCATCACGCCGCCAGCAAAGCCAAGCATTGTGTCGAGCACCCGCTTGCTCACATCTCTGGCCGCAAATACTGTAGCTGCTCCGAGAGCAGTCATTGCCCAAGTAAAACAAGTTGCTACAAGGACCTGTATTACGGGGTGGAGGTTTTGCAGGCAAGCCATCATTTCCTCGATCTCTCTGGCTTTAATTCAGGAAATACAAGAGCTATCACTTATTTCTTAATTTATTTAATTTGAAATATTTTGCGATTGGCAGGAGCCAGATATGCAAGATTAACAGAATTATGAAAGGAATTTCTAGATTTATATGAATTCTATGAGCCAGGCTCTTACTCAACAGTCCGAATGTTAGATGTTCAACAATCCTGTATTCAGTAATACCAAAGCCAGTTATGAGATACACTATTACCAGAGCCGTAAATATCCAGTGAATTGACTTCTTAGCGAGTTGTCCCTTAGTCATGGATTTCAGTCTCCAAAGAAGCTTTTGTCCAGGTCTGCGCTGTTCGAGTATCCCCGGCTTTCCCAGTAACCTCTGTAATTAACATCGTCAGATAATTCAATCTTTGTTATCCATTTAATCCATTTGTAACCCCATTTACTTTCTGCTACCAGTTGAAAGGGGAAACCTCTTTCAGGCGGAAGTACAACATCATTCATCTTGTATGCCATCAGTATGTCACTGTCCATTATGTAGTCGATAGGGAGAGAAGTTGTGTACCCATCATAGGCATGGAATATAACCACCTTAGTATTTGCCAGGGGGTTCGCTTCTATCAGTAAATCTCTGACCAGTACACCTTCCCAGAGAATGGTTACGCTCCATCCCTCCACGCAATCCAATGTGACGACTTTTTTATAGTTTTGATACCTGTCCAAAACTTCATCATACGTATAGTTTGTGGGATTCGTTACTAATCCGTTGATTATTAGCGTATAACTTTCTACATCTATTTCCTGTGATCCTTTTATAGAATTCTCCCTAAAAGCCTTTATTGATGAAAGGTCTTCACCCTCATATTCTCTAATTTCATTAGGTGCTAAAACCTCTGCCTCATTACAGCCAAGATTTACTGCAAAAATAATTACAGCTAATAGAATCAGGCAAAGGACGAGAAACAAAATACCCCTGCTGATCTTCGCCTTTCTCATGGTCATACCTCCCTAAATTAAGGTTATATGAATCCCTTACTACTATCATCGTCACGGCCAATCACCGTCTAGAGTACCAACCAAAAGAAGCCTTGCAAGCATATCTGCACCACGAGGAGTCTGTTCTAGGGCATCAGTTGAATATTTGCCAGCATTGCGGAGAACTCGATGTCGCCCATTCTTCCAATGAAAACTCTTCCATGTATCACGTACTTAGTCTTTGTAGGCTATTTCAGCTGACGCACTATTCTTTCCATTATATCGAGCAGGTTCTCCATTACTGAACCTCTTCATCCTCTTGGATACCCAAAGGATTGTTTGCGGTAGGCCTCCCCTAATTTACCATCCCAAGACGAAAGTGAAGAATCTACGACGCTCCTTGCACGCTTATCTCAGGCGAGATCGAAGCGGTCAAGGTTCATTACCTTATTCCACGCCGCTACGAAGTCGTGTACGAACTTCTCTTGGGAGTCCCCACATGCGTAGACTTCCGCCAAAGCCCGGAGTTGGGAATTTGAACCGAATATGAGGTCGACACGCGTGGCGGTCCACTTGAGTTCGCCCGTTGCACGATCACGCCCCTCGAATACATCTTTATCTTCCGAGGTTGCTTGCCAGGTAGTGTTCATGTCGAGCAGGTTCACAAAGAAGTCGTTTGTTAGCGTCCCGGGGCGCTTGGTGAAGACGCCATGTTGGGTTTGTCCAAAGTTAGTATCCAGGGCTCGTAGTCCGCCAATGAGAACCGTCATCTCAGGCGCTGTCAGCGTTAGAAGTTGCGCCCGATCGACCAAAAGTTCCTCGGCAGAGACGGAGAACTTGCTCTTGAGGTAGTTGCGGAACCCATCCGCTACCGGCTCGAGCACCGCGAAGGAAGCCACATCAGTTTGCTCCTGCGAGGAGTCCATGCGTCCCGGCCTGAAGGGAACCGTCACTTCTTGACCAGCATTCTTCACAGCCTGCTCGACGCCTGCGCAACCAGCCAGGACGATCAGGTCGGCCAGTGACACCTTCTTGTTGTCGAACTGCGCGCTGTTGAACGCTCTCTGAATGCCCTCCAGAGTTTTTAGCACCTTCGCCAGTTTGCCAGGCTGGTTGACCTCCCAATCTTTTTGCGGCGCCAGACGAATGCGGGCGCCGTTGGCACCGCCGCGCTTGTCGGAGCCACGAAAGGTGGACGCCGACGCCCAGGCGGTCGAAACCAGTTCCGACACTGACAGGCCTGAAGCTAAAATCTTGTTTTTGAGAGAGATAATGTCCTGTTCATCAATTAGTTTGTGGTTGAGGGTAGGGGTGGGGTCTTGCCAGATGAGCTCTTCCGTCGGTACCTCCGGGCCGAGATAGCGTGTGCGAGGGCCCATATCGCGGTGTGTCAGCTTGAACCACGCCCGGGCGAAGGCATCTGCTAACTGATCCGGATTCTCGTAGAAGCGCCTTGAAATTTTCTCGTAAACTGGGTCGAACCGCAGGGCAAGGTCCGTAGTCAGCATAGATGGTGCATGACGCTTGGACGGGTCATGGGCATCTGGAATCGTCCCGGCGCCCGCGTTACCCTTCGGTTTCCACTGGTGCGCACCAGCCGGACTCTTGGTTAGTTCCCATTCATAGTCGAACAGGATCCTGAAGAAGTTGTTACTCCACTTAGTTGGTGTGTTGGTCCAGGTGACTTCCAGACCGCTGGTGATCGTGTCACCGCCTTTGCCTGTGCCAAAGCTGCTCTTCCAGCCCAGGCCCTGCTCCTCGATGGGGGCAGCTGCGGGCTCAGGCCCAACATGTTTCGCATCACCTGCGCCGTGGGTCTTGCCGAAAGCGTGGCCTCCTGCGATGAGGGCAACCGTCTCTTCGTCGTTCATCGCCATGCGAGCAAAGACCTCGCGGATATCCTTTGCTGCGGCGATAGGATCCGGGTTGCTGTTCGGGCCTTCAGGATTGACGTAAATCAGGCCCATCTGCACGGCAGCGAGTGGATTTTCAAGTTCTCGCTCACCGGTGTAGCGATTGTCTCCCAGCCACTCGCTCTCAGAGCCCCAGTAGATGTCCTTTTCCGGTTCCCAGATGTCCTCACGCCCGCCGCCAAAACTGAAGGTCTTGAAACCCATAGATTCCAAGGCGACGTTGCCCGCGAGAATCATCAGGTCGGCCCAGGAAATCTTCCGGGCGTATTTCTGCTTGATCGGCCAGAGCAATCGACGCGCTTTATCTAGGTTGACATTGTCGGGCCAGCTGTTGAGGGGAGCAAAGCGCTGGCTGCCTCTGCCTCCACCTCCGCGTCCGTCGCCAATGCGGTATGTGCCTGCGCTGTGCCACGCCATACGGATGAACAAAGGTCCGTAGTGGCCGAAGTCCGCCGGCCACCAGTCCTGCGACTTCGTCATCAGTTCATGTAGATCCTTCTTCATGGCCTCTAGGTCGAGGCTTTTAAACTCTTTGGCGTAGTTGAAATCTTCACCCATCGGATTGGATTTGGAGGAATGCTGGTGCAGGATATCGAGGTTCAGCTGGTTCGGCCACCAGTCTACATTTGTCGAGCCACCGCTGGTGGTTTGCTTGTGGTCCTTGCTCGTTATCGGGCTTTTAATATCTTCGTTCATAATGCCTCCTCTTTTTTGGAGGTTATTTATTATTTGAATAACAAAACATCCAATGCTATCTGTTTTATCAAGACATAATTACCTTTAATGTTTTTCTTTCTATTCTTCAACGGGGTGGCAGCATCCACACTCACAAGGTCCGCTGCCAGTAGCGCAGGGCTCACAACAATACTTAACGCCTTCTTTTTCGTAGCCTTCCCCTGCGATCGTGCAACCACAGACCGGACATAATTGCTCTGTCATTTTTGCCTCCTTTATCACCTTTTTTATTTATATCTGTAACCACTCATTTTCTGACATTGCCACGGCGAGTCTCTTTGCTTATGCTGGGGATGCCTCGCACTGCCTATGTCAACATTTATATGATTTTATAATTCGTCACTATTGTTTTATGTGACTTTTGTATCAATAATTGTCTATGCTGCCTTAACCTTGACCCGCAAACTGTCTACTTTATTTATTCCCTTTAAGGATGAAACCAGGCCAATTATGGTGCTGGTGATGATATCCCTGGGGAAAGGGGTAATAACAAGTTCCCGGCCATTGACAGCAATCTTGACATCTCCCCCCTCCATATGAAGTTCCAGGTCTCGTACATTTTCGGCTCCTTTCAAAGAAGAGACCGCGCCGATCACGGTTCGAGCTAGGAACTCCTCGGCGAAAGGGTTGAGTGCGATAGATACATTATTGACCCAAAGCTTTGTTTCTATGTTATTGTTCATTTCATACCTACTGGTCTATTACTCGGCACGATATAAAGTTTAGGTTTATTATTCTGACCTGCTCTTGAGAGGGTCACCTTTACCCTGCAATACATTCAGTTAATCAGGCAGTGTTGGTGTGCACCCGGGCGCCCTGACCATTAAAACAGGTACACGGCTAATCCTGAAAACTTTGTCAGCAACATTTCCATAAGCCCAGCGGCTGGGTCCTGAGCGACCATGGCTGGACATGACAATGATATTGACATCATTCCGTTCTGCGTACGCAACGATCGCTTCAGCAGGAGGCCAGAAGAGCACTTCTGTGCGTACCTTGATTCCTTGAGCTGCCAGTCTTTTGGCTACCCTGTCAAGATACCTCTGGGCCTGTATATCTTTTTTTCCTACGTCTTTGCTGCCAAAGCTTACAGTTATGCTTGGAACTGCACTGTGAATACTAGGATCATAGCCAGGGTAAGGATCGTCTCCCTTGAGAGGTTGCGCCCGACCTCGTACCTTTTCCGTAACACTGAGCAGTAGAACCTCCTCTGCGTCGCAGCCCTTCGCCAGTTCTTCCGCATGGGGAAGAGCACACTCGGCCAACTTAGAGCCATCTAGCGGAACAAGAATTCTTTTGTACATTTTTGACCTCCTTTCATCACTGATTCCATAGTACTTAGGTTTTCAGTTCATATTAACATGACGGACCTCCTTTTAACAATCAGGGAACATGCTTATAAAGCTTTCTTCGCCTTGTCCTAGGCGAGATGTTGATAATCTACAGGTCATACAATATATGTTATGTAGTCAGCATATATTTCCTTTTTTGAGAGGAAAGTAGATTCCTCTACCTGTACCCTCAGTGTTTTGTCTTATTTATCCAGCACAATCTCCGACTTCATACTGACTTTTATTATCTTTGAGACTGGATAAAATCTGATTCAACCATACATTGCACTTGTCTAATTATTCTTGCCGGTACTCTCAATTTGTATCCTCAAGCTCCCTATCGATAGCTAATCGGTAGATATAGGAAAACCGGCAGCCCTCCAGGCTGTCATACTGCCTAGGACATTGTATACTTGCCGGCAGCCTTCCCGGAGCAGGATGCTAGCGCCGAGCCCGGCGCGGTGTCCGACATTACAGAACATGGCCACCGGTTTATCTCTGGGAATATCCGCCATTCTCTCTTGAATATGGCCCACATATATGTGTTCGGCGCCCTTTATGTGGCCCTTATCCCATTCATCCTCTCCCCTATCATCTAATATGGTCAATTCTTCTTTGTGGTCTATCTTGGCTTTAAGTTCATGCACCGTCAAGACTTGCAGATGCTCTACAGGAAACCCCGCATTGTACCAGCCCTCTATACCACCCTTGAGATAACCGGCAATCCGGTCGTATCCGGCACGTATCAAATAGCGCACTGCCTTTTCCAGATGATGCTGGTCATGTAATACCAGCAGGATAGGTTTGTCATAGGCCAATACCCAGCCCGCAAAAACAGGTAATCCTTCAAGCCAGATGCTGTAAGACCCCTTGATGTGGGCCCCGCCAAAGGCAGCGGGATAACTCGTGTCAACGACCACCGTCCCTCGCCCCATCTCTTTCTCGAACTCGGCTGGAGTAAGCGGAGCTGGCAAGGGCAGACATCCTAAGAAAGGAGGCCCTTCCAGGTTATATTTTTCCATCTGCTGGAAGTAATAAGGTCTTTCCAGTTTTTCAGCCACTTTGTATTTTATGAATTCATCCCTGCTCATCTGAAGTAGAGAGTTTTGGGCCCTTTCCACACCGAGTGTGCTCTCATCTCGGTCTACAATATTCGCGCCACAGACCGACCCTGCCCCATGAGCTGGATACAGAATGACCCCATCCCCTAAGGGAAGGAGCTTATTGAAGATGCTGTCATAGAGATTTGAGGCCAGCCTTGGAGCCTCTCCAGAACCGTACAGGTCAGTCCGGCCGACATCACCCACAAATAGTGTGTCCCCGGTAAATACCATTATCGTGGCTTCACCGGTTGTAAGATCAGCCAAAGCATAGGACATGCTCTCGTCAGTGTGCCCGGAAGTGCGGATAGCAGTTAACATGAGCTTGCCAATTTGAAACTGCTGCCCCTCTCTCAAGGTATTGCCATATTTCCAGTCTAGACAAGGTCCATGATAGATTTCAGCACCGGTGAAATGTTTCAGTTCTATAGAGCCAATGACATAATCTTCGTTACGGTGGGTCTCAAAGATGTGCTTGATTTTCAGTCCCATTTGTTGAACTAGGTTAATATAAATCTGGCAGTCACGTCTGGGGTCAATCACAGCGGCATCGTTTTCTGAGCCAATCAAGTAAGAATTGTGAGCTATCCCCTCTGATTTTATACGTTCAAAAATCATCTGCGCTGTCCTCTCTAAGTCATTGCCGTCGAACGAGTTCCGATAGCCTCTTAAGCAAAATATCAGCATGATTCCGTTCTTCCAAGGCCAACTCATGAAGTAGCGTTTTGGCAGCTTGGTCTTCTACCAATGCCGAGGCTCGCTTATAGAAATCATATGACATATATTCCTTCTCCAATGCTATTTCCAATGCCTCCATCTCGTCGGAGAATTCCTCATCTGCTTTGGCTAGGGCAGGACTGATTTCAATACCGCCTTCCATGTGCTCCACCTTGAGTTCTTGCTTAAGTTTATCTAAAGGTGGTAGCGCCGTTTTTCCGAGCATGGTAATTGCGCGCTTCCACAGTTTCTGCATGTGTACATCTTCGACATCGGCCAGTATCTGGAATTTCTCCTTCGCCTGAGGCGCTGTAGCCTTTTCCTTAGCCGCCAGATAAAAATCCCGGGAACCCTTCTCCAGTTTAATAGCCAGTATTAAAATGTCTTTAACATCGGCCGCTTCAGTTATCAACTCTGGCCTCTCTTCAGGCGTTCCACCGATTGTCTTGTATTGCCAGTTGAGAATACCACCTTGCAAGTTGTGAACGTTTTTAAATCCGAGCCCGCAGAGCGTAATGGCTGCTGCCATGCCCCTGCGACCTGAGCGACAATAAGTGATAATTTTCTTATCCCTCTCTAACTCTGCTTGCCTGTCTTCTAACTCTCCTAAGGGGATAAACCTGGCCCCGGGAATGTGCCCATCCTCATATTCCTCAGGCTGCCTGACATCTAGCAGGAGAAATTCGCCCTTCTTGTCTTTATCCAATAATGCCTGGACCTTGCTAGGTGCTAGAGTTTTTATTTCATCTGATGCACAAGCTAACTTCATCACAATACTATCCTTCTATAAGTTTGCATTGCCAAGAATGGGCTAAACCTCCACCAATACTCTGCCCTCTTCAACCTTAACATTGTATACCGTAAGGTCTTTGGACGGCTTGAGTGCACTGCCCACCTTCGATATTAGCCCTCCTTTTAACCAGCGCACTACGTGACCAGTACTGATATCAAATTGAGAGCCATGCAGTGGACAAGTGACTACTGTGCCTTCTAGCTTACCCTTCGATAAATTCCCCTTCATATGGGTGCAGAGATTGTCAACGGCATAATACTTATCCGCAACCCTGGCTATAAGAATTTGGTGGCCTGCCACGCTTACCGCCTTCGTTGCTCCGTTTTTAATTTCTTCTGCTTTAGCTACTTCTGTAAATTTACTCATAGTACATCTCCTTTCATAAATCATAACTATTAAGAGACTTATTGCCTACTTGACTAGACTACTTTCCGGAATTTCTTTTTGGACGCACCACAAATGGGGCACTCATCAGGCAGGGCGCCGTCCGATACATGGCCACAGACTTGGCAGACGTAATACTCGGTCTCCTCTCCTGCCATCATATGAGTCAGTGCCTTCTTATAAAGTTGGGCATGCTCCTTTTCCACATCGCGAGAATAACTGAAAGTCGTTGCCACGTTAGTATTCCCTTCCTCGTTTGCCTCTCTGACGAATTGAGGATAAGTACTGGCAGCGAGATTCTCCCTCTCAAAGGCGCTTTCGAGATTATCTTGGGTACCAGACACAGCATCCAAAAAACGAAAGTGATTAAATGTATGGACTGCCTCAGCTTCAGCAATAGCACGAAATAATCCCGCTACCTGAGAATAGCCCTCTTGTTCAGCCTTTATGGCAAAAGCAAGGTTCCTCATATGTGCCTGTGATTCAGCCACGAAACCAGATTTAAGATTGTTCAGGGTCTTGGTTCCTTTGATTTCTGAAATCTCGTGCGGGACGAGTTTCCCTGCCTCAGCACCACAGACTGGGCAGAGTGGAGGTCTATCAATGCTAATTTCCACGTGATGGCAATTAGTACACTTCCACATATTATCTAACTCTTGTTAATTTTACCTCTTGGTGAGGTATTTCTCAGGGTTCTGGTCGAAAGCCTTCTTACAGCCAACAGCACAGAAATAGTATTTCTTCCCTTTATACTCGGAAGTAGCTGCTGCTTTGCTTTCCTGTACCTGCATTTTGCAAACTGGATCTGTGGCCATTACGCATCTCCTTTCCTTAATTATTGTTGAGCTTAGCTGGCTTGAACCTTCTTAAACGCAGTGAGTTGGATACGACAGTTATAGAGCTAGCTGCCATGGCTGCCGCGGCTAGGATGGGATTCAGGAAACCATACTCACCCAAGACGAAATGAAGCCCAGAGGGTACACCTATATCTCGGAAGACAAGGTATAATACTCCAGCTGCTATTGGAATGAGGGCAGTATTGTAGGCGAAGGCCCAGAACAGGTTCTGTTTAATAGTCTTCATAGTCCGTTTGCTCAGAGATATAGCGGTTACCACTCCCATCAAATCTCCCCTAATCAGGGTAATATCGCCGGTCTCCATGGCAACATCGGTACCAGTACCAATTGCGATGCCGACATCTGCCTGGGCTAATGCTGGGGCATCATTAATGCCATCCCCCACCATTGCCACCACCTTTCCCTCTTCCTGCAATTTCTTGACCTCTCCGGCCTTATGCTCAGGGAGCACCTCAGCCAGGACATGGTCAATGCCTGCCTCTCGAGCAATAGCTTCTGCCGTGCGCCGGTTGTCCCCGGTGAGCATAGCTGTTTCAATATCCATCTTGTGAAGCGCTTGGAGCGCTTCTCTGGCGCCTGGTTTTAGAGTATCAGCCAGGGCAATGATTCCTGCTACCTGGCTATCTCGCCCTAAGAACATTACCGTCTTACCTCCTTCAAGGAGTTCAGCGGCTTCTTTCTCCAGTCCGTTTAGAGAAAAGCCTCGTTCTTTCATTAACGTGAGGTTGCCCAGGAAAAGCTTTTTGCCCTCCACTAAAGCCTCGATACCCTGCCCCGGGATGGCATTAAAATCTGAGGATGGAGATAACTCTAGCTTCTTCTCCAGAGCAGCCTTGACCACAGCTTCGCCCAGTGGGTGCTCTGAGCTGTGCTCGGCGGAGGCAGCTAATCGCAGAACTTCGTCTGGAGAAGAAAAGGAGGCAGCGACTACGTCAGCCACTAGAGGCTCGCCACGGGTTAGAGTGCCTGTCTTATCCAGGAGAACAGTGTTTATCTGGTGAGCCCTCTCCAGCGCTTCGCCATTCCTGATAAGAATGCCATGCTCGGCTCCCTTGCCTGTGCCGACCATAATCGCGGTGGGAGTGGCCAGCCCCAATGCGCAGGGGCAGGCGATGACGAGCACGGCGACAAAGTTGAGAAAGGCGAAAGTCAGGGACGGAGCCGGTCCTACGAAGTACCAGACTACGAAGGTCACGATGGCGATGCCAATCACGGTTGGCACAAAGTAGCTTGCGATAACGTCAGCAAGACGTTGGATAGGAGCTTTACTTCCCTGTGCTTCTTCCACCATTCTGACTATATGAGCCAGCATTGTGTCCTTACCTACCTTGCTTGCTTCGATTTCAAGGCTGCCTGTCTTGTTAATAGTAGCACCGATAACCCTATCACCTACATTTTTTTCCACCGGTATGCTCTCCCCGGTAATCATGGACTCATTGACACTGGAGTAGCCCTGGCGAACTATGCCATCTACGGGCACCCTGTCGCCGGGACGCACCAGGATATAGTCACCAACCTGGACCGCTTCGACGGGAATCTCCCTCTGCTCGCCTTCATGGATAACCAGAGCGGTCTTAGGCTGCATACCGATAAGTTTCTTTATTGCTGCTGAGGTCTGTCCTCTGGCTCTAGCTTCCAGAAAACGGCCAAGAAGAATCAGGGCTATGATCGCTGCCGAGGTATGGAAGTATAAGTGAGGTTCCAGCACACCAGTGGCAAAAAGGCTAGGGGCAATAACGGCTATCATGCTGTAGAAATAAGCCACCGAGGTACCAACAGCGATCAGTGTGTTCATATCGGATGTCTTGTGTTTCAAAGCGCCCCATGCCCCCCGGTAGAATCTCAGACCCGCCCAAAACTGCACTGGTGTAGCCAGAGCCCATAATAAATACGCCTTGCCAACAAAGGAAGGACCCCAGCCTATGGCCATAATTGCTGCGGCCAGGATAGCAGCGACGATAAACCTATTCCTTAGAGCTCGAATCGCCCGCTGAGCAGCAGTGGTCACATCTTCCAGAGCCTGCACCTCAGGGCCAAGTTCATAGCCGGCGTCTTTTACTGCCCGTCGCATTTCAGCCTGCGTTGTTCCCTCCAGATACTCCACGGTGGCCTTCTCCGAGGCCAGGTTCACGCTGACCGAAATCACCCCTGGCACGCTGGAGAGAGCCTCTTCCACGCGAGCGACACAGGAAGCGCAGGTCATTCCGCCCACTGGAAATATGGACTTCCTGGTGGCAACCCCATACCCCAATTCCGAAACAGTATCCTTAATCTTGTCCAGGTTGACCTTTGTAGGATCGTATTTTATCGAAGCCTTCTCCGAAGCGAAGCTAACGTCAGCTTGTTCTACACCGGGAGTCTGGGAAAGCCCCTTCTCAATAGTGTCTGCACATGTCGTGCAGGTCATCCCGGTTATATGAATTGAAGCCTTGTCTGACTTTTTGGAATCAGTTTTATCAGCCATTATCTTTCCCCGCCTCACGTCTTGATGGTTAGATTTTTCGGGATTTGCGTCTTATGTTGAAAAGCATTAAGTTTTCACTGCGATTCCGCTACTTCCCGCTTCACACTACATCAGTCAACTGCTGGGGCTGCTTTCTTGCCTCATTGATGCGGCCCACACTGGCATCTTTACGCCAGTGTTATATCAATTAATCTCGATCTTCTTTCTTGAGCAGGTCTTCAAATACATCAGCATGATATATTTCGTGATCCCGTATTCGGGCGAGAAGCTTTTTTAGATCGGGTTCCTCAATTTCTTTGGCAGCGCGGTCATATTCAGCTGCCACCTTTTTTTCGATCTTAATATCTGCCCGGAGCATATCAGCAGTCTTGGTGGATTTATCCACTTCGGTATGTTCAATTCTTGGGTTGCTTTTCTTGTCAACCATTTCCTCAGACAACCACCCCAGATGTTGCATTTCGTTTATAGCCTGATCCTCCATTTCTTCCTTGACATCTTCATTGGGCGTCATATACGAGTGGAGAAGGTACTGAAGGATAACGGTATATTCATGCTCGATACCCCAATTGAGGGTTTGCGTAACTTTGTCTTGTCGGTTGCCCCTAAAATCCCGGGCACCCTCCTTTTGAGCCTTGTTCACAAAGTGTTCGAAGTCGCCTTGGTGCGACTTTTCATCGGAGAGAATTCGCCGCAACAGTCGCTTTATCTTAGGGTCATCGATGGCTTTGATGTGTTCCTCATATAAAGTGATGGCATCTTTCTCTAGCAGCACATCGTTTTTCATCCAATCGGGAACTGCCTCACCACTCGTGCGCATATTCCCCCTCTCAATGCTGGGAGTTCCGCCCAGGCTGACTATAGTCTCAGCTAGCCAGTCAAAATGGCGCATTTCCTCCCTGGCAATAGCCTCGATTTCACAGGCCATCTCGCCCTCGCCCATGGCATAGGCGTGGACCAAATATTGAATAATGGCTCCATGTTCGCCCTCAAGATCCTGATTTAGTAAAACAATAATTTTATCCTTGTCCATTTGTCCCTCCTGTATTGTTCAATTTTTATCTATTTCATCATAAAAGACCATTAGCCCTCTCCCCCAACAAGTTGTTAGTCTTGCGAGGCTAAGTTGATCACTCGATATTATTATTTAATATCGCCTGAAATATTGCTATATCAGTTTGGCTCCGTCTTCACTAAGCTCGTATTTATCACCTTTTTGCTTAGCTAGCCCAGCCTCAGCAAGTTCGCGCAGTCCGCTTCTCACCCTGAACAAGGGGAGGCCAGCCTTACTGGCAATTTCCTCGGGAGACCCCGACCCTGCTCGTAAGGCACGGAGCATCTTGGAGCCCGACTCGGTAGGTTTACCATCAGGGCTAATACATGCCATATTATCCTCCTATAAAGATATTCCTAGAGCTTTTTCTTACATAGATACCAGTCTATGCAATCATAACCTTGCTTGAGTCTCTCTTCAGCCATTTCCTGCGTGTTCGGTGGCGGCACCACTACCTTGTCGCCCGGCCTCCAGTTAGCTGGAGTAGCTACTGCGTTCTTATCCGTCGTTTGTAATGCGTCAATTATTCTAAGTATCTCGTCCATGTTCCTGCCAGTGGTCAGCGGGTAGTAGAGTATTGTCCGGATAATCTGGTCAGGGTCAATTATGAACACGCATCTGACAGTCTCGGTCTTGCTCTGACCGGGGTGAATCATGCCATAGCCCAGCGAAACCTCCTTGTTGAGGTCAGCGATAATGGGGAATGGTATCTTCACCTTGGTTTTCTCCTCCACATTGCGCGCCCAGGCGATATGCGAGGAAACGCTATCTACACTAAGGCCCAGGAGCTCTACCCCCCGCTTTTGTAGTTCGGGATAAATCTCGGCAAAAGCGATGAACTCAGTAGTGCATACCGGGGTGAAATCTGCCGGGTGGGAAAATAGGATCAGCCAGCTTCCTTTAAAATCGTCCAGCTTGAGCTTCCCCTGAGTGGTTACCGCCTCAAAAGCCGGCGCCGGCTCGCCTATCCGGGGCATGTGATTTGTTTGTTCTTTTACTTCTTCCATTTTTAACACCTCCTTTAAATTTTTTTAAATAACTATTATGCTACCTTGATTTCCTTTGTACTCTCCCAGAGACCATGAATATTGCATAGAGATAAAGCATGTATTACACCAGACTTGCTAATCTTCATAGAAAATGATGCTTCATGATTAGTGTAGACAAGACCCTTGTTAGGCCCGTCAACCGATTCGCCGTGAGCTGTGAAGTCAAAGTGAGCCACCTGGTAGGTGAATTTTTCCCCTTCAGGATAAAAGAAGACGCTTATCCAGCGAATGTGGTGCTCCGTGGTATTGGGATGCGCTACCGTCTTGCCCAAACTGACTTTAACCCCAAATAGCTCACCCGATTTTACCTCGGAAGGGCACTCGATTACAGGCACATGTTTCTCTTGTTTCCAATTCCCAGTCTGAATGCGCTCTCCTAAATTTACCATTACTTGCCTCCTATTTAGTGTCATTAAGAACGCCTGCCTAAGATACCTTCATCTTCATTCCATATTCCTCCCTTTGTGTTATTTCTTCTTTATCTGTCTTCCCCTTTTACGGCTCTTTTCGTGACGGTTATGAGTCTTCACTATGCTCTTTGACTCATTATACTACTTTTTAATTTATCTCTACGGTACTAAGGCCATGTTCCCAGCAAAGTTGCCAGCAGTGTAAACAGGCCAATATCTCTTGGTGTTGGTCACGACTAGCTTTATCCCAAAATGCATCATAACACTGATATATGAACCAATATTCTTGGTTATTCAGACCTGAATATTTAATTACTGTTTGCTCGACTTGTATCCTAATTTCTCGTGGTTTGTTCATAACAGTTCGCTTAATAAGAGGAGGGTAGCCACGCATCTTCAATAGTTCCTCTTTTGCTGTAGTCTGCTTGTATTTACACTTACCATGTATCCAAAATTCACATAGTAGGCATATATCCTTCAATTTGGTGTTGAAAAAGGATTCAGAAATATTGCCGAGGGACATCTTTTGGCGTTTTCAATATTCTTCTGGTGGGCAAGTCTTACTTAACAATCCCATATTGATCCCCTTATCCCTTACTCGCCACTGATAGGCCGGGCGATATTGCTAAGCAAAGCCACGCGCTCTATGCTTCTCTGCTATCGTGTTAGCCAGGTTGTCCAGGGCCTTGAAATCCTCTTCTCCGGGAAATCCCTTGCTGAGCACGGGAGCCAGCACCTCCGCCTTAAGGTTGGGAATCATTCCCGTGAGCTGTTCCACAGCCTTGCTGCCCCAGCCATAGGAGCCAATAATGGAGATGAAGTGCAGCTTTGGTCTTAAAGCGTTGGCCAGAAATGCCGCATAGGCGACGTTAGGATGTGGACCAATCAGAACTGTAGGCGTGCCGACGACCATAGTAGCGGCGTCCACCAATGCCATGGCCAGTTTCCCAATATCGGTTGCTGCCAGATTGAACTGCTTAACCGTGACACCTCTGTCAGCCAGGGCTCCCACAAAATATTCCACCATCCTTTGGGTGCTGCCATGCATGGAGATATAAGGCAAGACCACTATGTTTTTTGGTGGATCGAATACCCAGCTTCGATATGCTTCCAGGATGAACGAAGGCTTGTCATACATGGGGCCGTGGCTGGGGGCGATGACGTCAATTTTATAACTGTTCAGCTTATCCAAATGTTTCTCAATACTGGTGCGGAAAGGCATCATGATTTCAGCAAAGTATCTCTTAGCCGCTTCATAGACTTGCCCTTCATTAGTAATATACAGGTCTGTGGTAGCCAGATGGGAGCCTAAAAAGTCGCAAGGAAAGAGTATTTTATCTTCCCGTAAATATGTGAACATAGTCTCGGGCCAGTGTACCCAGGGGGCATGGATAAACTCCAGGGTTTTATCCCCCAGGGATAAAGTTTCACCATCGCTTACTGTGATAAATCTATCCTCTGAAACAAGTAAGAGAGCCTTGAGTAAGTCCCGGCACTTGGGTGTAGTGACTACCTTAGCATCGGGATATTTCGTTAAGACCTGAGGGATGCTACCAGAGTGGTCTTGCTCGGCATGGTGGGCAATGACATAGTCAATAACGGGAATATCCTCAAGATAAGCCATTAAAGCTTGTGTCATAGAGGGATCTACCGTATCGATCAAGGCAACTTTCTGGCTGCCCCGCACCAGGTAGGCGTTATAGCTTGTCCCATCGGGAAGCGGTATCAAAGCGTCAAAGAGCCGTCTGTCCCAGTCAATAGCGCCTACCCAGTAAACATTTGTCTTTATTTGTCTTCGTTTCATTTATTCCTCCCTTTAATACTCCAACAGTCTCTTTTCTCCTCCAATCTTTTTTATTGCCGTAATGTCTTGAGTGGCTTCCAGTGTGCCCAGATATCTGCCTGCTTTGTCCCGCACAGCAAAATATCTGATATATACCTTCCTGCCCCCGAGATTTATCCAGAATTCCTCTGAATCCCTCCTGCCACTCTTGAAATCGGATAATATCTGGTTTACCTTATCCACACTTTGCTTCGGGTGACAGTTTTGAACTGATTTCCCAATAACGGAAACCGGTCGTTTGAAAATTCTCGTTTCGTGCTTATTCCACAATTTAACTAAATCATTGTCGTCAACGTAAGAAATTTCCACCGGTATAGCTTCTAATATCCCCTCTAACTGTTCCTTGCTCAAGTTTTCTATCATCTTTGTACATCACTCCTCTAGTTTTTCGAACTGGTCCTTACTCGCTCCGCAGACAGGGCATACCCAGTCATCGGGTATTTCTTCGAAAGGCGTCCCCGGCTTTATCCCGCCATCGGGATCGCCTAACTCAGGGTCATAGATATACCCGCAAACGCTGCATTCGTATTTCGCCATTTTGAATTCCTCCTCCTTTCTCTATTTTTTAATGTAGCTGGGAGCTGTCTTGGGAGTAGTGCCTCTCTTGACCTGATGGTAGTAAGCGTAGGTCATTGGTTCACCCTCACCGAGCACATCCGCTCCCACAAGTTTGCCGATGAAGATAGTGTGAGTTCCGACATCTATCTGATTAATTATCCTGGCTTCGAGATAAGCTAAGCTATGGTCAAGAACTACAGGAGCCTCAGTTTCACCTAGTTTGTAATTGATATCTTTGAGTTTTTCGATGTCCCTGCCCGATTTGAAGCCAAAATGACCTATGAAGGGGAGGGGTGTATCTTGGGATAGTATAGAAGCGACGAAAACCTTGCTTTCACTTATGAACTCGTGAGTCAGATTTTGTTTGTTAATACACACAGCAATGTTTGGTGGGTCGGATGTGACTTGAATTACGGTGTTGGCGATTTGCCCATTAAAGCTGTCTCCTTTTCTGGAACCTATCACATATAAACCGTAGCTGACATTGTGCAGAGCTTTAAGATTCATGATTAACCTCCTTTCGTTATTATTTACATAAGATCCTTTTCACTGGCTTCGATTGCATGCTGTAATTCAGCCTCGAGCATAGGTGGTAAGCCCTCTATGTCCACCCTTAGAAACCCTCTGACTATAGTAGCTGTAGCTTCGCTCCGAGTGAGACCTCGTGCCATGAGATACTCGACCTCTTCTTCAGCTATCTTGCCCACTGCTGCTTCGTGAGATAGGTCAATGCCAGCTAAAGTACCTTTTAGCTCTGGTATAGCGTGGATTGTGCCCTCTCCCATCAAAATTAGCCCACGGCATTCTAGATGACCTTTGACGTTAGGGGCGTTACCTTCGATATAACCTCGCGCGGCAATATTGCCCCCTGTCGTCATTGCCCTAGATATTATCTCTGTCTTTGCTCCTTTGGCATTGAGGATGACCCGGGAGCCAACATCCAGTGATGACCCCTGAGCTGCTACCAAAATACTGTTGAACCTGACAACTGCCTTTTCACCCACGCACTTGGCTGTAGGATACATCTGTAGCGAACGGACTGGCTTTGTAAGCACATAATTACTAAGAAACAAGCCGTCCTCTTCTATAATTACTCCCGTACGGGGTCGAACGGCTACCTCCGGATTCCAGTTATGTATCATAGTGAAGGTTACTTTAGCCCCTTTCTTTATGTAGAACTCGGAAACGCCCAGATGCAGACCAGCTTCTTCGTTGGAAGCAGTGGCACAACCGGTAATTATATGCAGCTCCGAGTTTTCTTCGGCAATTATTATATTGTGCACATTCTGAGCCAGCCGTGCTTTTGCCAGATAGAGACAGGTCTGCACAGGGTAAATGGTCTTACGGCCGGGCAGTGTTCTTATGAAGTAGCCATTATGCTGGTTCAGTTCTACACTGGCCGTGTACTTATCGGTATCCACGGCTACAGCCTGCCACCAGTAGTCTGACAGCCAGTCATACTTTTCCAGAGCCTGGCTTACTGCCATCACCTCCACACCCTCTTGCCTGACCGAGCTGTGCACTGGAGCATTGTTCATTTGGATAAAGGTGCCTGCTCTTTGACCCGGGTCATCTAAAATAACTCCAGCCTCTAGCATTCGTTTTTTATCCCTGGCCGGCAACTTCGAGGGGTCATTCTGGGAAGGTTGCTCCTCGGCTGAGCCAACATAACCACCCAAATCTATATCCTCACCGAATGTCGCTGGTTTGGCGACTGCTGCCTTAGCTTTATTTTTATGCCGCTTAGACGATGCTATCTCACCCACCTGATGCCCTCCTCATAAAACATTTAATACATTCTTGGTAGCCCTTCTCTCTGATAGCGGCCAAAATCTCATGCGGATCTCCCATGCATCCGATGACGCCATCACACATGACATAGCCTGTGCGGGCATTAACATAATCCAGAATATGACCAGTGTGAGTAATTATTAGCCCCATGCATTTTCGCTCAAGTATGAGACAATCCTTTTCCAGCAAGCTATTTAACAGCTTACCGATAAGGGCGATATTTACTAGATCAACGCCTGACTCAGGTTCATCTATTAGGGTCAATTCGGGCTTCTGCGCCAGCAATTGCATCAGCTCAGAACGTTTTAGCTCCCCGCCCGAAAACCCGTAGTTTATCTCTCTATCCAGAAAATCGGTCAGGTTAGTTTTCTCTGCCAGTTGATTGATTCGTTCTTCTTTTTTTTGCCCCTTGAGGCAGGCAGCCACCATATCCCGCGTTTTTACTCCCCGAACCACCGGCGGCCGTTGGAAGGACATACCTATCCCCAAACGGGCTCTCTCATCCAGCGGGAACTTAGTTATATCCTGTCCTTTGAAAAAGATTTTGCCTCTGGTCACCCGATACTTGGGGAAGCCCATTATCGCCATTAGCAACGTGGTTTTCCCGCTGCCGTTGGGACCGAAAAGTACATGGGTCTCGCCCAGCTTCATTCCCAAATCTATGTTATGTAAAATCTCCCGCCCTTCCACCTCAACACTTAGCTGCTCAATACTTAAAGCAACCTCCTTCATGTTTTACCTCCTATTCAAATTCCATCCAATGACCAGTGTTCGCTTTTGGTAAACCACCCCGCAGGGTCACTGAGATACTCATAGGAGTCGACAAGGGCGAGATGGTGCCCCCGCTCCTCACCGGCCAGAGCCTCGTAGAACCTCTTTTCCGCAGGGAGGGTGCTTTCTTCGCTTCGAGAATGATATAAATTATAAGACTTTATCTCCAAGTCCATAGCTACCTTGATAGCTTCAAGTTCAGACTCGGCTACGTTAATCTTACTGCCCAGCTCTTTGCTGGCCGCGGCGAATAAAGACTTGAGCCTTTTCCCTTTCTCGGATGGCGGCTCTACATCAGGCCAATCCTGCCCTCTCTTAAGGGCTTCATATATTTCCTCAAATTTCTTACGATGAACGTCTTCTTCATTAGCTAGGTGTTGAAATAGTTCCTTAGCTAGTTTGTTGCTGCTTTTCTGGCTTGCCTGCTGGTAAAACTCCTTCCCCTCTACCTCCGTCCGAATAGCAAGCTGAAGCACCTCTATCGTCCGGGCTTGTTCGTTTTCCATTTGATCACTCCTCTTAAAACCTTACGAGCTAATTAATTCCATATCCTGAGCACAATAGACCAGGATACCGTCGCCAACCTTGGCTACCGTCACCTCATTGCCACAGATATTGTGGCAATATTTTTCACTGACCTTTGTAACAGCCATTTTAAGTCTTTCTTGATATTTTCTCAATAGTGTAAAGAAGACCACGTGGTCTTTGAAAGCTCTAGCCAGGGTGTTCTTTGCAGTTAAAATGTAGCAACTAACTTCTGCGTCAAAAAGACGCTTGAGAGCAGGTGCCGACGAATAGAATAAATGACAAAGACAAATTTGCCAATCATGGTTGAGTAGAGAATACTGTAACATCGGAGATAGGAACTTCACTGTGCTATAATTGTAAAACTAAGCATAAAAGCCAGAGGGGCTGTCAATCCTGAGCAGGATCTTGGCTTGAAAGAGAAAGGAAAACAAAATGTTTGAGAAGATTTTAGTTTGTTTAGACGGCTCCAAACTAGCGGAGCAAATTATGCCATACGCTATAGAGCAAACGCTGTGATTTAATAGCAAACTAACGCTGCTCCAGGTTATGACCATGCCTAGCAGTGCCTACGTTGGGGCGGAAGGAATATCTGGCGGGATGGTGGGTATCATAGAAGAGGAAATCCAGAGGCAGGAACCTGAGATAAAGACTTATCTGGATAGCATAGCGCAACCGCTCCTGGAGAGGGGGATAGACCTTGAATGTGTTATCCTTCGACCAGCGTCAGCCGGTGATGCGATTGTTGACTACGCTAGAGCTAATTCGATCGAGCTTATTTGTATTGCCACACATGGACATGGCGGTTTAGGACGCCTTGTCTTTGGAAGCGTTGCTGATCACGTGCTCAGGAAATCGGGGCTACCTGTGTTGTTGATAAAGCCGAAAGATTTTAAGACATAGCGGCGAAGATGCTCAAAGAGCCACAGGCTTAAGATAGTTTGATGCGCAGAGCACCGAAGACGTCCTTGACGTCGTTCTTGGGTTCTTTAGTAGCCTTGGCCATTTTAATCTTTGCCGTTTTCCTAGGTTTTCTCGTACCTAAGCAGAAGGTGGAATTTCCGCCCCGTGATCGGTGGCTCGATGAGTGGGAAGAAGAAGTGAAAGCCGGTGCTGGCGGCAACACCGCCCAGAAGCGGATGAATACATGGAGGCAATGGCTGCCTTACGTAATCAGTGGGGCTGTCTTGCTTGTCAGGCGACTAGATTTTTCTTCATTGATCCCCTAACTGAAATCAGGTGGATTATCCTGAGAGAATATAATTGGAACCAATATCAGCCGCTGCATAGAGCCTTAATATAACACGGGGATTATTTCATATCCCCTGATGGCACTCATTGCACTGCTTTTATAAGGCCTGAAGGGGCAGCATGTATTTGAGATGGTGGGGGACTAGTTCGGAATGGTAGCGCCCGCTACGGTGATCTTGATATTTATACTCGATATGATCTTTATTATGGTGAGCACAGTGACAGGCTAAAGAACACGATTCTATGTTGATTATTAGAGTGAGGGATGCTGCACATTTGGCCGTTAGCGCTTGGTATTTAGTTGCTCCGATGGTAGGAATCCTGGACAGTTTCATGTCAAAAAGCAATACTGTATCGAGTATCATGTTCGAGGCTGTTACAGCGGTCAATCCCGAGGGTAAATCCTAGTTACCTGTTTGACGTGTGCAGGAATTATACTTAAGGACTGATAATCTCCTGTGGCAAAATTGCTAAATTGCTGGCAAACTGCCTGGCGCTTGGTATATGATTGCCGATTTTTATCGGCTGAGCCTCTGCAGGTAACGGTGAGCTTGGAGAGCAGCCTTTGCTCCCTCGCCAGCCGCCACCACTATCTGTTTTTCAGGAACATTGGTTACATCACCGGCGGCAAAAAGCCCTGATACGCTAGTTTCATTGGCGCAATTGACTTCGATTTCTCCAAGGCGATTGAGTTGAACTATTTCCTTGAACGGTTCCGAGTTAGGGGTAAGTCCAATCTCAATAAAGACTCCACCGACCTCCAGTTTTCTTGCCTGTGTTCTTTCCAAATCCCTTATTTTTATTCTTTTTACGCGGCTCTCTCCTTCTATCTCCAAGACTTCGTGCTCCAGGAGCACAGTCATGTTGCTGGCGGCAGTTATCTTGTCTATCAGTATTTGATCGCCTGTAAAAGGAGTTAGCGATATTAAATAAACATGTTCGGCTATCTTGCCCATATCCTCGGCAGCCTCCAGGGCAGAGTTACCACCTCCAATGATGGCAACATTTTCACCAGCAAAGAGTGGTCCATCACAAATAGCGCAGTAGGTAACTCCTTTGCCCCTGAACTTCTCTTCACCTGGTACATTTAGCTGGCGGGGACGCTTGCCCGTGGCAATTATGAAAGCTCTGGCCTGGTAGCTTTCGCTCTTAGTTGTTCGCACCTCGAAAACTTTTTCTGTTTGGGACAGGCTATTGATCCGCTCTCCTGTTTTTATATTAAGAGGGAATTGTTTTACTTGCTCCTCAAATTTCATCATCAATTCAGGGCTTTCAATGAGCTGGTATCCCATGTAATTTTCAACGCCGGTAGTCCATAAAACTTGCCCTCCGATATCGGAGCTTATGAGCAACGCATTTAGCTTTTTTCTCGCGGCATACACTGCTGCTGTCATGCCGGCGGGCCCAGCCCCTATGATAATCAGTTCGTACATAACTTGATCCAGCTGACTAAAGGCCTAATTTCTCCTTGAGTTCAGTCTCATTGAACCCGATTAGAACTTCGCCATTAAGGCAAATTGTGGGGACTGCTAATGAGCTACACTTGTTCTTCATTTCCTCACGAGCTGCCTTGTCCTCGACTATATTGAACTCTTGATACTCGATGCGGTTGTCGGCTAAAAACTTCTTAGCCATTTTACAATAAGGACAGTTAGGAGTGGTGTAGATTTTAACTTCGCGTGCCATTTTACCTCCTCAGTTTTTAATGACAGCCTAATACTATGGGAAAGAATGGTGAACTTACTTAATGATATAGCAGAGGCTAATTGTACGTCAAACTGTGGCTATTATTACAACCGTACTGAAGCAATCAGTCATTCCTGATTTTGGCTAAGAGAAATCGTGAGTGGTAGTCCCGATTTATCGGGATTCACGCTCCGAACTCTCCGAGATTGCGGAGCATATTCTGAAGAGTAAGAAGGGGATCTCGCTCCTCGCGATGATAAAGGGTAGAGTCAGTTCCGCAATGCTTCACATCTTTTCCGGGGCGCTCATGCCCATGAGGTGAAGGACTTTAACCAGCGCAATCTGAGTTACCTTGACCAGCTTGAGACGTGCCCTGGTCAGCGCTTCGTCTTCAGAGACAACCCGGCACTGTTTATAGAAGCTGTGGAACACGGTGGCTAAATCCTGGGCATAGTAAGGCAGGTGGTGAGGCTCGAGAGTAACAGCCACGTGTTCTACTATTTCGGGCAGCAGAATCAAGCGGCGAATTAAAGTGAGTTCCGGCTCGGTGCTAAGCAGAGAAACCTCGCCCTGACTGTAATCTATCTTCCGTTGTTCAGCTAAGCGATTAATGCTGGCTATTCGAGCATGAGCATATTGCACATAATACACCGGGTTGTCCGCTGATTGTCGCTTAGCCAGCTCCAGGTCAAAATCCATCTGGCTATCAGCAGAACGGGCGAGGAACAAGAATCGGCAAGCATCCGAGCCTACTTCGTCTATTATCTCCCGTAAGGTAATGATATCACCACTGCGCTTGGATACTTTGACTATTTGCTGTCCCCGTCGCAGAGTGACCAGCTGGCAGAGTATCACCTTAAGATGTTCGGGGTTCTGTCCCAATGCCTTGAGCATCGCTTTCATTCGTGGAACGTGTCCCTGATGGTCAGCCCCCCAGATATCAATCACCCAATCGAATTTCCGCTCCACAAATTTGTTGTAATGGTAAGCTATGTCAGAGGCAAAATAGGTGGGAGAACCATCGCTGCGCTTAAGAACATTGTCTTTATCTTCGCCCAGGGAACTTGATTCAAACCAGGTGGCATTTTCTTTGTTAACAATATAACCCCCGTTCTGTAGCAATTCCATAGCTCTGTTATATTGTCTGCCTTGATAAAGGCTTCTTTCTGAGAACCAGGTATCGAAATGAACGTTTAGTAGCTCGAGGTCTTCTTTAATTCTCTGTAATATCTTAGCAATCCCAACCTCTGCTAATTGTGATGCTGCCTCACTCTCGGGTAACAATAAAAATCTATCACCTTGTTCCTGAGCGATTTTTTTGGCCAGGTCAATCATGTAATTGCCATAGTAGCCATCCGGGGGCATGGCAACTTTTCTATTTAGGCATTGTTGATAACGAGCATAGAGGGAACGACCAAAGTTATATATCTGGTTACCCATATCATTGATGTAATATTCCTTTTCTACGGCATAGCCAGAGGCAATAAGCACATTCGTTAAGGTGCTACCCAAAACGGCACCCCGACCGTGACCTACGTGAAGAGGTCCGGTGGGGTTGACACTAACAAATTCAACTTGGATCCGCTTACCTTTGCCCAAATCAATGTCGCCATACGATTCACCATCAGCCAGGATTGGTTCTACCTGCGTACGCAGCCAATCCTCCCGTAAAGTAAAGTTGATAAAACCTGGCGGAGCAATCCAGAGCCTGTCAATTTGGGGCGGTGGTGCTATGTGTTCTGATACCTTTTCGGCTACAGCCATAGGAGACATCCTCATAGCTCTGGCCAGCTTCAAGGGGAGGCCTGAGGCGAAATCTCCATGTTCGGGATTTTGCGGATGTTCTATAAGCATCTCGGGCAAGGCAGCTAGAGCGAGAGTACCTTTTTGCTGTGCCTCCGCTACAGCTTGCTGCAAACACCTGACTAGTTCTTGCTTGAGCATGATTAACTCCATTCAGCGCCTCTGTCCCATGCCCGGCTCAATTGTTGACGCAAAGGTTGATGCTCAGCCTTCTTCAAATTGGGGTCGCTTTGGAAAAGAGTTATTGCTTCTTGCCGGACTAACTCCAGACTGTGTAAGTCAGTTAGCTTGGCAAGTTTGAGGTCAGGTAAGCCGCTCTGGTGTGTGCCAAAAAATTCCCCGGGACCTCGTAGCTCTAAATCCTTTTCCGCTAGGACGAAGCCGTTATGGACATTCTCCATCAGCCGAAGGCGCTCTCTTGCTTCGGTAGAGAGCTTTTCTGGCATAAGCAGGCAATAACCTTGTTCCTTATCACGCCCCACACGCCCTCTGAATTGGTGGAGCTGAGATAAACCAAAGCGCTCAGCACCCTCTACCATCATGACAGAAGCCTTGGGTACGTCAATGCCCACCTCTACTACCGAGGTTGACACCAGAATATCAATCTCCCCGGCTCGAAAATGGCGCATTACTGCCTCCTTCTCACTACCAGACATTTGCCCATGGAGTAGTCCTAATTTTAAATCAATAAAGACCTCTTTGGATAGCCGCTCAAATTCCGTTGTGGCGGCTTTTAATTCAAGTACTTCAGATTCTTCGATTAAGGGGCAGATTATAAAAGCTTGCCGCCCATTGCTGACCTGGCGGTGGAGGAAGCTATAAGCCTTTTCCCTATCTTGTGGTTCGAGCCATTTTGTTTTCACTACCTGTCGGCCCGGGGGCAACTCATCAATAGCTGAAAGGTCAAGGTCGCCGTAGAGCGTCAGCGCCATGGTCCGCGGGATGGGTGTGGCTGTCATAACCAAAACGTGAGGGTTAAAACCCTTTTGCCGCAGTGCGGAGCGTTGCAAAACGCCGAAGCGGTGTTGCTCATCTATCACCGCCAACCCTAATTTATTAAATTCTACCTCCTTTTGAATAAGGGCATGGGTGCCGACAACGATGTCAATTTCACCTTGCCTGATTTTATCATGTAATCTGACCTTAATGTTGTTGTTGAGGCCTCCGGTGAGCAAAGCAATGGTAAGAGACTGGGCGAGAAATCCTGTGTAGCATCGGGCAGTTTCTATTCTGGGCGCAGCTGAAGAGCTTTCGCCCGACTCAGAACCCTGTCCCGGATAAAGTTGAAGGGTATGTTCCTGAGTGCTGACCTGGGACAGATAGCTACAGATATTGGTGTAGTGCTGCTCGGCTAAAACCTCGGTGGGCGCCATTAATGCTCCCTGGTAACCGTTGGCAGCAGCTATCAAGAGAGCCAGGGTGGCAATTACGGTTTTGCCACTGCCTACCTCTCCTTGAAGAAGGCGTGACATGGCTTTTGCTTGCTTGAGGTCGGTTAGAATTTCCTGCAACACTCGCTCCTGTGCCTGGGTCAAAGTGAAGGGCAAGCAATGTAAAAATCTGCTGATAACTTCCTGGTCTATATGAAAGGCATTGCCCGGTTGACTCTCCTGCCAGTCTCGCTTTCTCGCCAGCACGCCTAACTGAAGAAGAAATAGCTCGTCGAAAGCTAACCTACCTTTCGCTCTTTCTGCCAGCGTCTGGTCATCGGGGTAGTGGATTTGAGCGATTGCATTGGACAAGTCCAGTAACTGGCAGCGAGTCTTAATCTGGGAAGGCAGAAAATCCTCCAGTTGCCAGGCATAGCCATCGACAGCCCCCTTGGTCCATTTTCTCACTTGCCTGGGGTATAAACCTTGAGTAAGGGGATAGACAGGTACCAGGCGCCCGGTGTGAACTAATTCTTTATCTCCCAACAATTCCCATTCTGGAGACTCAAATACCTTGTGCCTCTTGAATTCGCTGACCGTGCCGCTAATTACTATTCTGGCATTAGTTTGAAAGCTTTTCGCCAGGTAAGGTTGATTAAACCAGACGACTCTAATGTTTCCCGTCTCGTCGCCGACAATTGCTTCTGTGCCCTTCCGTTTACCTAGAGTGGCCACCTTGGCCTGCCAGATTGTGCCTATAATAGTTTGCTCTTCTCCTTCTATAAGTTCAGAGATTGGTTTCCTCCGGCTGTAATCAACGTAGCGTCTGGGAAAGAAATAGAGCAAATCCTGTACTGTCCTGACATTGAGCCTGGCAAATTTGTTAGCTACGCTGGGCGTGATGCCCCTGATGACAGTTATGGGCGAGTCCAAACCTTCTCCTTGTTGCTGTCTAGCATTGACTATCGCCGTTGCTCCTTTCTCCTTTCGCTTCTTGTAATGGCGAGACGAGAGACTGTCTTCAGTTCGTTCAGGAACAAGTGTGCCATCCTTGGCTTTTTCCAACTTATCGAGCCAGTCGCAGATATTTCTTATCCATCTCTTACGCTCATCCGCGCTGTACGAGCCGTAATTAGAATTGGCTAAGTTAAGTTCGTCAAAGCTATTTATGAGCTGTGGTATTAGTTCTCTCATATTTATTTCATTTAGACCTTGCATAAGACAGCGTCTGATTTCCTCTGCCTGTTTGTGAAGATATTTATCTAGGCCGCCGATTACTGCCTTATCGGTGTAATCCTTCTGGCATTCCAGCCAAAGAACGTTTTTCAGCGAATCAATGCCTGTCACTTTCTATTCTGCTTCAAAGATGGCAACAGCCAGGACATGAGGACCAACATGAGTTCCCACCACCGGGCTTACCTTGGAACGATAAGTATGCTCTGGAGAAACGATGTCTTTAAGTCGCTTGGCTAATGCATCTAAATCATTGGGGGTAGTGGCATCCTCAATAGCCATACCTTCTATCCGTCTGAACCCCTTGACAAAATTTACCAGGAAATTTATGGCTTGAGTTCGATTGCGGCAGCGAGCAATGGGAAATACCGCGCCGTCTTTTATTCCCAGGACAGGATTTACTTTTAGCAGGCCGCCCAGGAAGGCCTGTGCCTTACCAATACGCCCGCCTCTCCTCAAGTATTCCAGTGTATCAAAACTCACGCGAATATGCACTCTGGGAATCGCTCTCCGGACCCAGCCAGCAATTTGCTCCAAATTTGCCCCTTCCTTGGCCATCTTAACTGCTGAAATGGCTAAAAGCATTTGTGCGCCTGCTCCCGCTTTAGAGTCAATAACCTCGATGCGGCAATCCTTGCTGACCATATTCTTGCCCTGCAGCGCCGCTGCATAAGTAGCACTGAATTTTTCAGAAAGAGTTATGGTCAGGATTTCCTTTGTTACTTCCGCTAACTTATTGTAAATATTGGCAAACTCAGCCGGGGTAGCGGTTGAGGTGGAGGGATGAATCTTACTTATCTCCAATTTATGATAGAACTCCTCCGTACTCAGGTCAACATTGTCTCGGTAGATCTCATTGCCAAAACTAACGTACAACGGCACTACGGTAATTCCAAGCTCCCGGGCTAATTGTGGTGTAATGTCAGAGCAGCTATCAGTTACGACCTGAACCATGCTTCTTTCGTCTCTTCAGTATTTGGTAGATCATCTGACTTCTCGTCCAGTTTACTGTTATTGCGGTGTCCCATTTGTCGGGATAAGGCAATCGCCTGCTTCATAAATTGCTTGCTTCGGCTGGGTCCTTCAGCCTCTATTTCCAATTTAAAATTCCTTTACTTGCAGCTCTGCCATAAACATTATTCCAGTGAAATTATATAATTATAGTGTGGCTGACCGCCACGAACTACCTCGACCTCGATGTGGTAGCGATCGTGAATATCCTGCGCTATCAGTTGAGCTTCAGTACCCTTAATTTGAGCGCCGTAGTAAATGGTGACTATCTCTGCTTTTTCTATCCCTGCTTTGCCCACAGCTTCAAGGATAACATCCCTCATTTTGTCAGCCTTGGCTATTAAATCTTCATCGTTCAGAATAGCAATAAATTGCCCCTTTCTTATTTCCAGTCTATCGAGGCGGGTCTCACGCATTGCCCTGGTAACCTCTATAGCCTTTACTCTACTTATTGCTTTCTCCATAGCCTGAGCATTTTCCTCCACATTCATTTCATAATCGAAAGCCAGAAACGCCGCTACGCCTTGCGGGATATTCTTGGTGGGAATAACCTTCACTTTTTTAGAAGTCAAGGACTGGACCTGAGAAGCGGCAGACATGATGTTTTTGTTATTGGGCAACAGAATAATGTTGTCCGCAGGAGCTGATTCTACAGCTTGCAGAAGCTCACGAATGCTGGGGTTCATCGTTTGCCCGCCGGGAACAATGATTATATTACCTAAACTATTAAACAGATCGAAAAAACCGTCTCCGTTAGCCACCACTACCGTAGCAATATCGACCGAAGGCATTCTTTCCCTCTGCATCTTGATAAATTCGGCATACTGATCATCCATGTTATTAATAGTTATCTCATGCAGCTTGCCCAGTTTTGTGGCGTATTTCAGGATTTCACCCGGCCCGAAGCTATGGATATGAATCCTGACCAGATTATCGGCCCCGGTAACTATCAAGGATTGCCCCTTCTTTTTGAGGTCTTTTTCAATTTTGCCTAGATTAAGGCTTTGTCCCTCAATGACAAAATTTATACAATACCCGTGAGGCATTTCCAGCCGGGTCGGCATCTGAACCGCCCTGGGAACTAATTGACTCTCGGCAACAACCAGGCGTGGCCTTCGATACTGAATCTTGTGTACCTCTCCTCTGAGGAATTGCAGGGCGCCGTCCAGCAAGACATATAAGCCCTGCCCACCGGCATCCACCACTCCGGCATTTCTTAATGCAGGCAGTAAGCTGGGTGTCCGCGCCACTGAATCCTCAGCCGATTTTACCGCGGCGTCCAATACTGAAACTAAGGAATCATTATTTTTAACTGCCTCTTTAGCAGCTTTAGATGCGTCTTTCAGTACCGTCAAAATAGTGCCCTCGACAGGATTGACAATCCCTTTGTAAGCAATTTGTGATGCTTCGACCAGTGCCCTGGCAAAATCACCGCCGCTGAAATGAGTCTTGCCCCACAGCCCTTTAGCTAAACCCCTGAAGAATTGAGACAAAATGACGCCCGAATTGCCCCGCGCTCCCATTAAAGCACCGTGAGCCAGCGATTCGGCTACCGCAGAGACCTGGTTCTCCGAATTTAGTTTTGCCTCTTCCAGGGCAAACTGCATGGTGAGCACCATATTAGTCCCGGTATCACCATCGGGAATAGGGAAAACGTTTATAGCATTAATATCGTGGGCGCTTTTTTCCAGCCAGGCAGTTCCAGAAGCAAACATCTCTTTCAGTGTTTGCCCATCGGCTAGGCTAATTTTCATCTCACCCCTTCCCCTGAATTGATAATTGTGTTATCATTGACCAAAATTGAACAGACAGAGAAGTTTATATGAAGTGTGACATCTGCGGCAAACAAGCTCAATACGGTCATAATGTAAGCCACTCCAAAAAGCGTACTCTGCGACGCTGGCTACCTAATATTCACCGAACTACGATTATGGTAGAAGGAAGGAAAAGAAAAGTCAACATCTGCACCAGATGCCTGCGTACCCAGTATAAAGCCGCCCGCTAACCAAACCTCCACCGGTTAAATTCTTAACTATAAACAAATCCAAATATCTACATGCAAAACTCCAAACTGTTTTAGTCATTTGTATTTTATGCTCTGATATTGTTTAGGATTTCTCTGCCACTGCTTCTCTCAGCCTCTGCATCGCCCGTCCTATTCCCTCCCCGGCCCTGAATACGCTGCTCCCCGCTACCAGGACATCGGCACCGGCTTTAACTATGTCAGGAGCATTGCCAGCATTAATTCCTCCGTCAACTTCAAGCTCTGCGCTGAGTCCTCTATCATCAAGTATTTTACGCATATTCGCTATCTTGGGTAGTGTTTCCGGGATAAAAGGCTGCCCGCCGAAGCCCGGATTAACGCTCATGATGAGGAATAGGTCTACATGGTGAATGAATTCATCTACTGCGCTGATAGGTGTAGGTGGATTTAAAGATACCCCGGCCTTAACGCCCAGTTCCTTTATCAACCGAATCGTGCGCTGGAGATGCGCAGAGGCTTCTACATGCACAGTAATAATGTCGGCACCTGCCTTAACAAAATCGGAGATGTACTGCTCCGGGTGCTCAATCATTAAGTGGACATCCAGGGGCAAGCTGGTTACAGGTCGAATTGAAGCCACCACTGGAGCCCCGATGGTAATATTGGGCACAAAGTGCCCGTCCATCACGTCTACGTGGATATAATCGGCCCCTGCGGCGGCGACCTCGGCAATCTGTTCACCAAGGCGGGCAAAATCAGCGGAAAGAATTGACGGCGCCAGCTTAATCATTATTTATTCATCCTCCTTGCTCCTCGCAGTATCTTTTCTACTTTACCACTCTGCATGTCCATGAACCTAATCACCCTGCTTGGCCCTTATGGGGCGAACGAATAAAAGAGCCACAGCAGCTATAGCATAACATACCGCAGATATCAGGCAGGCAACATTATAGCTCCCGGTTGCTTCATAAAGCCTGGCCCAAATAAATGGTCCACAGCCTCCAATTAAACCATAACCAAAGGTGAGGATACCAAAAAGCGAGCCAACGTGGGCTCTGCCGAAGAGGTCGCCGAGTAACGGAACATACAGGGGAACTTGAAGGCCACTGCTGAGACCAACAGCAATGGTTAGCGCAATCAGACCTTGCTGGGTATGTACTCCTAGCCATCCGTACAACATCGCTGCGGCGCTGAGCATCAAGCCTGCCGGCATCACTTTTTTCTTTCCGTATCTATCGCCGAGCCAGCCTCCCACTATGCAACTTAATGCCCAGGAAGCTGCAGACGCTGTGGCAAAAATACCAGCAGTTGCCTCGGAACTGCCCAGGTCTGTCCCCCAAATTACCACGTGAGCTGCCAGACCGGTAACGCCGATGTTATATATAGAATAGGCAAACAATAGCAGGCGGAACTGCGGTGTTTTGATAGCACGCTTCACAGCCCAGGGCATCTCTATTGATGCTGAGCTATCGGCAGGGAGCGCTGATGTTCCACCGTCAGGGTGCAGCCCTAATGACTCCGGAGTATCCCGAATGATGAAGAATGCCACCAGGATGATTATTACACTGAAATAAACACCCAGGATTAGAGACGTGTTGCGCCAGCCGTGGGCAGCAGCCAGTTCGGTCATTATGGGTGAGAATATTGAGTTGCCTACAGCCCAAGCACTGGCACTAATCCCGGCCACTAAGCCGGCTCGCCTTACAAACCACTTGCGGCTTGTCGCTATGACAGGAACATAATGAGTCATGCTAACTGCTAGTGCCAGAATCACTCCGTAATATAGATACAGTTGCCATGGTGATTTGATAGTGGAGAGCAAGACCCAGCCCACCAGACTAATGGCGCCACCGATTAAGAAAGTCTTCCGACTGCCAATTCTATCAACCAGGGCGCCAGACAGCAGTGCAAAGAAGGCGTATAACCATATGGCGAGACTTTGGGCAAAGCCTATCGTTGATCGTGACCAGCCCAGTTCGGAGGTGACAAAAGGGAAAAACGCAGTCATATTGTGTCTGGCCAGAGGCCCTAATGCACCTATAAGAAATAACCCCAGGACCAGCCACCATCCATAGAACACAGGCTGTTTCTTACTCAAAGGGTTTGTACCTTTCCCTCGACGTCCTGGCAATACAGCCAACGGGCACAGCGACTAGATGGCGTACATCCTTGCCACAGCATTTTGGTGTCTTGCATTCCTCAGGGAGTCCAGGTATTGTTTTCTGGCTTTGCCTCGATTCAACCTATTATACCTTGTTTTGCTGCTCTTTTTAATGGAAAAACCCCGTTTGGCACCCGAGGACACTTCGCCCCGCCTTAATTTTCTGTTGATGACTGCAGGCGTCTGTAATAAATTGTGTTACAATCAGACGAGCAATTATGAATCCTTTTTTCTTTATCATTCTTTTCGCCCTGCTTATTGAGTATGCGGTGGGAGTGGTAGCAAATGTACTCAATCTCAAATCCCTGACGTCGGAACCCCCTCCCGCTCTTGAAGGGGTATATCAGCCGGAGGAATATCGTAAGGCTCAAGAATATATTCGCACTAATACCCGTTTTGATTTCGTAACCGATACGTTTAGCTTGGCCGTTTTGTTTGCCTTCTGGTTTGCCGGTGGCTTCAACTATCTTGACCAGGTAGTCAGGTCCTGGGGCTTAGACCCCATCCTGAATGGATTGTTATATATTGGCATCCTGATGCTGGGTTATAGCCTCCTTACGCTGCCTTTCAGCATCTATCACACCTTTGTAATCGAGGAGAGATTCGGCTTTAACAGGACTACCCCGCGTACTTTCCTGTTGGACAGAATCAAAGCCCTGGGGCTTACTGCGCTGATTGGTGCCGCCCTGTTGAGCGGTATTCTGGCCTTGTTTGAACATGTGGGCTTTTACGCCTGGGTCTACTGCTGGATTGCCGTCGCTGTCTTTTCGCTTATTATGCAGTATGTGGCTCCGACCTGGATTATGCCGCTCTTTAACAAATTCACTCCGCTCGAGCCAGGCGAGTTGAAAGAGGCTATTCTCAACTATGCCCGCTCGGTCGGTTTTTCCATTACAAACGTTTTTGTGGTAGATGGCTCCCGGCGCTCCAGCAAGTCAAATGCCTTCTTTACCGGCTTTGGCCGGAACAAGAGAATAGCCCTCTTTGATACCTTAATTAAAAAGCATACGGTGCCCGAACTGATAGCCGTGCTTGCCCACGAAATCGGTCATTACAAGAAGAGACACATATTGCAGGGTACGATAATCAATATTCTCCACACAGGGTTGCTCTTTTTTGTGCTGTCTATCTTCCTGGGCAGCCCTGGGCTCTACGACGCGTTCTATATGGAGCAACAGTCTATTTACAGTGGGATTGTGTTCTTCGGGCTGCTCTACACCCCGCTGGAAATGGTGCTTTCGGTCATAATGCATGCGCTATCGCGGAAGAATGAGTATGAAGCTGACCGCTTCGCAGCCGAGACCATTCAGCATCCACAGCATCTGGTAGAAGCGTTGAAGAAACTCCATGCCGGTAATCTATCAAACCTGATGCCCCATCCCTTTTACGTTTTCATTAACTACTCTCATCCGCCCCTGCTCCAGCGTATGCGTGCTATTCTACGGCATCAAGCCTGACTCTCGGGGCAATAGGTGCTATCCCTCGCAGGCATACAGGAAGATAATATGACTTTTTGACAAGGCGGAGATAGTACCTGGGATAGGTTCGGCTGACTTTAGCCAGCCGAACCTATAACGAAGAAAGCATTTTTAGCTGGCTACTTCATCAGTCCCTTCAGCTTTTTGTAGTGCGACCCTTCACAGTCGTGCAGCTATTGTTATTCAGAGCCCCGGCTTACCCGGGCCTGTTCCTGAGCGTAGGCGAGGAATTTCGCTAATTGTCACTACACAGAGAATTAACTCTGAGCCACTGAACGAGGACGACGGCTTCTATTCCGAGGTAGTTAGGGATATAATTGAATCAGAAGGGGATAAAAATAAATGGCCATTATCAGAAGGGTCGCTCGGAGCACGGAGAAGAACGCGGTTGCCCATCCCTCGCAGGAGCAAATAGGTGCGTATTCTTAGAGTTATCTACGTTGTGGCTATAGCGGTTGTGCTTGTCCTGCTTGTCATTGCGGGCATCCACGCTTTCTATCCGCCTCCACCATACCCGGACTATCCGGAATATCCTGTATATCCCGACCCCCTACCGGCTTACAATAGCACCGAGTACGAGGAGTGGCAGCAACAATGGAGAGAGGCTGAGGAAGAATACCAGCAGGCTCTGGAAGAATACCACGAGGCAGCAGCGGTGCATGACAGGAACATCTTCTTCATTGTCTTACCTCTGGGGGCGGTATTTGCTGTAGGGGGCACCTTCATTCGACGCAGAGTGGATATCTTTGGGGCCGGCTTGGTTTTGGGCGGCATAGGAACGATGATATTCGCAATTGTATCTGATGACCTGGATAACACACTGAGATTTATCGGCATTGCTGTCGTCCTGACTGTGCTTATCTTCGTGGGATATAAGGTCTTCCTCTCCGCAAGAAGAAGCTAAGATATTTCTCTGGGCAAATAGAATCAACACCCTTCCTCCTGTCATTGCAAGCCCTTTCCTCTTGTCATTGTAGCCCTTTTACTTTTTTTCATTGTGAGCGAAGCGTAGCAATCTCTAGGATTGACTGTTATATATATCGAGAATTATGATACGAGATAATAAATGATAACCCTTAGCCTTTCCGAGTGTCTGGTAAGTAAATAGATATGACAATGGCACAGAATAACTACGCATTTATTGATAGCCAGAATCTTAACCTTTCAATTCGTAAGCAGGGATGGGCACTTCACTTCAGAAAACTTAGGCAATATCTTCGTGACAAATATGGCATAACAAAAGCATTTCTCTTTATTGGCTACGTTTACGAAAATCAAGCTTTGTACACAGCTTTACAGAAAGATGACTATATTTTGGTTTTCAAGCCAACGCTCAAACTGCCAAGCGGAAAAGTAAAAGGAAATGTTGATGCCGAGATGGTTCTTCATGCTATGGTTGAATATGAAAATTATGACAAGGCCCTCATTGTTACCGGGGATGGCGACCTTTATTGTCTCGTAGATTATCTTGTGAAGAATGATAAATTGCTCAAACTACTGATCCCAAACAGGAACAGTTTTTCATCCTTGTTCAGGAAAATGATGCCCTACAGCACATTTGTGAATGATCTCAGGAGCAAGCTGGCGTATGATAAAGGCAGTAAATGAAAAAAGAGAGGCATTACCGCGGGACCAACCCCTTTGGATGGCCTCTCATCGTGATTATATTATAAAATTAGCATAGACTACACGTTTTTGTCAAGTCTTCAACAGGAACATCTGCAGGGAGCCCAGATTTGACAGCGCCATATCAGCCATCTACAGTATAACTCAGTGAGTTACACAACCGGCACTAACAGTGCTTTTGGCGTCTATGGAACCAGGATACGTTAGGCTGTACCGCTCCGGCGAATTGGAGCGCCGTGCCCGGGCACTTGAGGCTCGACTGGCCTCCTGTGATATCTGCCCCCGGGAGTGTCGGGTCAACAGGCTACAAAACGAACCGGGCTATTGCCATTCCGGGCGTCTTCCCATAGTCTCAGCAGCCTGCGCTCATCACGGCGAGGAACCGACTGTTTCCGGGACCAGAGGGTCGGGGACGGTTTTCCTCGGCAATTGCAATATGCGATGTGTTTATTGTCAGAACTACCAGATAAGCCAGAACTGGAAAAAGCAGAAATCAAAGGAAATGGACTGCCATATACTGGCTGAAAGAATGCTCTACCTTCAGGATGCACTGGGCTGCCACAATATCAATTTCGTTTCGCCGTCCCATTTTGTTCCCCAGCTCCTGCGGGCAGTTGTGGAAGCGGTGCCTATGGGACTGCGGGTACCACTTGTTTACAACACTAATGGCTATGATTCTATCGCTTCCTTAAAAGAGCTCGATGGCGTCATAAGCATCTACCTGCCTGATTTGAGATATGCCTCTGACAGGTGGGCTAGGAAGTTCTCTCATACCCCCGATTATGTCACACGGGCTCGTCAGGCTATAAAGGAAATGTACCGGCAGGTTGGAGACCTGGTGGTGGATGAATCTGGCCTGGCGCAAAAAGGCTTGATAATACGCCATCTTATTCTGCCCAACGGGCTGGCTGGCAGTGAGGAATCGCTAACCTGGATTGTGCGGGATCTTTCCCCCGCGGTGACGGTCAGCATAATGTCTCAATACATGCCCCTGCACAGGGCGCCACGAATACCACTACTTTCCCGGAAGATTACCGTTGATGAGTATGAAACGGTCCTCCGGCTGCTAACTGACCTGGGAATAGAAAACGGTTGGCTACAGGGAATAGGGGCCGCAGAAAAGTATCTGCCTGATTTCGAGCGAGAAGGTCACCCTTTCTCCACACCCTCTCTCTAATCCCGCAGCTAGCTTAAAATCTCCCCCCTTCCTGCCGGGCGATTGATATTTATTACCTTGTGTAAATAGCGTTTAGAACATCGTCAGGAAGCCCAATCCCTTCCGCATAACTTCGGAAAGCCCGTCCCAGCTCACCAGCTACCATATGGCTGTCTCGCACATTGAACCTCTTGACGTCATACCCCAGCATACGGCGCATAACCTCCTGCGACTTATCGGTGATGACTATTGTTCCGTCTTCCTCAATCTCTTCAACCCCGTCAAGCCTATTGCCCTCTTCATTAATCCTTATCGCTTCCTCAAGGGTGATATCATCAGGTAGTACAATCTCAATGGTCCCTCTGCCCAGCCGCACAGGATACATCCCGGGCAGACCGTTCGGGCCCGGCGTATTCACAATTTCCCTTGTATCCTGCAGGATAGCCCTTATCACCTTGACTGCTGTCGCCGCAGTGAGCATGTTATACATTATAGGGTCATCCGGAATCTGTGGAATATCATCCCAACCTTCACGCTTCAATTGCTGTTCTGGATCAATCTGTTGCGTTATATCCTTACCGTTTAAGAAGATGCGCAGATAGTAAGGGGCTCCACCGGTATTGCCCTCGATCTCAATGTGTTCACCAACATAATGCGACCCAACCATGCGAACGGTAACGTCCCTGATGGGAACTCCCAGCCTTTTGCTTACCACCATCTTTATGAGCGGGGTGACCTCCGCCAGGTTCCCGATCCCAACATTTGGTGCCATGCCAATCTGCGCCAGCACAGGAGAAACCACATCAGGAAACGATGCATTCACTACACATGGGTTTATCCCTGCTTTTTTAATAGCCTGCATCAGGTTATAGGGAAGCGTTATCTGCATTGGCAACCATGGCCCGTACTCAGCCTGGGCCAGTTTCCTTCGCTCGTCCTCCGGCAGGTATTCTAAAAGCCACCAATGTTGAAGAGCTGCAACTTGAAAAATCAAGTCGGGATCGGATTTTCTCAGGGTCTCCACAGTTGAATCCACGTCCAGCAAATTTAAGTTTACAAATTCAATATCTGGACGTAGTCCAAGTTTCTCTGCGATAGCAATCGCCAAATTCACTCTACGCTGCCCTTTATCCTTAGTTGCACTGGCACCTATTATCTTCACCCACTCGCTTAAAATCGGGTTTCTAGATAATATCTCCAGAGTTGCATATCCTACGCTTCCCAGCCCCACTATCATTACTTTGTTTCCCTCTTTCATGACGTTCACCCTCCTGATTTATTTCCATTGACAAGCCATCCTGAGCTTGGTTGCCTTAATTTCCTGGAGAAAGCTCGCCTACTGGCTTACTTGCCGTGACCGGAACGCATCCCGGTCGCTCCCATTGTAACATACCGTCCGTAGTATCAGTGGACTACATGCGGCGTCCAGCACATGTACGAAACTGTGAATTTGAGGTTATTCCCCCTCACTCGACCGTATACTCTTCAGCACGCCTTCTTCGGGCCGGGTCCTTGGCCCATATCATCATTACACCCACTACAAAAGCGAGCAGCGCCGGTGCCAGGAAGGGCATGAATGTTACCGTCAGGTCCCCTGTATAGTCTGCTATATAAGTCACAGTTATGGGACCGAGCACCATTCCGATGTCCCCCATGACACGGTACGCTCCCATAGATGTGCCCAGCCTGTCCTTAGGTGCCACATCGGCAGGCCAGGCGGCCATGGAACCTTGAAGGCCGGTAGCCAGACCGTAGAAGCCCATGATGCCCATAAGGCCGGCCAGGCTTCCCTGCCATGGAACCAATAACACAGCAATACCGCTCAAGAACAGACAGGCCATCATGGGTCTTTTTCTCCCCACCCTGTCTGAGAGCCAGCCGGAAGGGAAAGTGCTTACAGCGGTCGCCACAGCCGCCACGGTTAGCAGTATTCCGATTCTCTCCTCGGACAGGCCCAAGTTAAGAGAGGCATACAGAGGAACGAGCGTCGAACGAACACCGACTCTCAGGAAAAACAGTGCCAGCACTGCGCAGTTCACCAGCATAAACGGCCCATTCGATAACACACTGAGGATGTCTTTAATGCTCATCCCTGACCGCTCTGCCCGTGAAGCGTCTGCTGTTTCCTTCAAAGGTAATGTGGCAATTAGACCGGCGAAGCCGAGCACAGCATATGCGAAAAAGGGTGCGTTGAGGCCAAAATGGGCGGCGGTATAGCCGCCGACAGTGGGCCCGAAGGCGGTGCCCGCGAATACAAGGCCTGTATACAGCGACATATACCGGCCCCTCGATTTGCCAGCGGATACCTGCGCAACCCAGGTTGTTGCTGAGGTCATATACAGAGCCGAGCCTATCCCTCCCACAATACGTGCCAGAATCAGCCAGGTATAATTGCCGGCCAGGCCTGCTGCAATTGACGACAGGATTATCAACACTAACCCCAATATCATGTTCTTTTTCCTGCCGAAGCGGTCTGACAGAAAGCCGGCCGGTATATCCATCACCACGCGGGCCAGGGCAAACGCCGATATTGCCCATCCCACCAGAGCTACCGGAATAGAAAACGAGAGCGCATACTGGGGAAGGATAGGTGAAATGATGCTAACACCCAGTATGACGCAGCCGGACACCAGCGAGAGGTTCAGGATAACAGAGAGCTGCTGCTTCATTTACAAAAGACCCATTATGTGCACGTTTTGCGGCTCTTTGTCAATAATTGTTTAGCAGAGTATGCAGGATTGGCGCACGAATTAAAAAGCGAGGAACTATATTAGCATATACCGGACTGCCTAAATAGAATGCACATTACCTGTGATTTCAGAGATTGTACCTTGTTTTAACGGTATTTTTTATCAGGAGCAGTAGCTTATTATGTCATTGCGAGGAGCCCCGATTGAATCGGGGCGACGTGGCAATGTCGTCGCCTAAATCCCAAACGCATTTGTAGTGCGACCTTTTAAGATCGTGCAATTTTGCCCCGGCACGAGGCTCAAGCCTCGCACTGCACTTTCGGTGTTTGGAGGCATGCAGAAATCCCTTCCTTCCCGGCCGCTGCACGCCGCTATTTAGAGCGATTGAATGGACCTGCCAGATGTCGTAAATTTGTAAACATTTGGGCGTTTTTTTATAATTATTCGACTGAAGCTCGTCTTAAAATTTGACAAGACAAGTATCAGAGCACCGCGGAGAAAGAACACCGGAAGATATCTGTCGGTGAAGGGGGGTATTTGGGGGATAGATTGTCCGTTTGAATCACCCGAGGATAAATCATTCGGAATTCTGACTACCGCTGTAGGAGGTGTCAAATGAACTCGATATATTCATTCAAAGCTGGCTTCCGTGATAAAGAACAGCTGGGAAATAAAGGAGCAAACCTTGTTATCATGGCTGAGTTAGGCCTGCCTGTCCCGCCGGGTTTCGTGGTATCCATCGAGGCCTATAAAAAGTGGAAGGACACAGGCATCCTTCCTGAATCGGAAATCAGGGAATCGCTGACTGATCTGGAGGCAGAAATGGGGCGTGAGCTGGGGAAGGGGTTGGAGGTATCGGTCCGCTCTTCTGCTCCGGTATCTATGCCCGGCATGATGGATACATTGCTTAATATCGGAGACTATGCCGATATGCAGGCGGCTATACGCCGTATATTTGAGTCCTGGGACAACCTGCGGGCCATTGAATACCGGCGCCTGAATAACATACCCACTACGCTCGGCACCGCGTCCATCGTTCAGGCCATGGTCTATGGCAACCGCAATGAGAATTCCGGCACCGGTGTAGCCTTTTCGCGTGATCCCAGCACCGGCACCAGGGGCCTTTTCGGCGAGTACCTTACCCAGGCCCAGGGAGAAGCCATTGTTTCCGGGACTCGAACGCCGAAGCCGTTAGCTACCTTGAAGTCAGACATGCCGCAGGTTTATGAAGAGCTGGCCGCAATCGCTGACAGGCTGGAGCGACACTTTTGTGACATGCAGGACATCGAGTTTACAGTCGAGTCTGGCAAATTATACATTCTCCAGACACGTTCGGGTAAGAGGAGCGGCCACGCCGCTGTAAAAATCGCCATCGATATGGTCGATGAGGGTATCGTCACGCAGGAAGAGGCCATCATACGCGTCACCACCAATGATATCCGCGGCATGCTGCATAAACGGCTCAAGGCATGTGACCTTCAGCCTTTTGCCAGAGGGCTGAACGCGGCGCCGGGCGCCGCCGCAGGGAAAATCGCATTTGACGCTCATAATGCCCTGGACATGGCCCGCAGGGGTGTGCCTGTCATCCTGGTGCGTCCCGAGACTAACCCGGACGACATTCAGGGTATAGCCGCTGCGCATGGAGTCCTGACCCAGCGAGGCGGGCTGACCTCTCACGCCGCCATCGTTACCCGCGGCATGGGTAAGCCCTGCATCTGCGGCGCCGAAGGTGTCGAAATCGACCTGGACGCCCGACAATTGACCGCCGGAAAAATCACGCTCCACGAAGGGGATGAGATAACAATTGACGGTACCGACGGCAACGTGTTTCTGGGCATTCTACCGCTGGAAGAGGCCAGCATGACGACCGAACTCCAGACTTTATTAAGCTGGGCAGACGGGTTCAAAAGGCTCGGCGTAAGGGCCAATGCCGACACGCCGGGAATGGTACTCCAGGCCATAAATCTGGGGGCGGAAGGCATCGGCCTGTGCCGCACGGAGCGTATGTTTAATGCCCCCGAGAGGCTCTCGGAAATTCGTGAGTTTATCCTGGCCGGTACCAGTGCGGAGCGCGCGGAGGCCATTTCACACCTGCTGAAGCTACAGACACAGGACTTCATTGCCCTCTTCCGCGAGCTCAAGGGTCTTCCCATTATCATCCGCCTGTTGGACCTGCCCTTGCATGAGTTTCTGCCGGCGGAAGGGACGGTCACCGAGCAGCGAGTCAGGGAGAGAATCGAAGAGCTTAAAGAGACCAATCCCATGCTTGGGCACCGCGGGGTGCGACTGGCTATCACCACCCCCGAGATTTACCAGATGCAGATAGAGGCTATCGAACGGGCCAGGAGGCGAGTGCCCGCCGATGTTTCCATTATGGTGCCTCAGGTCATTACTTCGCAGGAAGCGCTGAACGTCAAGCAGTTGCTCAAAGGCTCAAAGATCAAATTCGGGGTTATGATAGAGACGGTACGGGCCTGTATGCGCGCCGGCAGCCTGGCTGGCGAAGTGGACTTCTTCTCGTTCGGCACCAACGACCTCACCCAGGCAGCCTTCTCCTTCAGCCGCGAAGACGCCGAAAAGAAATTCCTTTCGACATATCTGCAAATGGGTATATTGCGCGACAATCCCTTTGAGGTGCTCGATATCAAGGGCGTGGGACGGCTCATGGAGACCGCTATATTCTGGGCTAGGCGCGCCAAGAAAGACATAGAAATAGGAGTCTGCGGCGAGCAGGCCGGGGAACCAAGGTCGGTCGAATACTGTCACGGAATCGGGGTTGACTATGTAAGCTGCAGCCCGTTCCGAATACCTATCGCCAGGTTGGTGGCGGCGCAGACCGCTATCAGGGGTAAAGACAGGGTATCACAGATCGCCTTCGCCACATGAAAAAACGACCCCGGCATCCTTTAAAATCTTCCCCTTAAGATAAGGGGGATAAAAGGGGGTTATGAGAATTCCTTCCCCCATCGTCATTGCGAGCCTCTTCCTTTTTGTCATTGCGAGCCTTCCCCCATCGTCATTGCGAGCGAAGCGCGGCAATCTCTGGGATCGCGGAGGTTGTTCCGAAGCATAAGCGAGTAATCTCGCTGCTCTCAATGACAGAGGGAAATAAGGAGAAGAAGGGTTAACTACTCTTGTGATATAATCGGAGCAAGGGCAGACCAAGTAAAGGTGGCCAGACTACCGCAGGTTATTGGCATGGTCAATAAGAAATCACTTATTCCCGTCGAGAGGATTGAGAAGTCAATTCTGTTAATCCGTGGACAAAAAGTCATTCTAGATGCTGACCTGGCGGAACTTTATGGGGTTGAAACCCGCGTCCTTGTACAAGCAGTCAAGCGCAACATAGAGCGTTTTCCGGAGGATTTCATGTTCCAGCTTAGTCAAGAGGAATTCGCTATCTTGAGATCACAATTTGTGACCTCAAGTGACTGGGGTGGGCGACGCTATCCTCCATATGCCTTTACTGAACAAGGTGTTGCCATGCTATCCAGTGTTTTGCGTAGCCGGCGTGCTGTCCAGGTAAATATTGAGATAATGAGGGCCTTTATCCGCTTACGGAAGATGCTTGCTAGTCATGTCGAGCTTGCCCGTAAGCTAGATGCTCTTGAGAAGAAGTATGATGCTCAATTCAAACAGGTATTTGAAGCTATTCGTCGGCTCATGGCGCCGCCGGAACCGAAACGGCGCCCTATAGGATTTCGAAAAGGGGGCGAATGAAATCACGGTAACATAATCGTAGTGCGACCTTTTAAGGTCGTGCAATTCTGCCCTGGCACGAGCCTTCCCCCATCGTCATTGCAAGCCTTTCCCTATTGTCATTACGAGCCTTTTCCCTATCTGTCATTGCGAGCCTTTCCCCATCGTCGTTGCGAGCGAAGCGCGGCAATCTCTAAGATTTCCTCTTCGTCATTGGCAGGAGCTCAGGTTAAATCGGGGCGACGCGGCAATCTCCCCCCTTTTTGTGTCATTGCGAGGCTGACTTGGGTCAGCTGAAGCAATCTCGATGGGGAACTTTGGAGACCAGCTATTCTCTTATTTGGTCACCCAGGCCCTTTGACATTTAGGCATTTGGGCATTGTTTATCATTTGGGCTTTCTCATTCAGATTTAATCTATTAGTTGAGCTCTTCTCCTGACTACTGATTACTGTCTCCTGACTCCTGACTACTATTCCTAACAGCAGCTCCTGCTTGAAGCCTGAGGACATCGCGCCTGTCTGAACTCATGACGAACTATATAACCTAACGATAGTGCACTATAATATACTTGAACGCGAAGCTATTTGGTGGAACCTGGGACACTTAGCTATTGACAAAATTGCGACAATATATTAGACTAATAATAACTCATCTACCATGAGTAGAAGGAGTACTTAAGTCGCCCCAGCGGGCGGCTTTTGCGTTTTATCATATTCGTCTCTTTCCTTCCTGAGCTTCTCCTTGTGAGATTCAATATCTGTGCAATAGGCAGTGACAAGTACTGTTACCCTCGGTCTCTCTGCCAGCACCACTACATAATCTAGATTCTCTAACCAAATAAGTATCCGTGTCTGACGCGGTCTACTGGGTTTCTTTATCTCTTTTTTACATACGGATAGGGATTTGCCTGTTGAGTGCTCAATCATTGGTCTGGGCCATGGTATGCGCTCACACCTCCTCAAGTCCATTTCTCTAGCCCTTGTTTGGGGCTCGTACCGGCAGGTCATATGCCAAAAACCTGCTTCCTTCCCATCTTCGATTCTTGCATCGTGAACTATGGTCCGTCCCTCGTAGCTCGGCCTGGATTGCTTGAAATCACACTCGAATATTTGATAAACGGTAGCCAAGAATTTCTCCCAATCACCGTCAAAATCACTATACTGCAATGCATCCGGTAACCAAGAAGGTTGTGTCACCCCTGTATCTCCGATGCTTGCCACACGAAGAGATTAACTTTACTCTCGCGCAGTAAGTTAGTTCTAGTAAGGCTATAGCCTGACCTCTCACGCATTCTTTCTACAAGAGCAACTTTAGCGGAATTACTGCTTAATCCACGGTTAACATAGGATACGATTCCTACAAGTAGATCAGTCAGCTGTAGAGGTTCTACTTCGTGTGAGCGTACAGTCTGCACCCGCTCTATGATTTGCCGCTTAAAATCATAGATATTATTGCAGAGCACGTCATGCAACCTGGCTATTTTATCAGCACTCCGTGTATCCTTAATGTCCAGATAGATGCGATAGCAAGCTTCAGGGTCAAGAATTGCTTTCAGCATGTCAAAGTACATCTTGTAATACCAGGTGTCATGATCCTGACCATAAAGCTCATGTTGCAGCTTGGTTTTGTCTGGCACGATCAGGGCACGGAAATGAAGGTCGTCGTCATCAAAGAAATAATCAAGCAAATCCAGGTAAAATTCTTGTTTGGCAGGTGATACTTTAGTCCATTTGCTTTCGAATTTTGGGGGAAGCCCATGACTTGTCTTAATCTCACGAATGCGCACCGATATCTCGTGGCTCTTTTCCAGTGGACACCAGACAGCCCCCAGCACCATTACTGGTTGGCAGTCCCTTTCCAGGTGACAGCTTTCGTCACAGTACACATTGTATATTGGACTCATATCACCTTCCCCTCGAGTCTGGTGTCTGCTTTTTGGCTTCAGCTATTATATCTTGTTTCACCAGCATTTTTAACAGGAGCATCTGCTTGAAGCCCGAGGACATCGCGCCTGCCTAAACTTTTTGGCGGAATGTTCACTCCGAGTACAACTGAAGGGGTTTGAATCTCGCCAGGAATGCCACAAAGCCAGCCAGAGCAAACGCCGCTGCAAATACCGATCCTGTGGAAATAGCTCGCCAAAACCCATAATGCCCCCACTCACAGACACCAACTCTCTACCTAAAGCGCCGTATAAACACTCCGCCCCTCGCCATAGTAAGAATCAAAGATGTGCCGATAAACCAAATCGCACTTCTCTCTATAAGTATCTCGGGAGTAACTTGGCGGCAAACCGTCCAGCGCATACTCAATGGATAGCATGACGGCTGCTCGCGACTGCTGACGTTTTCGCCAGTCAAGGACAAGTTTTTCGTCCTTAAGAATCACGAGAAGCTTGCGTGCAACCTTCTTCACTTGCCTTATATCCTTCTTGGTCAATTCCATGTCCGGTTTGGTTAACAGGTCAAACACAGCCAGCTCCTCTTCTGAGATTCGTTTGCCCACACTCCGTTTTTCTTCCCGATTCAATTCCTTTGCGAACTCCATAAGCTGTCGGAAGAACTCATCTACATTCATGGAACCAGCATTGTATTCATCAATCATCTGCTGGAACCTTTCCAAATAATCCATTCGGCTCTTATTCCAGCGCACCATCTTCGCCAACTTGCTATTGATTAGGCCCCGCAGTCTCTCCGCCTCTATACGCTTGCGGCTTTTCTCGAATTTCTGCCTCAGAGCCTCGAAGTCAATCTTGCTCAAATCCGCAGTCTTGTATTTGCCAGCCTGATCACTGATGACGTATCCTTCAGCAGCGACGGACTCGTCTAGCAGCAGTTCTACCTCCTCCATGACCTCACTTATATCGGCCTGGGGCGTTAGAGAGCGAATCTTCTCTGCGATGACGCCGAACAACCTGCATATCGGTGAGAACTCATTAGCTTGCCGGTCCGGCAGTATTGCACGGTACAGCTTATTTACATCTCCGGCCAGCAGCAAGTATCTCCGTTTTGACTTGTCATTGATGATAATGGCCTCAACCGCATCGTTCATCAGTTTAACCCGATGGAAATCCTCCGCCCTCTGCACCTTCTCAAGCTCGATTCCCCGCTCAATACAAAATCCCGTCGCATCGGCAATCGCCTTCTTGAGTTCTTCCACCAGAGCTGCCTTGTTTTTCACTGGTGTGTCGCCCTCCCTGATGCCACCACCAGCTCCTGAGCCATAAATCGCCAACGCCCTTTGCAGGTCTCGGAAGACGCCGAAGTAATCTACAATCAGCCCGTTCACTTTATCTCCGAATACTCTGTTCGCCCGGGCTATAGTCTGCATCAATGTGTGGTTCTTCATCGGCTTGTCAAGATAAATCGTCGAGCAGCACGGCACATCGAAGCCTGTCATCCACATTGCGCATACGAAAGCAACACGGAGCGGATTATTTGGGTCCTTGAATTTTTCATCCAGGTCCTCTTTGACCATTCGTTTGCGGTGTGGCTTGATATCCAGTCCCTTTTTCCTCATTTCCTCAATCTCGTTCTGGGACTGTGACACCACTACGGCCATATCGGTCTCTTTCATGTATCTTATTTTGTCCCGCAAAGTATCGCTTTCCTCCACGGAGCTGACCGCCAGCTTATCCTCCAAATCTGCTAGATATTGTTTCCAGTACTTCTGAACCTTGTCGTATATCCGCACTGCCGTTGCCTTATCAATGCAGACCACCATCGCCTTCCCCTCTTGTCCCCGTCCCATAAAGTGTTCCACTATATCCTCGGCGATTTTCTCCAGCCGGTCATCCCGCGTCACAAGTTGGTATTCTCTGGAAAACTCCCGCTCCAGCTTCTTTTCCTGTCCTTCGTCCAACTCCGCCTCCTCCAGCAGCCTCTCCATATCCTCATTGAGATTCTGATTCGTCAGCACCACCTCTGGGATGCGATTCTCATAGTAAAGGGGGACAGTCGCCCCATCGTCAACCGACTGCTTGAAGTTATAAATACTGACGTAATCACCAAAGACTTGTCTGGTCTTCTCCTCCCCAGCCATCAACGGGGTGCCGGTAAAGCCTATGAATGCCGCGTTAGGCAGCGCGTTCCTCATGTTTAGGGCAAAGATATCGTACTGAGTGCGATGTGCCTCATCTGTGATGACGATTATATCTGAGCGGCCCGACAGTTTCGGGTGCTTCTCGCCCCCTTCAGTGCGGAACTTCTGTATCAGCGTAAAGACATAGCGGTGGTCCTCTTTGAGAAGCTGCCTCAATTCCTCGACGCTGGCGGCGTGGGCCTCCTTTTCTGTAACCGCCCCCGCTCGGGCGAAATTCTTATATATTTGCTCATCGAGTTCCTTTCGGTCGGTAACGATGACGAAGGTCCAGTTCCCTGACATCTTCCGGAGGACCTTCTGGCTGAAGAATATCATCGAGTAGCTCTTGCCGCTCCCCTGGGTATGCCAGAAAACACCCAGCTTCCCCACGCTGTCCCTAGCCTTGATAAGCGCGTCAATGACGTTTTTAACCCCCAGATACTGGTGGTTCTTCGCCACCAGCTTGACCGGCCCACCACTGGCATCGCTGAATAGCGTGAAGTTCTCCACAATGTCCAGCAGCCGCTCAGGCAGACAGGTTCCCCAAATCATCGTCTCCAGCGATATGATTCCCTCTTCACCTTCGTTGTCTATCTTCTTCCAGTCATTGAAGTGCTCCCACTCGGCCGAAATGCTGCCAATCTTGCTGTCAGTGCCATTGGACAGGATAATAAAACCGTTATACCAGAACAAGTGAGGAATAGTATCCTTGTAATCTTTGATGTTCCTATTGAATGCGTTCCCAATCTGCTTGTGTGCCGCCTTCAATTCAACCAGCACCAGTGGAATGCCGTTAACAAATCCCACCAAGTCTGCTCTGCGCTTATACATCTCGCCCGTTACCCAGAGCTGTGACGCTAAGAAGAAGTCATTGTTCCACGGCTCCTTCCAGTCGATAATTCGCACTATCTCAGTTTTCTCATCGTAACCTTCTTCGCCGCTAGGTAGATTGACCTTTACCCCATCCTTCAGTAGCTGGTAGACCTCTTGGTTCGCCACAGTCATGCTCATCACGCTGCGGTCACGGGTCAACTCTTCGATGGCCAGACCTATAGCTTCAGCTGCTAGATCAGGATTGAGTTTTTCCAGAGCCGCTCGAAGACGTGATGTAAGTACCACCTCGGCAGGGGTCTCCCGCCCTAGCGGGCTCCTGCCGCTATCAAACTCATGGAAGCAGTCCGCAGTCTCCCAGCCGAGTTCGCCAAACAGTTCTATCGCTGGTTGCTCTACAAGTGCCTGCTCTGAGTACTCGTCTACCATTCCTATCCGACTCCTGATTCTGGGGCAGTCTCCTCAGTAATATTCTCACTATTGGTTTGACGCATCAAGACTTCAAGTACGAAATCAGCTACTGTCTTGGATGCATTCACAGCCAGTTTGGCTTGATGCTTGGAAGGCCTGCTGGTTGATGCGTGTGCATCGCTCATTATATTCCTTAAGCCTGCCAATCCTGAAACGAAGCTGGTCAATCTGCTGAGCACCTGACGCAGGGTATCGGAGATATCCTTTCTTCCTGGGTCAAGCTTCAATAATCTCTGTACTCGCCGATAGAGTTTAAGCAGATCTCCGTCATAGGGGACCATCTCGCCGTTCACTTTTTCCTCCACTCCGACCAGAACAGCCTCAAGCAGCGATCGGGCATTAGTGATAGCTCCGTCATAATCTCCCTCAAAGATTTTGAGGTCACATTTCTTGATCTGCTCATCGATGAACACGTAACCGATTTCTCCCGTTTCTTGTGATGGCACCTCGAGCTCCACGAGGGCACCGTGAATCTCCCGCACTCTGTAAGTTTCTCCGTGTCTCACGAGTTCATACCCGTCGTATTTGAGGTATCCGTTGAGATACTCGACCACCGGCTCAATGGAGAACTTAGTTTCCAAGAAGTTCCTCGGGTCCAGAACAGAATTGAATACCTCTACAAGTCTCGTAGTACCATTCAAATCTCGTATCTTCCCCTCTGCGTAAGCCCAGCGTGAAGGAAAGCCCTAGCCATATGCATCATTCGCTCCAAACTCATTGAAGAACCTCACCAGTTGGGGCCCAGAATTATACGGCGAGATACCGCTGTTGCCTGTCACGATATGGCCTAGAGCAGAAATTGTCCTTTCAGAGATTTTCATTGCCGCGTCCCCTCCATATCAATATCCAGTTCTGATACATCTAGTTCCCCTGAAATTAACTTGGGTAGCAAAAGGTCACGGGTCCGACGGAGATTTAGGTTAACCCTCCGGTGCAGATCAGCCTTAGCCAAACACGGTTTTACAAGCATAGTGAATACCTTCATTATGTCAGGATCAGATATAATAATGACGGACTCTTGGGCGTCACCTTGAGAAATAAATGGTTGTGCTGACCCTCGCCTTTTCCAGAAATCGGGTTGTCTGGTTAGTAGGAATAAATATTCATTACTGACTTCGGGTCTAATTGACCAGAATCTGATAGTATTCTTGATGCAAGACCATTTCCCTCTAGCGAACCAGGTTACCCCGCAATTCGCTCCTATAGCACTGAGAACAATGCCGTCTCGCTCATAATCGAAGTGACTGAGCTTTCCATCCAACCCAGAAGCACTGTAAGCATCATAACCATCAGCAGTATATTCCTGTTTTGTAGTAGAAGTATCTCCCCATCGGACGTCGGCTACTTCTCCAAGAGTCATTACACCCCACCCTTTTGGAACCTTGCCCACCGGTGACTCCACCATCCGCACCTTCTCATGCCGGGGAAAGCGGAAGTTCACAAACCACTCTCGGTAGATGAGCTGCGCTATTGCCTCCAGTATCTTTATCCGCCGCAGATTGTTTTCAATCAGGTTGTCGTAGGCCGAGAGGACGGCGGCGATTTTGCGCTGGGTGGAAAGGGGCGGTTCGAATACTTTAAATGCGCGTAGGTCTCTTAGGAGCAGATTCTTCTGTGCGGTACCCCCCGCCCAAGCGATTAGTTCAACCCTCCTCGCCACTAGGTAATAGTAAAGCCATCGTGGGATTACGCTTTCCTTTCTTGGTTTGAGAATGGCTACGCTTTTCTGAAATGTGGTTCGGCCTGTTTCAGTCGCACTTGGCACCAAGGTTATTCGACCTATTGTGCCGCTGTTTGTGATCAAGATATCGTCAGGTTCTAATCTGGTCCGACGATGGGCATCGAGATAATCTTCCTCCGTGATCTGGCGGGCGCTGGAGTAGTCAACCCAGCCATCCTTCACATCTTTACAACTAACGAAGTAGTAGCCTGAACCTTCTTCGTTCTGGCAATCTCCATGCTTGCCATCCGTAATTTGAAGGCAAATGTCTTGAAGGGTGGTCATCACTTCCCCTCCAACAGCCTCGTTACATTAGCTGCAATCTGTTCTTCAAGTTGCCGCGCCTCTGTATTTAGGATTTCCAATTCTTCATTCAACTGTTGCAACCGCCCTGAGAACTCGAAACTATCGGCTTCCCGCTCAGCCACCCCGACGTAGCGGCCTGGATTGAGGCTGAAGCCCTGGGCCTCTATTTCCTTTACTGATGCCACCTTACATAGACCCAGCACATCAACATATTTGCCGTTGGGGAAATGTTTTTGCATTATTGTCTGGCTACCCAGCGCCATCTCTGGCTTTTCACCACGATATAGTCTGGCTATGTTAGCTAGGAACTCAATCTGCTCTGGCGTGAAATCCCGGTGCGCACGGTCGATCTGCCGGTAGAATTGGCGAGCGTCTAGGAAGAGAACTGTATCACGGCGGTCGGTGTCTTTCTTGCTTCTATCTAAAAACCACAGTGTGCAAGGAAGTGTGACCGTATAAAAGAAATTTGAGCCGACGGCGACAATCACGTCCACAGCACGACTTTCAATGAGTTTCTTGCGGATCTCTTGCTCCGAGCTGCGGGCGTCGGCCGCAGAGTTCGCCATTACAAAGCCCGCACGGCCAGCTCTGCGCAACGCACTATAGAAGACCTGTATCCATAAGTAATTGGCGTTGTCTGCAGTTGGCATTCCCAGCGGATAACGGGCAGTCTCATTTTTTATTCGTTCCTTATCCACGCGGTCCACGTTGAACGGAGGATTGGCCATGACGAAGTCAAACTTGCCGACACTGTTGTGCAAATCTTCATAATAGGTATTCCCCTGGCGGATATCTCCTGAGAGCCCATGAACAGCCAGGTTCATCTTGCACAACCGCACCGTCTCGGCTATCTTCTCTTGGCCATAGACCATTATCTCGGTACTCGGATTCCTCTTGTGATTTTCTACGAAGCGCGCTGACTGCACAAACATGCCACCCGACCCGCACGCAGGGTCCAGTATGCGCCCATGGAAAGGCTCGATGATCTCCACAATAAGCTTTACGATTGCTGTCGGCGTGTAGAACTCACCCCCATGCTGGCCTTCCGCCAGTGCGAACTCACCTAGAAAGTACTCGTAGATCTTGCCGAAAATGTCACCCTCGATGTCCATCGGGATTGACGACATCAACTTGAGTAGCTCGATTAGGATGGAGTTCTCTAGCCGGGTTGTAGGTCTTGGGCAAAATATCCCTGAGATCCTCGTTTTCGGACTCGATGGCTCTCATGGCATCGTTGATTGCCTTGCCGATATTCTCGCCTTCCGGCAGCTTCAGCAACTTGGAAAACCGTGCTTCTTCTGGTAGGAACATCACGCCACGGGCTTGGTAATCCGCCTTACCGATGGTTCGTCGCCCCGTTGCTTTGCCCGCGAGTTCTTTCTCTGCTTGGGCAAACTTGTGGTCAGCATAACGGAGAAAGATTAGCCCGAGTACCGGAACGGAATACTCGGATGACTTAAGCTTGGAATTCGCCCGCAATTCATCAGCAGCATCCCACAACTTCCCCTCGATTTGATTACTGTACTGCGCCATCATAATTACCTCAAGACAGAATTATCTTCAGTGTTGATAGTATAGCATCCTTGGCAGCTACAGTATAATAAAATAGCGTATTGTTCAGCGGCAGAGAGTAGGTTCAGCGCGCTGTGACCATCATTCGCAATTACAACGACACCGTACCAATCCCCGATTTAATCGGGGACCAGTCATGCCTGCTACAAATCAGGTATTATCCCCCCAGAGCATATATATAGCTAGCTTCTGAACACAAGACGCTTTAATATATGCATGCTGCAGCATATGAGATATAATAGAATATGAGATGTAACAAAGAGGTAATACCGGGACAAGGAGGCTAAGACTTATGACTATTCCGGTTTTTCAACAAATAATGCTTCCTCTACTTCGACTCTTAGAAGATAAGCAGGAGCATTCGTTGCGGCAGGTTATTGATTCATTGACTAACCAGTTCAACCTCACTCAAGAAGAGCAGCATGAACTTTTGCCAAGCGGGAAGCAGGCAATATTTGATAATCGGGTCGGCTGGGCTCGCACATATCTAAAGAAAGCAGGGTTGATTGAGTCCACACGACGAGGGTTCTTTCGCATAACTGATAGAGGATTGCAGATATTAAATCAGAGACCAACGAAGATTGATGTGAAATCTCTTGAGCAATTTGAGGAGTTCAGGGCATTTCAGGCTATTAGGCGGGAAAAACCAACGGAATCGGGTGAGGAGGAGCCAGAAGCAACACCCGAAGAGGCACTGGCAAATGCCTATCAGAATCTGAATAATAATCTTGCCGGTGACCTTCTTCAGCAACTCAAAGCAAGTTCTCCCGTGCAGTTTGAAAACATGGTCATAGACCTCTTAGTCGCGATGGGATATGGTGGAAGTCGCAAGGAGGCTGCCAAAGCAATCGGGAGGAGCGGCGACGAGGGGATTGACGGCATTATCAATGAAGACCGGTTGGGCTTGGATGTTATCTACGTACAGGCTAAGAGATGGGAAGGGACCGTAGGACGACCAGAAATTCAGAAATTTGCCGGCGCTTTACAAGGACAACATGCAAGGAAAGGCATCTTCATAACCACTTCAAACTTCTCAAAAGAAGCTGCCGATTTCGCATCTCGAGTGGAGAACAAGATTATTCTGCTTGACGGCGATACGCTAGTCCAATATATGATCGATCACAATATCGGTGTGACCCAATCTGTTAATTATGAAGTTAAGAAAATAGATTTGGATTACTTTACTGAGGAATAGCTGCGGAATCCTAGGGATGACATACCAAGTTAGGCTTACTACATCAGGTATTATGTCCCCAGGATACATTGCTAGCGAGGTAACTTATGGAGGATAGCGACAAGCAAATTCATACTTGAGTATGTTAATACTCGAAGGAGGTCATATGCCAACTGCGAAGAGAGTCGAAAACCAAATATTCCGACGTGAAGGGTTTAGAGTACAGTTCAGAGATAGACAAACTGGCAGGAATGTCCGCGACAATCTTGAAGGTATTAAATCTTATCCCTATGCTAAGATGGCCCGAAACAGCTGGGCCGTTAATCGTTGGAAAGAGCAGAGATTCAATCAATGCTTTCCAGGGTTTGCTGTCGCTGTTTTGAGAAATGACCGACACGTCGCACATGGAAGAACATTGTTAGCTACTGTTCGTGACACATATCTCGAGGAATGATTCATCCTGCTACGTACACATGGAAGGACAAACATCCCGATATTTGTCCAGCGGTAAATGCTCTATGGAATTCCAGGGGCACCGTACCAACCCCCGATTTAATCGGGTACCAGTCAGGCTTACTCAAAATCGGGTATAATTTCCATAGAGCACTGAGCAGTCAAACAAATTGCGTGATGAATACTGGAGAAATCCAGACAACAGGGGACATTCTTACCGTGTAATAAGGGAGCAGGAACATTATGCTACGAATAAAAACGGTGTATGATGCTGTAGCCGATGATGATGGCTTCCGCATACTTGTTGACCGTATATGGCCGAGAGGAGTCAGCAAAGATAGGGCAAAACTCGCCCTCTGGCTTAAAGATATTGCCCCGAGTGACCGGTTGAGGAACTGGTTCGGTCACGACCGGGAGAAATGGAGTGAATTCAAACAAAAGTATTATGATGAACTTGCTGACAAAGAAGGCCTCGTAAATCTGATACTGGAAAAAATGTCGTCAGGAAATGTAACACTTCTTTTTGGAGCAAAGGATGAAAAATTTAATAACGCCGTAGCGCTTAAAGAATACATCCTGAAAGCAAAGAAGGCGAAACCATGAAAGCAACAGAGGTATTGAGAGAGGAGCATAACGCCGTAAAACTAGCCTTGAGTATTCTAAGCCATGTTAGCCATAAGCTGGAGTCCAGGGAGGAAGTAGACAAGGAGGACCTCGACCACATATTAGATTTTCTTAAGACTTTCGTTGATACATGCCATCACGGCAAAGAGGAAGACCTTCTTTTTGTAGCCATGCAGAGCGCAGGCATATCTCGAGCCAGAGGACCTATCGGTGTCATGCTCAAAGAGCACAAAACGGGTCGTTCGTATGTCGGGAATATGGGGGAGGCTGTTGA
>Ga0180433_10000605_pt1 | contig 61556 bp, 63 predicted proteins | sample SS_ome_8_FD_132980 | JGI IMG/M metagenome (GOLD analysis project Ga0180433, IMG submission 132980) | Hypersaline lake sediment archaeal communities from the Salton Sea, California, USA - SS_1_D_1 metaG | ecosystem: Environmental > Aquatic > Non-marine Saline and Alkaline > Hypersaline >... | reverse complement strand
GGGCCCTGCGGCCCCGCAGCGCCAGCTGGGCCCTGCGGCCCTGCAGCGCCAGCTGGGCCCTGCGGCCCTGCAGCGCCAGCTGGGCCCTGCGGCCCTTCAGCTCCGGCTGGGCCCTGCGGCCCTGCAGCGCCAGCTGGGCCCTGCGGCCCTGCAGCGCCAGCTGGGCCCTGCGGCCCTTCAGCGCCAGCTGGGCCCTGCGGCCCTGCAGCGCCAGCTGGGCCTGCTGGACCCTCTAGGCCCTGGGCTCCGTCAGCGCCGTCAGCCCCATCTCGGCCGGCTGGGCCTGCTGGCCCCCGAGAGCCCGTCAGGCCTACCGGTCCCGTGTCTCCTTTGAGTCCTCTTTGGCCTTCAGGGCCACGAGGACCACGTTCTCGCACTACTCCCAGCACTGGAGAACCAAAGGACTCGCATGGATCGCCCGGACGGGAACGGCAGTAACACTCGCACTCGCATGGCCTCAGCCTGCAGGTTCGCGTCATCGTGTAGCTTTCCTTCTATCCTTCCTCATTCCGCACTTTATGCTCAAAGGCAGTGAGACGATGTTGCAGGCGCCCCGCCAGAGCTCTGCGGCAAGCGTGGGTCTCCCAACTCACCAGCGTGAGGGCCCTGCGCGTCTGGCGGGTCATGTCCTGGAGCGCCTCTCCTTCAGGCGTTCTGGAAGAACCTTGCCGTAAACGCCCCAGAAGACCGCAGACGAGGAGGACAAAGGTCCAGTGGAACTCTCCGTCCGCGTCGGCCATGTCGCCAGAGACCGGGGGGTGAGGACCTCGCCGCACGCTGCCCCGACGGCGTCATACGACGGACCTCTTTACATAAACATGCGACCTGTCCCTTCGCTTGTTTTTCTTCTTGTGGGAGTCGTCCTTCTATTCATAGCTTTGAGCGCAGCGCGTGCCACCAATGTACTGCCCTCGTCATGTCGGCTGACGCGCAATGCGGGCGATCCGGAGGTGTGCATTTGTCTGACGACGATCCCTCCGCGCCTGCACAACCCATGGGTCTGGCAAAACCTGGCATCCCTGCGAGGCATGAGAGGTGTTGGCGCCGTGCGCGTCTACGTCCCGTACGCCTTGGCGTCTAGGCCCCACGAGCCCATAGAAGTGCCACGTGAGCTCGAGGACGTTCCAGGCCTCGAGGTAGTGAGATGCCTAGACGAGGGTCCGCTCACAAAGCTTGCGGGCCCGCTCCAGGACGCATTGGTCCCTGACGACGCGCTCCTTTGCATCGTGGACGACGACGTCGCCTACGTGCCGTGCATGTTCCTGCACCTCATCCGCTCCGTGACGCAGGCGGAGGCCCAGGGCCGGCCCAACGCGGCGCACTCCTTCTGTTCAACGGCGATCTGCGGCTATCGCGGGTTCGGCGGTCGGAAGTCGTCCTTTCTGCCCCTTCTCCGCGTGGAACGACCTGAGATTTGCTTCTACGTTGACGACGATTTCATAGATGAAGCGCTTCGGATCGCGTGCGTCCCCGTGACCTCCATGCCCATGCACACAGCCGTGCACTGGTGCACCATGCGCGTCCTTCCGACCGTCCTGGGGCCGCAGTACCTGGACGGCTCCGGGCTTATCTGGAGCCTCGGCCGCCACCTTCGAAGCCAAAGGGGGTGCAGGGAGGCGCTCTCGCCCTTGCCGAGCGTGTGCGCCGCCGACACGGAGAAAAGCGACGCGGCGCTTCGTGGGTCGCCTGGAAGCCTCAAGGAAAACGTGCGCCTGCAAAGTTGAGCTTAAGGCTGCGAGCGTTCACATCGACTTTTCGACCTTGGAACGCTATCACAAATAACCATTCTGGCCCTCCAACCTCCAAGTCCCCGCGAGGATGGGGAAGGCAGAGTCGCGCCCTCTAGGGTTCCGCACCACGGAGGCGGTCGCCGTCTTCTCAGGTACGGTGTCAGGTACTGTGTGGCTGAGGAGCTTGGGCCGTGCAGGGACGCACGTGACCGCCACGCTGACTGGCCTGTCTGCCGGCGACCACGGCTTCCACGTTCATGTCCTGGGGAACCCCTTGGACGAGTGTCGAGCGGCGTGTTCACACTTTAACCCTTTCGGAACTGTCCACGGAGGGCCGCAGTCCGCACAGCACCACGCGGGGGACCTTGGGAACATCACGGCGGACCACGGTGGCATCGCTCGAATGGACGCTGTGTTCCCCTTCGTGTTTCTCTCCGGCCCCCTCAGCGTCGTGGGTCGATCCATCATCGTGCATGAGGACCCCGACGATTTAGGCGAGGGAGGACGCCCAGGCTCGCACAGGCGGGAAGAGTCACTCAAGACAGGGAATGCTGGCAAACGCATCGGCTGTGCCGTCATAGGCATTGCGGCGGAAGAGCACGTGTTCGGCTGAGACCGGCGCTAGCCGCCACCCCTCGCCGCCGCGGCGGACCTCGCGGACGCTGCGCACCGAGGCGCCATGTCGTCCCCCCTGCACAAGGGGCACCCAGCGGGCCGCTTTGCGGCGACGCACCACGTGCGCAGGCACTCGGCGTGGGTGGCATGCCCGCACCGAAGACACTGCACTGCTGTGCCCAGAGTGGCCGGTACGATCTCGAGGCATATCGAGCACTCTTCATCGCCATGCACGCATGCCAACTCGGCGGGGGCGGCAGGGCTCTGCCTCAGGACCCTCTCACGCACGAAGAGGATGTGCTTGCAAACTCTGCGCCGGAACTTGTAGTCGGGGCAGGTGCATGTCCAGTGCTCCTCGTCGCTCGCCACCTCGTAGCACCGTCCAGACTCGCCACAGATCGTGTAATCGTTTGCACCCCTCTCGACCAAGTGCATCCGTTCATTGAGAGCGCGATGGCGGCGTGCGTCTTCCTCCTTTCGCCCTCTACTATCAGCCCGCTCGCTCGCATGTGCCATTGTTTCTGAAGCGTGACACCTCTTTTTCGCTTGCCCTGCCACTTTCCGTGGGCGCTTTTCGCGCCCCTCGATGCATTCGATTGAGCGAAGTGAGGTGCTAGTGCCCGCGGTCTTATTGGATCGGCCTTGCATCCTCTCCGTAGAAGGCTGCAAGGTCGGCCAAGGCGCTGGACTCGTCGCCTGGCTGCACGTGCTGTGAGACCCACTGGCAGAGCTCGCCTGCGAAAAGCGTGAAGCGGCGGTCGAGCAAGAGGCACGCGGCGCGGTCGGTTTGCGTGCGGAGGGCGCGGCCGCACATCTGGCTGACGCACGCCAGCGCTTCCTCCTCTTGCGCAGAGAAGCTGTGCCGCGCCGCGGCTCGGGCGTCCGGCTTGGCAAACGGAACCCCACACACGGCCACCAAGCGACAAAGCCGTCCTCGCAGGTCTGCCCCCTCGGCCAGGCGGCCTCGCGCCACGGCCAGGCAGAGGACGCTCTGGTGAGTCTCGCACAGGCGTGAAAGTCTCACAAGCGTCTCGCCCTTAGAATCGTCCTCGCGGCACACGGCCCAGCCAGCAGGGCAGCTTTTCTCCTCGACAGCGGCGCCGATCTCCGCGAGGTCCGCATAGCTGGGTGCGAAGACCAGGGCCCCCCCGGGAACAGGCACGCTGCACATCAGCCGGTGGAGGAAGTGGGCAAGCTCCCGACAATAGCCGACCGGTCGGTGTGCCTTTCGCGAGTCCAGGCGAACGCCGCCTTCTAGCGTATCCAAGCGTCGTACAAGGACGCGAGACTCGTAAAACGAGGTCTCATGTCTGGCGGCACATGTCGCCTGGCTGTCCGGGTGGACAGCGAGCAGTTTTCTCAGTCGTGGCAGCGTGCCCGACATCATGAGAACCATGCTCGCGTCGCGAAGCGCTCCGCCAAAGGGACCGTTGCAGTCAACGCAAACCAGTTCCGCAGCTCCCTTTGCCTCCCTGACCAGCACGAAGGCCCGCGGGTGGCGCGTTACCGCTCCCAGGCGAAGAAGGACGCCTTCGGCATAGTTGTATGCCTCCCCCCGAACGGCGGGGCTTGCCCTTCCCAGTCTAATCTCGGCCTGTCGCTGCTGCCGGAGCTCCCGAACGAGGCGCGCCAAAAGTGTCGCCGGCTCATTCGTTCTGAGGCCCTCGATGACTTGCTGGGCGGACGTCGCCGTTTGCGCGGCGATGGATAGGTTAGACAGAAGCGACGACACGTCGTCCAGCGCACCCCCTTCCGCGCGCATCTGGTCACCGTTTCGGCGCAGCATCTCGTTCTCGAGCTTCAGTGAGGCCGAGTCCATTGCTGTCTCTTCTATGTTGTGCGCCTCGTCGAAAACCACCACCGCGCCCTTCAGCAGGGGCTCGAAGCCTCCTACAAAGCGGACGAGCGGATCCACCAGGTGCTGGTACGTCCCGAGCACGAGTCCCGCCCCGAGGGCGGAGAGGTCAGCGAGTGCATGGTATGGACAGAAGCCCCTCCGGGCCAAATCCGGGACGATGGCCTCGATGTCACCGGACCCGTACTTCCCTCCGCAACAGAACTCTGCCACGTGCTTCTGGGGGAAGGAGGCGCCTTCAGCCCGTTCCAGAAAGCGGCAGCCTCGCGCGCCGGGCTTTCGGAAGGGGAGAGTCGTCACCTCCTCGCAAGCCGCCCTCATGTCCTCCGCCTTCTTCACGCACGGCAGAACGCAGGTCCGCTGGCGCGAAAGGCGGAGAGTCGCAAGGGGTTGGTAAGGGAGCTTCTCGAGTTCTCGGCGCGCGTGCAAGATCTCCTCGTGGGTCCGCCCAAACCACAGCACACGAGGCGCCGCGGCGCCGGCCTGTGCTGCGGCGCACTGATGAGACAAAAGCGCCCCGAGAGCAGCGAGCGTCTTCCCGCTTCCCGTCGGCGCTTCAAGCCTCAAGTCCGTGGACCCCCTTCGCAGCGCGCCCAGGATCGAGCACGCCACCGCCTTCTGGACGCCGCTGGGCACGTACTGGCCCAAGCTCCAACGCGCGCCGTCGGTCTCGTGGAACAGGTGCGTGGCCTTCGGCACGCAGCACGTGCGCACGGGCAGGAGCCGGGCGTGTTCCGACGATCTCAGCTCCTCGTTGCGCTGCTGACGCACTCGCTGTAGGGTCCGTGGCGAAGCCACGAAGACGGGGTCGCCATCGCCAAAGCGAAGAAGCGTCTGGCGCTTCTCGGGGCGCGTCTCCACCAGCAGGGGAACCCGTCCCTTGCGGCCCATAGGGAGCTCGAGATTGGGCTCTTGAGCCTGCCACTCGTTGCGGATTGCCGTCGCAATGACCAGCCACGGCGCACACCCCCGACAGAGGCCGCGGCGGTGAGCGCGCTTTGCGCCTTTGCTCCTGTGTTGCGGTGTTCTTGCACGCGGAGTCCGCCACCGCGACCGCTAAGCCGAAGACAGTTGGCGAAACGCTACGAGAGCACCTGGATGATTTTCAAATGATGCGGACAGGGGAGCAGGGATCACGTGTGCGCCGCTGCTACGCGCTGGTGAGGGTCGAGACGGAGCGCCACCTCCCTACGCGCATTGAAGAGAGGGCGGAGCTGGTCGATGAAGTGCTGCTCCCTGAAGCGCTGACATTCGGCGCTGCACGTCTCCAGAGCGGTCCAGGTCATGTCGCCCGGGTCGGCCAGCGAGCGCCAGAAAACGAAGAGGGGTCGATCGGGACTCCTCGACTTGTAGAAAAAGCTCTGACGCCTCTTCTGCTCTGGGCGTGCCTCTAAAGTCTGCGTTGTCCGCCCGACGTACACAGCTCTCGGGCCAAAAACAAATGGACAGTGTCCAACGTAGATGATGGGCATACCTGTGTTGTGGTCGTAGGCTGGGTGCGCGGCCGTGTCGCGCGGACGCGGCCCCGCGCGGGACTCGCTGATGGGCGCAGCCGCGTGCACCCCCATAGGGAAATGGAGCGCGCCTGCGCGTCCTGTCCGATGTTCAACGCTTGTCAGCAGGGCGGGCTGGTCGGTCAGGACGCCTCGTGCCTGCGCTTCATTTCCGACATTCGCAAGATAGTCCCCGACCTCGCCCCCAGGTCGCAGAGCGGAGCTCAAGTAGACTATTTCCCGTGTTGCTACCTTGCCGACCTGCTTTGTCGGCCAGTGGATGCGGACTGGCAGGGCGCGTTTGACGTCTCCGCGAGCGCTCTGTTGCAGTCGGTCGGCGGTGCGCCCAAGGGAGGCGCGTCTCTGTGTGAGCTAATGTTTCCCGGGGGGCGCACAGAACGAGCCAAGCACTCACCGGGAGCCGCGGAGGCCGGGTAGGGACTCCCCATAGGGTAGATGATGCCTCCGACACGCTGGGGCACGGGCGCGGAGAAGCGCACGCAGGAGGGGGGGCTCCGACTGCAGAAGGTTTCGTGCGCGGCCCGCAGAGGGGGATCCGCAAGCTGCGGAAGATGTTGTTCTTCGAGCTCTTCCTCTGCCCCCTGAGTCCCCAGCGGCGCTTGCAGCACGACCATGCAGGACACGTTGTCCCGAGATCCCGTCCTGATGGCCTCGAGACAGACGGCACGCGCCGCCAGAGCAGCATCGCCGCTGTTCCTCATCTCGGCAGTAACGACAGCGGCTAGGCCGGCATCGCTGAGGCTCCCCTCGATGGCGCCGTCGCAATACAGGAGCAAAGCCGTGTGCATTGGCCACAGCTCGACTTGCTGCACCTCTGGGTCTGCCGTGACGGCGCCGTGCGTCTTGTAGTCAAAGTCGCCGAACGCGCGACTCACCGCGAGCCCTCCATCCACTCGCGCGATCCCCTGCACCCAGTGTACTGCGCTCCCAGAAGCCTCAATCCTTGCCGCCTCGTCGGGGCGTCCAGGACTATGGTCCGCTGTCAGTGGGGCGCCGCGCACCAGGGCGCCGTCACGCAAGTCGACCAGAGCAGCCCTGCTGTCTCCGACGTGGGCGACGACGGCCGGCGGCTGCTCCGCGTCACCGCCCGCAGGGACCGCGACCAGAACGCAGGTCGAGCCGCTTATGCTCATTGGATTCCGACGTGCCCGGAAATCTTCGTCTATCGCTTTGAAGGCTGAACGCGCTCCCTCGAGCGTCATCATGTCCGCCATTCGCAAGGGGAGCGCCTGGCGGAGGAACTCCGCGCAGTCCGCGCCCGCGTGCCCGTCGCAAATCGCGAAGAGCCCCGCAGCTTCGGCCTCCACGACGACGTGCGTGTCCTCCATGGAGGGACGCCAGCCATTGACCTCGGCGCAGCCGACGCGGAATCTGTCCCCGTGGCGCCTCTGCAGACGCACGGACGTTAAGGGGGCGCGCAACATGTCCACCAACGCTCGCTGCTGGAGACTTTCCGGTTGCTTTCAAATGTGGTGTCGTCGGTCCGCAATCCCCGGTGCCGCGGCTCAAGGAAAGAGATGGCAGCGGAGGCGGATGCCGCGGACTTCGACATCGTCGTGGTCGGCGGGGGGGGGGGGGGAGGCTTGTCCTGCGCACACGCAGTCGCGAGCTCCAACCCGGAGCTGCGTGTGGCGATCCTCGAGCGGCTCTCAGTGCTTGGTGGGCAAGCGCGCTCCGAGCCTGCGCGAATGACGGCACCCGGCTGCGGCTCTGAGTATGCGTGGAGAATCTGGCCCGAGACCTACAGGAACCTTCTCAGCCTGCTGGGTGAGGTGCCCTTGGAAGAATGTGTTCCTGCGTCCTGCTTCTTGCCCAGAAGTACAGGGGCTCTTTATCGGCTCCGTGCTCGCACGAAATGAAATTGCTCTGGTATCCATGGAGGTCGCCAGTCAGTACGGTCTTGCTGCTGCGCGAGGCGCGACCTCTTTCCTAGGCGTGCGGCCCTCACGGGAACTGCTTTCTCTTCCCGCGTTCAATCCCCGCCTCGTGCATCCACTCAGGGCGTTCGATCGACTGCTCTATGCCTGCGGCCTCAGCGCGCCGCCCCTGCTGCTCGCGGTCGTCCTTCCACTGGCGGCACTCTTCGTCCTTTTCATGCTCCTGCGCCTGGCTCTGAAGGCCAGGGAGCGCGCTGCGCCATGATTGGCGTCTTTCTCCACTGGTCGCGCCCGCTACTCAGCCGCCGGATGGGAAAACCGCGTCCTGAGGAAAAGGTGACATGGCCGCCACTATGTTCTCATTCCTCGACCAGTCACTCTATGGGGACGGTCGACGGCAGGCGCAGCCTGGCTCCGCACCTGCCCAGATTCCCGTTACGGCCGCCATGTCTCGACCCGCGCCCTCTGACAGTGCGGAGACCGCGCAGCCTACTCAATCACAGGCGGAGCCTGCGAGACAAGGCGGGGCGCCGCAGCCAATCGTCGCCGCCCCGCCGTGCCTTAGCGAGCGAGAGCTTAAGCAGGCCATGGGCAACCTTCAAGCGCGACTGGCCTCAGCAGAGAAGCGTACGCAGATGATGGAGCAGCGTTTGCTCAGCGCCTTGGATGAGCGCGATGCCCGGCCGCCCCCCGCCCAGTCTGGGTGCAGCTGGCCTCTCTTCGTATTTGTGGTCTTCGTCTTCGTGGGCGTGCTTCTGTTTACTTCGCGTGGCGCACGCCCTGCGGTCGCGCCGCCCAGTTTTCCGCTCATGCTGCCTGGCAGTCTTCCGGGCTCCCCAGTGGTCCTGCCACTCAGCGGGGGCGCGGCATCGCCTGCGACCTTCCTGCGAGGTGGCTAGGCCGCGCCCGCGCCGCGGAGGCGCCAGTCCGCGTACCTGCCAGCATGCCCTTCCCCGTTCTCAGCAGAGCGATTGTTGAAGCGGAACCTGTGCAGTGAGATCTCGTCGGGGTGGGCCTGCAGGCGTTCCACAGTACGGCGAAGAGCGGGGGAGAGGTCGGCGACCAACTCTGGCCGCTCCCGAAGATGCGCGACGAACGCGCGCAGCTCTCCAGCGTTGAGGAGCAGGCAGAGCCCACTTCTCCACTTGCGCAGCAGCACCCTGGCGGCTTTCTCCGCCTTGCAGTGCATGGTAAACTCCACGCTGACCGTCGTGGCGAGAGCCAGTGCCGCGCTGGGCGCGCAGTAAAGGCGCTCCCCGTCGAAGGCGCAGCGCACGACACTCATGTGGTAGACGTTCACGCGCGAGAGGGGGTGCGTGTAGAGGTCGACGCCCATCTCCTCCTCACCCCTCGTAAGGGTCACCCGGAACTTGCTTGCCGATATCGTCGCCACTTCCGCTTTGAACCCGCACTCCATGCTCGCGCACGTGAGGTCCGCTAGGCACTCCGCCAGCTCCTCGTTTTTTTCCACGAAGATGTCCACGTCTCCCGGAGTCACTCGGAGCGCCGTGGTTGGCAACAAAGCGGCCGTCAGGGTGCTTCCGGTGAGAAAACACGTGCCTCCTCTTAGCTTCTGGAGTTCCCAGAGGCGATCAATCCAGGGCACGCGTTTCCGACACCTGGCCACGATGCTGCCGACCTGCAGCACAGGTGTCTCTCGTCTCCCTGCGCATCCCGGAGTGAGAAACACTGCGAAGCGATCCTGCCGACACTCTCGCGCTTTCCGACGAGGGAGCGGCAGGAGACTCCCCAGATCGAAGAGCCCGCTTTTGTAGCCTCGCTGCAAGGCTGCCGCGAAGTCGGCTCCGAGGAAGAACTCCTCGCTGCGATGCTCAGCAGAGAGCATGATAGTGAACGCCCTGTGCACAAGCCAGCGGACTTCCTCCTGCGAAAGGAAGCGGAGGAGGCGTTCAGCCTGAAGGATCGCCATTGGCGCCGTTTCCAAGGCGTCAGCCAGCCCTAGCAGGGCTGAGCGAATCACCCCATGGACGTGACAGGGGGCTGGGAGGCGCTCAGCTGCAGAGGCGCGGTTCCATGCGAACTCGCAAGCCTCGAAGAGCACTTCCACGTCGCTGGCAACTTCTGGCGTCCAAGGCCGGAAGGCAAGTGCCAATGAGGGCCGCTCCGCGAGCCGTTGCCGCTTTGCCGGGGGCGGTATGGGCGAAGGCCGCGCTTCGGCGTCCCCGCCCGGCTCGGCGAGGGTCTTCACAAGGCACGCGCGCGTTTGTATGAGCTCGTCCAGGGGCACGGCGTCCGGAAGGATGCTCTCAGCGAGCTCCAGGTGCGTGCGTGGAGCAGTCAAGCTCTGGCGAAGACCTCTGGTCACTGCCGCGAGGAGGGCCTCAGGCGAGGGGTCCGCGCAGAGAATGTCGGAGGCTTCTAGCCAGCACCGGAGGTCGCTCGGTGTCGTGGGCAAGGCGGCGAGGCGCAGACAGGCGCTAAGAAGGAGGGGATCTTCAAGCTGCACTTGGTCCTCGTCCTGTGGGAGTTTGCGGAGCACTTCCGAGTTCCCAAGGACCTCGGTGTCCACGGCGACGTTCCCCGCGGCACCTCGCAAGAACAGCAAGCCCGACGGGAGGCACTCTCGCAGACGGGCGTCGACCATGGCTTTGACCTCAGCCGGGCGTAGGGGCTCGTTCGAACAATGGGTGCTAAGTTGCCGCCGTCTCACAAATGGCATCATCCGCGCTCGCTCCGAGCATCGCGGATCAGTTCCGCTGCGCTCTCGAAGCCTGCGACAAGGCACATGCGCAGGTCTGCGAGTCCACGCCATGCGCGTCTCTGCCGCCTCCGCAGATGAGGCCGCGCGTAACCTTCGCGCCCGCGCCCCAGGAGGTCGTCCCAGAGGTGGTGTGGCCGGCGGGGGTGCAGGCGCCTGCCGCCCTCCCGGTCGAGGCGCTGCGGCCGGCGCCGCCGCCTCCGACTCCGTCGGCGGGCCCTAGCGTTTGGCGCATGCTGGCCTATGCGCTCCTCGCCGGCGCCGTCGCGGCCGCCGCCTTCTACCTAAGAGGCAGGTTCGTCGTGTCGCGCTTGGGCGGGCGCAAAGCCATCAAGCCAGAGAGCGAAGGCGAGGAAGAGGAGGAGCCTCCCGCGCCACAGGACCGCCGGCGCCGGAGTCGCGTCCGCGAGAGTGGAGGACGCGAGCAGTCGGGCGGCCTCGAGCCCGACGGCCTCTCAGCAATGGCGGCCTACTTCCGCGCCCAACAGAACACCGAAGGGTCACCTGAGCCGCACCCGACGGAGCAGGCGTCGAAGGTTCCGCAGCAGCAGCCTCCTCGCCCCCCGCCCGTGCTCCGAGCGCCTGCGCGGGCAAACGGTGCTGTTGCGGCGCCCAAAACGGAAACCCGCGCAGCTGGGGTGGATCTGCGGGCCGTCAGCTTCGCGGCCGACGCGCAGAAGCGCGCGGCGGCTGCCGCGCAGGAGCCTGAGGCTCCCGCACTCTTCTTCCCCGAGGCGGAAGAGGCCGACCCAAACTTCGTCCCCATATGATCTGGAGGGGAAGATCCAAGCCCCGGGAAAAGGCCGTGACATGCTCGCCCCGGTCCCAGGCGGCTGCTCTCTCTCTACTTACCCGCCTGCGGGGGGCGACGGCAAGGCGTCCAATGCATGTGACGAGTGGCCCTACGTCTCGAAGACCACCGTGAAAGGGTGCACTTGCCCGCCGAACAAGGATGCCTACGGCTGGCGGAAGGCAGCCCTTTTTGCTAACATCATCCCCTTCGTGGGCCAGGTCTTCAACAGTGCGCTCGGGATGCCTGGGAACTGCCAGGACGAGTTCAAAGACAGCGCCGACGTTTACCGGGACGCTCAGATGGCATTCACGAAAATACTGTCCACGATCCAATGGAATGCCCAGGCGATCATCAACGTCTTCACGGATATCTACTCGCCGGATACAGAGTCGGGCACGGCCACCGGCATCCTGCCTACTGCCGTCAAAGTGGCCATGCAGCCGGGCATGCACACCTCCGTGCTGCTGGGCATCATTTCCGTCGCTGTCTTCTGCGTCCTCTTTGGCGTGATCCTCACGATGTGATCCTCACGATGTGTCGCTCATGCAGTGGCACTGCTCAGCAAGGCTGCACCGGCTCTGGCGGAGGCTGAGGAGCACAGGAGACGCGGAGGGGCACTATGACGGTTTGCCCCCAAGATGGGACGTTGCAGCCGCAGAACTGGGGCGCATAGGGGTCGCGCGCAACCTCAAGGTCCAGGGCGGGGCAGAGGTGCCTCCTCCGGTATGCCTCCCCGCCCTCATAATGATGGAGCGGGAACACATCGTAGCCATGCGTCAAGCTGTGCTCAAGCACAAAGCACTCCATGTTGCCGTGCAAGTCTTCCACCCGGATCTTGGATAGCTCGTTGGGGAAGGATGGAAACAAGCCCGTGATGAGGCAGACGCCCTTGCCCGGGATGACCTGGCGGTTCGCGAGGGCGTCCATTCCAATCTCGACACGGGACTCATAGAACACGACGACCGGCTCGCAGAGGGTGTTGCGAATCTCTACTAACGGGGCCACGCAGGAGCTGCCTGGAGCAAGGGGGCCATTAGGGTAGATGTAGCCATCGACGTAGATGTTGGGAGCGCAGCCAACGGTTACGGACTTGGGCGTAAAGCTCGTCGTGGCCGCCATGCTCTGAGTGCTTCGTTTTTTCATGCTGAGAAAAATAGGTGCACGCGGTCACGGCGGCAGCGTCACGCAGGGCGCGGTGCGTCCACGGCGAGGCTGCCCTGTCCGAGAAAGACGTCTAAGACAGGCCTCCTCAGCTGTTCCGGGAGCTCTGCAAGGACCGTGACGAGAGTTGTCGAGCTCACAAACAGCGTGAACGGGCCGGTTTTCTTCGCCTCGACCTCTCTCGCCTCCTCGAGGTCTCCAGGGACAGGGTGGAGTGCAGTTGCGTCGGCCGATTCGCATGCGGCAGCTTCTGCTCGGTCGGTGCAGGGCGGTGCGGGGGTGCCCTTCGCTTCCTGCGGGGAGAAGGGGGTCGCAGACTCCTTGGATGCGCTCGCCGAAGCCGGTTGCGCACAGGCGGCTTCTGCACTCTGGGGTTTTGGAGAGACACGCTGTGGCGTGCCCCTTTGCGGGGGGCCTCGCAGCCATGCGGATCCGCTCGGCAAATGGGCTCTCCAATCAGGAGGCTGAAGGGTTTTCGCTCCGACGTTCTCACGCGCTCTAGGGTCCATGGGTCTTAACTTTTTCATCACGGGACCGCCGCCCGTCGCGGCAAAGGAACGAAGCACGCAGGAGACTGCCCCGCTCCCTCTCGAGGGAGGGCCTCACGACGTCTTGGATGGAGAAGACCGTGCGCCCAAAGGAACGGGGAAAGTTGCAGAGCGAGCAGCGTGTCATTGTGAGCGGCGCGGCGGCCACGGGATCCGTCGTGGGGTCTGTGAGAAGCATCCCGCCCTTCAGCACCGGCCCCGAGCACTTTGGGTTTAGGCAAATGGGGGCCTCGACGGCCACTGGTCGCGTCCCCGAAGGGAAGGCCGCATCCAACTGGCTCGGAGCCCCTGCTGGGGCCGTGCGCCACGCCGCAAAGAGGCGAGTCAGCGAGGGAAGCGTGCCGCCGTCCAGAGAGTCGGCCTGGAAAGAAGCGCAGAGCCTTTTTGTGCACGTCGGAAGCCAGCCTGTCGGCTCGCTGAGATTCTCGTCGGGCAAAAGGCTCTCCAGAGCGCGGCAGATGACGTCGTCTAGAGCCGGTGGGGGCCCTTTATGCTCGCGCCACGCTCCCTGGAGCCGGTAGACGCGTAGGACGTCAAGGAGAAGACGGGGCAGCTCCGCGCTCGCGGGTTCCTTCGGTGGACGAACGCACCCGCGCAGCGCGGCCGTTCTTTCGACCGCTGCGAGGCGCCGGAGACGCTCTGGGAGGATGCACGCTGCTCGCGTTCGCTCGTAGACCAGCTCCGCGAGCCAGGCCTTGTCGGCTTTGGCCCCAAAGATCTTCTTCCGTCTGACGAGGAAGGACTCAAGCGTCGGAGGGATGAGTCCGCCGACTAGAGGCAATGCCAGCGGGCTGCTCGCCGCGTGCAAGGGACGACTGCCCTGTTCCGGAGAGGCGAGTGCAAGAGCATAAGCCTCTGCCGCTTTAGGAGTCGGGCCCTGCGCAGCGCACGGTGTCGCCCCCGCGGCGAGCGTCGTGAGGCTGGCGACCTCCGCAGACATCTGTCGCACGGCCCCCACCAGTGCCACAGTGTTGTGCACGACCGTCGCGCAGGGTGTGCAGAAACACAGCGCGGAGAAGCGCTTAGAGACAAGTGCTGAGGCCGTCGCGGGAGCCTCGACGCATGCGGAGCAAAGGACCTTCTGCGCCTCCTCGCCGCTTGAACAGAGGAAAGCGGCCGCCGCGCCGCCTTCACCGCTGTCCTCTTCTCCCGCGATGGCTAGGTTTTCAATCAAGGGCCACTGAGAGGCGCACTCCGTGCAGAGAAGAAGGAGGCAGAACCGGCAGACAGCTGCAGCAGGGCGTCCACACGCACAGGTCTCGAGGTACACGGCGTCTAACTCCCGGTAGGAGTGCACGCATCTTCCCTCCTCGTCAGCAACTTCGACGGCCATGGCGTCCACGGCGCAGACGCCGTGAAGCCATGAGGCGAGGACGCCACCCCCCCTGAAGTGCCTACTCTTCGACACTGCGTCGAAGAGAGCGCTTGCGTTCTCCAGACTCTCCAAGGACAGATCCGCGAAGTTTGGGAACGCTGCCAAAAGGGCGTCGTAACGACTGGCGATGCGTGCGGCGGCCGGCGGTGGACCTGGCCCGCGGACCGGATCGCCGCGGGCCGGGAGGGTGGGTGCAGCAATATCACGGAGGCTCAGTCGTTCTTCCATCTGCGGGGGGAGAGCGAGCCTCTGCCCCGCCGAGGCCGGCGCGTCGACAGGTGCCGAGTCGCCCTCGCCTTGCGTCGTCAAGCCCAGCCGCAGACAAGCGAGGGCGTCCAAAGGGCGGAGAAGTTCCATCGCCACGGCCAGCGTGGAGGCTTCGAACATCGGCTCGTAGTCGTCTGCACCGTCGGGGCACCACCGGCAGGAGTTCCACAGCCTGCGGAGCTCGGCGCGCTGGCTCTGTAGCTGACTGGCCGCGCGAGTTTGCCAGACGATCACCCACCACGGACAGTCGAAGCCCGAGCGACCGGCGCTGCACGCGGCCTGTGGCTGGTGCTTCCTGCAGCGAGATGCCCCCGGGAAAGCCATGTCCAGACGCCCGCACTCGGCGCACCGCCGCTCGCTCGCACCGAGCACATCTCGCGCAGTTCTCTCTCCTGCAGCGAAGACCAGCCAGCCATGCCAGTCCCCACCGGCGACCAGGCACTCCAGAAGTCCCAAGAACTTGGTCGCGAAGTAGGAGGGCTGCCCAAGCGGCGAACGGCCATACGCGCGAAGCGGCCAGCCTGTAGCGAAGCTCGGCAAAGCGCCTGGTGGATCAACTGCCGAGGCCTCCTCAAATCGAACCCCTGGGACCCCGAGTTTGGCCATGACGAGGCTTCGCTAGCACGCTCTCCCTACCGCTCACCGCTTCTCGAGCCCTTGCTCTCCAGGTCGGAGGACCTCATTTTCACGCCGCTTCGCCCTGCCTCTGCTGCGCCTCGTGGATTCGCGCAGCCTCGCGAAAAGGGCGCAGACACGAGACGGACGGACCTGAGAGCCGCTGTCCAGCGTCTCCGTCAGCTGTCGCCCCGGCGCGGCCGCCGCTACAGCCGCGCCATTGTGCTCTGGAGTGGGCGTGTAGGCGAAGATATGGCATGGGAGCTGGCAGATGCACAAGACCGCCCCCCTCGACGTCAGGAAGGCGGCTGAGAACTGGACGCGCACAGCCCGCACGCCCCGCACAGCGAACCAGCCAGCAGGTGAACTAACAAGCGGCCTCAACCTACTCCGCGAGCTTGTTCTTGGCAAAGACAGGTGGGGACCAAGACCCGCAGGACCGGACCCCTCGGCCCTCGATGTCGACGCGCCCTCGGCCCTCGATGTCGACGCGTCCAGGCCTGGATCGCGGCGTTCTATTCGCCAGGCCATGCGACTTTACGTTTGGAATCGCGATGTTGGCCCGGACGAGAGGGTTGGAAGATGTGCCGTCCGTCTGCAGCCCGTCAGGATGGAGCGCTTTCATGCCGCGCACTGGGTTGCGGTTGCCCGAGGGGGCGCCGACCACGCCGACAATCTGCGGGTGGCCTGCTCGCCGTGCAACCTCAGCCTGGGAACCACCCCCATGCGTGACTTCATTGCGCTCATGAGAGCGCAGCGGGACTAAATTTTCTCATTAAAGGCAGAGGCGAGGATGATCTCGCCTGATGATGAAGAGTTAGACTTGGCGGCCCTCACCTGGCTCAAAACGGACCCGACCCTCGAGGTCCGCACACGAGAGCATCTCCGGAAGGCAAGCAGTGGCCTCGGCTTCCTGGTGAGCTGCTACTTCTTCTTCCCGGTGCTTCTTCTCGTAACTCTCGCCACGCTGCTCCTGACAAGGGAGGACATCGCCTGCCGACTGGCGCAGACGGCCCCCAGCGGCTCGTGAGCAGTGCCGCGACGGGACGGCCCGACTTTCGCTCCGGGGATCAGTAGAGCAGGACTGCGCCGCGCGTCACAGACACGCCATGGGAGACAGAATCCGCGCGCTGCGGAGCGGCTTCGCGCGCAAGCGTGGCGAAGATCTGGACGTGGCCGTCGTGCTGCCCTCGTCGCCCCGCACGCTTCGCTCGGCGCTGCCGCTGACAGGGGGCTCTCGGCAGCACGACTGCCTAGTCGTCGTGATAGCAGGCGGCCTCGGCTCCGCTCTCCGCACTGAGGCCATCCAACGCCTCTCCTCATCAGGCTTCATCAGCGTGGACGTTGCTGCGGCAGAAGGCAGCCTTACAGAAGGGGACCTGCGGACCGCGCGCGCGCGTTTGTGGCGTCCCAGAGTCGTTCGCAAGAACGGACCCGCGCTTACGGGGGCGGGTGAGGGTCCGGGGGCAGCTGCCGCGGACTTTCGTTGCCCAGGGCTCATCGATCCCGTGGAGATCACCTACAGGCGCTCGGGTTCCTCCCGATGCGCGCACACGTCGAGGGCGATGCGACGGACTCGGGCGTAGATGTGCAGGACGGTCTGGTCAAACGCAGGAGAACGGTGGGCAATCCCACAGAGCCAAAAGAAACCGGCGTCGTGAGCGACCTTATACCAGAGCCAGCGGAAGCGCCCGCGGACAGCACTGGGCTAGGGACCTGAAGGTGGAAGCGCCGAAAAATCACCGGCACGGAAGGCGGCCATCTTTTGCTGACTTTTGATTGCGTGATAGAAGGTCAGCCCCCCCTTGCGCAAACGCGAAGCGAATGATGGATCCGTTAGTTGTGACAGATCTGCGCAAAAAAGTGTCTCGAGCAGGTCCGGCAGGGGCTGGATGTGAAGCCCGGCGTGGTGGGCGACGGTGTACCATAGGTATTCGTGCATGCTCCCCTGTCCATAACCGCGGTCAAAGTGTTTCCGGGCCTCCTGCAGCATGCGGCGCGATGCACGTATGACTTGTGCCTTGCACGGAGACCCAAACCAGGGGAAAGGGAAGACGTAGCCGCCGTTCGGCAGTTTTAGCTGGTCCCACCACCATCCGTCAATATCTGACGGCCCTTCAACTATCAACTCGGGGGGAGCATGCAGCAGGTCCGCAGAGGGATGCGCCATGTCGAGCTTCTCGAATAAGCGGGCATCGGGGACAAAGACATCGTCTTCTAAGAACCACGTGAAGTCCGCATCATACTCCTCAGCGATGACAAAACTCTTTTCCCAGGCCGTGACGAGAGTGCTTTGCAAGCTCATGTGTGTGACTTTGTGCCTCTGGCACTCTTCATCCGAGATCCAGAGATTACAATCGCCATCGAAGGCTGGCCGTTCGTCGCAGACAGCCCAACATGCGTAATCCTGAGACAGCGTTTCCCGCACACTCCGTATCCAGTCACAGAGCTCCCTGTTCTCACGCCGTGCCACGTAGAGTATAAGGAACTTCGAACTTCTAGTCGGCGGACTCTTTAGGGATGGGGCGCAGCCCGGGCTCTTGCGCATGCTGAGCCGCCAGCCCGCAGCGAGCAGCAGGACGAGACAAAACAGAGTGACTGCCACGGCGAGCTTGTCCATCAGAGTTTTACTCAATAAGCCAAATGTGACACCAGCGTCGTCTCTGGCGTGAAGGTCAGAGCTCCTGGAGGAAGGGATGGAAGGTGCCAGGGTCACGCAGCCCCGCATCCGTGGAGCGAGGCGACATGAGATGCAGCATGACACACTTTCGGTCCCTCAAAGATTGAGCTCGTAGGTTGGGCGTGAACAAAGACACAGGTATGTGGGGGAGGGACTTTGCTGGACGCACGAGAGCTACAGGCGGCATCGAGATCGAGCTGGCGGTCCTCAATACCTCCGCGCGGTCGGGGATGCCCACGGCGCGCCCTCAATGCTTGCCACGCCCGAGAGTAGAGCAGGACGAGGGCGTCAGCCTGGACAGGCTGCGGGTCGACCTCCAACAGCTGGGGGCGTGTCTAGGCCAGCTCTCTGGACGCGTCGCAGAGGAGGCAGAGGACGCCCGCCAAGCGCAAGAGTCCATCCTTGGTACCGCTGCCCGTGCCTACGGCAAAGAGATCAGCCTGCGTCGCCAGCAGATCGGCGCGTACCACCGAGTAGGCGCCGTCTATGATGAGGCCGTAGCTTCCAGTCCCGAGGGCGAACGGCCAGGCAGGGCGGACTGGACGAACAAGTTTTTTCGCCTCGCTCGCCTTGGAGCGGTGTGCGCGCCTCTCGCGAAGCGGCTCCTGGCCGAAGTACGCCCTCACCCTCGGGCCACAGCTGCCCTCGAGCAGTCGCTCCAGCAAGTCTGCTGCCAGCTCAAACGCGAGGCCGATCTGCCCGACGCCTCCTGCGGGTGCTCCATCGCAACGTGTCCAGAGTTGGAGGCGAAGGCTGCAGCGGCGCACAGCACTTGGACGAGGGGTGCGAAGCTTCCCCTTCCTGCCCCTCGCGGCGCCAGGCTGCGGCACTCGGCAGCAGCGCGAGGACTCAAAGATAAATGATGCTGCTGGGGTGGGAGGTAGCCGTGGGGGCGCTCGCGGTCTCCCTGGCCACGGCTTCTTTCGGCGTTGCGTGCGCTTGGTAGCCCAGCACTGCGTCTCCTCCAAAGCCTTCGGCTGCTGACGCATCCCCGACGGGGCAGCGGCCCCCTTTTGCCTCATCCCAGCTCACGTCCTGGGAGTGGCTACTTGAGCCCCAGGGCTTCTGTCTCGGTCGAGAGCGCGCATCGGCAGAGGGGGCGGGCGTGCTCATGCCTGAGTCGGCGCGCTAGGGTCTGTAGGTAGAGGCGCTGCAGAGGCCGGCGTCTCAGTCACCGCCACCCGTTCGTCGGCGCTGCGCGGAGGGTCCGTCCGGAGGAGGATGGCGAGTGGCGCAAGCCGGAGCGGCGCTGGCGCGGCCAGGGCGGGGAGCATGTCCGCGAGTTGGTCCCCGCAGGAGAAGAATATGAGCTCCTCTTGCGCCCGAGATGCCGCAGTGTAGAGCGTCTCCAGGGTGAGCAGCGGACAGTGCAGGGAGGGAGGGAGAACTATGCCCACGCGCTTCCGCTGTGCGCCCTGCGCGTCGTGGAGAGTTGTGGCGAAGGCTGGCCGCAGAACCTCGGGGATGCAAAAGAAGGAGGCCTGGATCTGCACGACCTCCTTGCCGAATGAAGCGCGCAGATGCCAGACGCGTGCGTCCTGGTACACGGACTCGATTCGCCCAAGGGCCCCGCGGCAGGCATGGGGACGGTAGTCGTTAGTTTGCATGCGAACGGGCATCCCCACAAACGGCACGAAAGACCGAGGGGCCATCTTTCCCATGTTCCAGTCCGCCGACAACTTCCGGTAGTCGTCGAGCGCACGCAGGCGATCATTGGCGAGGGGCCGCCGCTGGATCTCGAAGGCGTTGTAGCGTATCCGCTCCTCATTGCGCACGCACAGGACCAGATCGCAGCCGCTGGCACTGATGCCTAACTGGAGCTCGGGCACGCTCGCAAAGTGGCGCTCGCAAGCGAGCGCCAGCGCCGGAGACCCAGCGCGGATACCCGCGATCATCGTGCGCAGCTCCGCCGATTTGGCGCGAAGATTGGCGGTGAGGGTAGGGAGACCACTCCGTAGCAGCAGCGGCCGGAGCAGCTCTCCGGCCCCAACCGGAGGCAGCTGCAGGTGGTCGCCCACGACCAACCACGCGGCCCGTCGGAGGGCGCCGCATCTTAGGAGCAGGTCCCCGTGGTCGGCGCCGAGCATGCTGCTTTCGTCAATCACAAGAAGATCCTGCTGGGGCAGGTCCCTTCTGCGCGTCACCGAGTGGATGGTACCGAAGACGAGGTCGACGTCCCCTTCGTGTCCCGTCGTGGCCAGGAGGACGGCCACCGCTCGATTCGTCGGTCCGAGGAAGCAGGCCCGCAAGCGCCGCGGACCGACGTGCTCGCGTAGGCGGCCGCAAGAGCGACACTGCGTCCCCAGGCGCTCCTCACCGCAGGCGGGACAGTCGGGACCGTCACCTTCTCCTTGCACCATGTGCCCGTCCGCACACTGCAGGACGTGGCGGAGCATGTGCGTCTTTCCGGCGCCCCCGGGCCCTGCGAGCACACTCCACCCGCACTCGGAGAGATGCCGACGCACGGCCTCGAAGACCCTCGCTTGCTCCTCGGTGAACTCGGCACCTGCTTGCCAGGGTGGCACGACGTAGAAGAGGCCTCGAGCAGTGAGGTGTCTGTACAGTCGACGGTCCATGATCCCTCTGGAGGCGCTGCACGTGTAGAGTGTCTCTCCTTCGCGCACATGGTGGAGCTGCGAGAAGGCCTCCTCCCTCATGGCCTCAAAGCGTTTTTCGAGGAGCTCCCACTCGCATATCTCTCTGGGGATGCCTTCCAGCAGAAACCGCAAGGCAGTCTTAGCGAGTCTCTCTCTGGGCAGCTCGCCGCAGGTGTCTCCGCCTCGCAGCTGCCTCTGCAATGCCTCCTCCAGCAGGACGGGCACCGTCTCAGCATTTACCAGACGATCGGCCGTCTCTGCCGCCGTCGCCTGCTGCGCCGCGCACGTTTCGGAGATTACCGCTAAGGGGTCTCGGACTGCGTCCTTCCACGCGAGTACTGTGTCAGGCTCCCGGAACCACGCCAAGGGCGAGCGCTGCTGCATGCGGGTCACATAGACGGACAGGGCTTCTTCCGCCCGGGCGCGCGCCTCTTTCGCCTGGAGACTCCGTACGTCTCCTGCCTCGTCCCGCTCTCCCACCCACGTCACTCGCGCCTGCGCCTTGGCGAACAAGTCCCTCGCTTCTCCAAAGGGTGGCAGGGTCGAGGCGCTTCCGCCCGGGAGCGTCGGGCGGGACGGCGCTTTTTTCGCCCCTCCGGCGCCCGAAGGCGGCCATTTTCTTTTGGCGCCCTTCCCGCCGGCCGGCATCTCGACGTCTTTGCTCAATGCTCCTGAGCCATAGACTTGTGGAGTGGCCGCACGCGCCGCAGACATGGATAGACGCAAGCGACGAACGCCCGCGCTCGAATTTGCTTGCCAGTAGAGCGACATCACGCAGGGATGAGTGATGTAGAGAGCAAAGCCCATATCGCGAGCAGGTCTCGGGCAACTCAGGACGCGCAGGTCTCGCGAGTTTGCGAGCCGCTCCAGGCCGAAGGCGGCCGCCAGAGCGGGAAGTACGTACAGTGCGCGTCGACGGGAGTCCGGCAGGTACGGATACGTCAGGTTCCCGCGGCGCACCCAATTTGTGGAAGGGAGCACCATGAGCCAGAAGACGCCGACGAGTGGCCAGACGCGGGACATCACACGCGCTCGTGGACGTCCCGCCGCGCGGGCCAGACCAAACAGCCAGCCTAACACAAAGAACTTGTGGAAAAGCAGGACGACGAAGGACAAGAAAGGCGCCCCAAATGCGGCAGCTCCAGGCAAAGGCAGGGCTACCTCCGCCAGCGCACAGGCTGCCACAGCGTGGGCCGCCAGCATCAGCGCGGCCACACAGGATTCCAGGCCCAAGACGAGGACGAGAGCCCTGCCGCGCGAGCCTCCGACCACCGCCGCCACAAGCAGGGAGAGCGGCGCACGCAGCATGCTGCGGTGCAGGCTCTCCCCGGTGCTGCCGAGCAAGGGCGCACCGCAGAAGAGGAATGCGGACAACATGAGAGTGGACCACATCTGGTAGACGAGGACGAGGATGAGACTGCTGTCTGGACAGAAGGTGAAGGAGAAGAGCAAGCCCTGGCCCTCACAAGGGCTCCAGACACTGCAGCTGCCGTCGCGCGGGCTTAGTAGCCACTGGAAGGCGGTGCCCGCAATGCCCGCAGCCGAAATCGCAACTGCGCTCAGAGCGCTCTTGGGGACGTCGGCGCGTCGGCCCTGGAGCCCCAAGGCAAATCCGGACGTGAGGAAGATGAGAGGAATGCAGTAGGGACGCAGTGCGCTCGCAAATCGAAGGAAGAGCGGAGAGTTCCCATCGTCCCACTCGTCCAAGGTCGGGCTCGCGGGAAGAAGGTCAGGGCCAAGGCATGCGAGAATGTGGCCGACGCACGCAACAGCGATCATGCACAGCCTGCACCAGTCGAAGACTGGCTCGCGCGCATCGGCGTCCGGAGCCACCATGGGACGCTTAGGCCCCTGAGCGCTGGCGCGCAACGCTTGCTGATAGCTGCTAGCGTGTCGCTTTAAACTTGTTCTGGTCTGTTTGAGCGGACACCAGACGCGCCTCGGGACGCATGCCTGCACGGGCACCGACGCGGTGTGCGCCACCAAACCGTCAGGGTCAGTAAAGTGCGAAGGATGGCCGACGTTGAGCGAATGTCTGGCAGCATCCGCGTTTACGTGGACATGGTGGCTGATCTCTTCCACGCTGGCCACGCGTCATTCCTGAGACAGGCCAAAGAACTCGGCGCGTCGTTGCATCCCGGAAGGGACGTCGAGCTGGTGGTCGGCGTCCACTCTGACGACACTGTCCTGGGTTACAAGAGGGAGCCCGTGTGCAGCATGGAGGAGCGTGTGGCCGTAGTGCGCTCCATTGCTGGAGTGGCCTCCGTCGTGCCTGATGCGCCCTTGCTCCTTACGCCCGAGTACCTTGACGCTCACGCAGTCGACCTGGTGGTGCACGGCGACGACATCAGCGACGAAACGAGGCGGCGCTGGTACGAACCCGCGGTGGTCCGCGGTATCTTTCACACCGTGCCCTACACGCCCGGGATCTGCACGACGGAGATCATCGAGAGGATTCGCGCGCGAGATCGCGAGAAGCCAGAGGACGACTCCGGCGGCATGCCCTGAAAGCCGCAGCGAGCCGGTACACCGAACAACCCGGCAATTTCAGCCCGCAGATTTCTGGCGGTACGGTGAGAGACGCCAGCCAAAAAGTCGTGAGAGCTCATTTGTGTGCACTAGTAGCATTACCCATACCCATGCGGCAAGGGACGATCTCTTAGCAGCAGCTTTTCACAACGGTCCTCATGCGCCGCTCGAACTTCTTTTCCATGTCCTCTAGTGCTTGCTGCAATCGTTCGAGGTCGGAGTCTTTGTCACCCAGATCACGAGACCACATCCCAACGCAGCAACCTGCACAGTCTCGAATAGCAGCGCAGATCTGGCCCATGCCGGGAGCGGATGTTGTTTGTCTTTCCTTGCGGTACGCACGTCTCCATTGGCTAGGGAGACGGCAGATGCTTCGCGGCATCTGTCCCTATGCTCGAAAGTGAAAGATGACGGGCCTGGACTATGTGCGCCCGCGCGCCGCGTTCTACGGAAAGAAATGTTTGGGGTCTTCGCCCCTCGGGAACAGCCTCCCTGGGCTGGGTGCGATGACGTGGCTCCGGCCTTTGGCGAGCTGGCGCGGAGCCAGAAGACCTTCTATTTTCCTGTCTCGACCTGCACGCTCAGCTGGGCGCCAATTGGGACGCAAGGCTCTGTGATCGGGTGCAAGTCCGAGGCGGGCCCGGTTTCGGCAGAGTGCCGCTGGAACCGCGGCGTCACGGATTTCGCGGCATACCAGTGCCGGCAGCTCGTGACGTCCACTGAGTCCGTCCAGTCCGTGGAGGAGCACGACGCTTGCATCATGTCCCTTGACCCGGCGGTGGGCATGGCGCGTTTCAGCTGCGATCTCGTACGTTGATCTGGCTGCATTGGCCGGTGCTGTTCTCGCGCAAGAAAGCCATGACGCAGCGCCCGAAGCGAAGGCGTGTGGACCTCGCGCCATTGAAAAAACCGAGGTGGCCGCAATGCGGCACAGTCCGGAGCCGCGCGCGGGGGAGCAGCGCCTGAAGCCTTGCGACGTGTTCCACGATTCGCATCCCCACGGAGCTGTCTGCATCTCCGACCACGAGGAGTATGGGCTTCCCGTCCCACCGCAGCGCGCGGGCGCAGCGGTCCCAGAGCTCGGGGCGCAGAGCGGAAAGCACGCGGAAGACCGCCAGCATCTCGGATAGTGGACGGCACCGGAGGCGAGGCATGGACAGCGCCAGGGTCGCCACCAGAGTGGCCCCCGGTACCGGAAGCTGCGTGGACAGGTCACAAGCATACGGCGCCACGAGCACTAGTCGGGTGACATTCGCGGTGTTGGCGCTCGCGAAAAGGGCGGCAAGGAAGGCGCCGTGTGAGAAGCCGATGACACTCAGCTTCCTCGCCGAGCCAAGAACCCGCTCCACACAGTCCCAAATGAGTCTCAGCAGTACGGCAGGACTGAGCTCGAGCCCGTCAGGACAAGAGCTCTGGCCGTGTCCCCAGATGTCCAGCGAGAGGACACAAAAGTCTGCCCCCAAGAGGTGTGCTACGAGGCCGTCCTTCGGTCACGATCGAACTGCGACAGAGATGCACCCAATCCGTGCAGTAGGAGCACCACGCTCCGCGACTCGGCCCGCAGGTCCGCGCGCCGCCAGGGTTCGCCAGGGGCGTAGCAGGCGTAGTGGACGCGCCCGCCCCAGTCCAGAGTCATGAATTTGCCGGCTGCGCGTCGGGAGCCACGCGCCCCTGCCAGAGAGGCTCTCGCGCACGCCACGGCGAGCGCCAAGAGCAGCGTCAGTGCTCCGAGCCGTCCCAGAGCGCAGGCTGACGGACGCCAGCGCATTTTCCGCAACTCCTGCCTAAGGCACTGGTTGCGTCTGCCGCGAGCCGCATCCTGGGCACACGCCCTTGCAGTTTCTTTTGCGGAATTACTCTCGCAAATCTTTGGTAAAGTGCGTCGGACATGCTCACGCCAGATGAAAGAGCTCAAATTGGATCCCCCCTTGCGCTTGCGCCCTTCTCCAACTCCAAGGGGGGCGTCCTCTCGGCACCGCAGCGGGCGCCGTCGGATAGTCCGTCTGTGCCGCCCCCTCGTCCTGCTCCGCCCGTGTCGGCGCCGCAGGCGGCCCCCGCCCAGCCTCCTCCAGCGGCCTCGCCGCCGCTCGCAGCTCCAGTCGGCGCTCCTGCCCGTGCCCCAGTGGGGGACGCCCCGGCTTCGGCGTCTTCCCCAGCCTTCGCGCCAGTGCCTTCGTTTCTCCCTGTCGCGGGCGCGCCCTCCGCGCCCCCGTATGCAGCATCTCCTTCGCCCCTGCTCTTCTCCCCTGCCGCGGTCGCCTTCCCCCCGGGCGCCACTTCCCCTCCCCGGCCAGCCTACGTGGAGCCACCAGTGCCCGCGCCTTTTGTGCCTCTAGTGGTCGTCTTCCCTCCCTCGGCCTCGCCCTCCGCCCCGCCGGCCAGCCCGCCCGTAAGTCCGCCGCGTGCTCCGCCGACGCCGGGCTGGGCTGCGCCTCCCGTTCCAGGCCCGTCGCAGGCGCCTAGGCCGGGCGTTCGCCCGCCCGCGACGCGTTTCTGTCACGAGGTGTCTCCTGCGTCGCCTTATTGGAGCTGCGTCGACACTTCCTTCTGCGCTCAGGGGATGCTTGGAGAGACGCCGACTGCCGCCTCCCCAGAGTTCTCCGTCTTCTGCCGCGTCGGCGACGGGGGGCGGACCGAGAGCATCTCCCTGTGCCGTGACTACACGATAGGCAGGGAAATTGTGCCCTCGGAGAGCACCTTCGTGAGGCAGGCTACCGCAGAGCTTCTACGTGTCTGTCCGTACTGATCGCATGAAGGGGCAGAGCGCATCAGGCCCCCATCCAGGCGGCCTTGCGGCTGGGTTTATTCTCGCCGGTGCTTGGCCGCGTGGCCGCAGTCGGTGGGGGCGCTGCCTCGCCCGACGGCGCGCGATGGGTGTGCGCGTGGACGGCCGTCGCCCGCGGGCTTTCGCACCGGACGCGCACTTTGCAGGCGCTTTCCGACATGCATTTGTCCCAGAAGTGGTCACACTCTCTGGCGATCGCTCTGAGCGTTGACCCGACATATGTCAAGAACGCGGACCCGTGTCCTTCGAGCTGGCTGGCGCCCGAGGTCAGGGCCTGCCCCGCGCCAAGCTCTTTGCCCGACGGGCACCGAAGCGCCTCCACTTCGGCCGCGTGCTGCGCCAGATCCGCCGTCTGCGCCCCCATCATTTCAGGCCGTGGGTAGGCGGCCTTCGCGGAGATGGCTGCTCGTCGGACGGCTTTGTAAAAGGCTTCCAGGGTCTGTTCGAAGTGCTCGTTCCCGCCTGAACGTCCGTGGCCCTGCCCCAGGCTCGTGGCCACCCCGATCGCGTGCTGGGCACCCCCCAGGAGCGTTCCTGGCGGGTGGGGGAGGTAAGGCGCCGCGATCGTATTTGTGCCGCCTTTCTTGGCGACGTCCTCGAGCAGCGCCACCTTCTTTGCCAGGGCAGCCCTACCCTGCGCTGATGAGTCCGTGTCGTGCCCAGAGAGAGCCTTTGTGAGTTGCCTGTTCACGGCGCGAAAAGCACGCTCGATCCGCTTCTTTCCGGGCTCCGAGTACCGGCGACAGTCCAGGTGTGAGCTGTTCCGCACATTGCAGGGCAGCGCCGTGTAGCTCAGCGCGATGAAGGTGAGAAGGGCACTTGCCTCGACGCCTGCGAGTGCGGCTCCGGAGCTGCTTCCAAAAGCCGCAGGGGCCTCGGCGACGACCTCGGACCAGGCGCGCCGCAGGCGCTTGGCATCTTTGGTGTTGATGCCGTTGGCCTGGCGCCGCACGCCTTCGAAAGAGAAGTTGCCTTGCGTCTTGCCCGTGCTGCTGGACCGGGAACGGCTGCGCTTCGAACGCCCGCGCCCGCGCGGGGAGGCCGCGCCGGCTAGCCCCAGGTGCTGGAAGTCTCCTGGCCCGCGGTGCGAGCGGAACAGGTCGGCACGAAAACTCTGGGTGGCAGAGGAGGGCGAGGGCCCGCGACGAAAGTTTCCCGCTCTCTGTGTCCCCTGTGGTTTCATTGCGTGCCTAGACAGCACTTTTGGCGGCGAGAGCGTGGTGCCGTGGTTTTGAGGATCATGGTGGTGGTGCAGTCGGTCGTCTACCGACGTCAGACCCTGCGGCGAGGATGGCTGCGAAGAGTGGGGTACTGGCTCATCGGCCAGTGCGCGGGGAAGACCGAGGTCCGACCCGGCGTTACTGTCGCGGAGCGCTGCGTGGAGTCCGCGCGTGTCCGCCGCACCGGTCTTCTTCTCCGAGGGGCGAGCTGCAAGGCGATCCGCCTCGTGTCCATCGGCGTGGCTCGAGGCGTGGGTGTGAAGAAGTCTGGAGTTGGATCTGCGGCGAAGCCGTCCCTCCTGGGGGACGCGTAGCCCCTGGGGGGCCGCCACGCCAGCCCTCGCCGCGGAAGGGGCGTGCGTGGGACTTGATGCCAGGCGATCCGCCCCGTGTCCGTCACCGTGGCCTGATGCGCCAGCGTGCGCTAGGGGAGCGAGTCCGTAGGGCCCAAGGTGCTCGCCATGTGCCGTGGACCCTGTAAGCTTGGAGCCGGAACCAACGGAGTCCCGTCTCTCCCTGTCCAGGCCCTCCGCATGCGTGCCAGGCGCGTGCTTTTCCGGGCGGGGCTGCGGCGCTGTGTGAGCCGGGCTCCTGAAGGGTGGCGATTTCGCGCGAGCCTTGCTGTCTGAGCGCGTCTTTTTTCTGCTTTCCTCGACAGGAAGCCCTGCAGACCAGGAACGAAGCGGGCCGTGAGGCGCTGCGGCAGGCGCACCCAGGGGCCGGCCTTCCTTCGCTCCTTTGGGCTTCTCGGCGACCATGCCCTGGCTGCTGGGAGTCCGGCTTGATCGGTTGATCATGCAGTCTTTCTCATTAACCAGACGAAGCGTATGGTCGCGGCAGCTGGAGGCTGCAGCCTCGGAAGGAGAAAATAAAACGACGCGTGGCCGCGCCTGACCGCAACCTGGCCCGATGGCGTCCGACGCAGCTCTGAGGGGGTCGCTCATCGTCGCCATCGACGTGGGCCTCAGCAACCTCTCGCTCTGTGCGCTACGATGCGCGCAGTGGGCCGAGGCCTCTGAGCGGCCTCCTCTGCTCGAGGACGCTCGGAAGAGACTCGCCCAGGCGGAGCTCGAGCGCTGGGAAGTCGTCTCCCTCGGGCTCCCGCGAGGGGCAAGCTTCGCGGCCAGGTCCGAGGCAGTCGCCGCGTTCGTGCAGGAGAGGCGGGATGTGTTCGCGTCAGCGCGGGCTGTGGTCATCGAGCATCAGATGCAGGCAACGATGCGCACCGTCGCGGCCGCCCTTTTTGCAGCCGTCCGCATGGTTTCCCAGGACTGCCTCCTCTCCTCGCAGCAGAGCAAAGACAAGCTCCGCTGGAAGGACCTGGGCGAGCCCGCGCGGGGCAGCCTCGACCTGTCAACCTACTCGAAGCGCAAGCAGGTGAGCGTCTCCGTGGCTCACTACCTGCTCGCCATGGACGCCCCACAACCACAGGCCAAGCGTCGGCGCGCGGGCGCAGGCCCCGAGGCGCGCCTCGACTCGTACGACACCGCGACCTCCGGCCCTTTGCCAGCCATGCGGGCTATCCTCTCGAGCTCCCAGAAGAAGGACGACCTAGCGGACGCGCTCCTACACCTCTGCGCCTTCGACTGCGCCCACAACCCAATCCCCGCGAAAACGCCGTCACGGCGCCGCAAAGCTCCCGTGCGGACCTCCTGCAGCCCACCGTCTGCTGAGGCACCAGAGATGACGTGACATGAAAGAGAAGCTCCATGAGCGATAACGAATGCAAGCTGAGTACGTCCTCGACGAGCTCTCGAAGAAGGATGGCACGTACAGTGGGCTCGGCCTGCTCAGACACGGAGCGCCTAACGCGTCCCAGGTCCTGACCACGCCATGCGTGTCACAGTCCTTGGGCGCGCCGCCGTCGGGACAAAGGTGTCAGGACTGGAGGGCAGCGAGGGCGTGGTTCTGCGCCTGCAACCAAACTGGTGGCTCCTGCTCGCCATTGTGGAGGCCATTCTCCTAGGCTGGCTTCTGTGGCAGCGCGTCCCCCGCTGAGGGGGGCTTGCCGCCGCTTGGCAGCGGCTTCAGTTGCCTCCATGGGCCACCGCCCTCGCTCACTGCGACTACGGGGACGGCGGTGGCGAGGGAGGAGAGGGGTACGGTCGCAGAGCTACAGGCGTCGCGCAGGCCACGAGAAGCGAGAAGGTAGGTCACAGCGACAAGAAGCACGCCGATGCAGGAAAGGAGTGCGAAGCAGAGCGCTCGCATGTGCATGCGGGCGAGCTTGCGGGGAACCTTGGCAGCGTAGTCCTCGCTGTAGGTGTACTCGATGCCGACAATGAGCACGATGGCCGTGATAGTGAGTAGCGCAACCACGCCACCTCCTTGTCTCATGCCTTCCGCTTTCCTATCTCAGCGGAGCTTGCGCCTCGGCTCCCTTTTCCCGGACGTCGCTGGGATAGTGCCGTGGGAGCCGCGGGACATTGAAACACAAGATGGCACGTGCATACAATGCGCGCGTTCTGGGGATCGTGCCCACAGCCGTGGAGCCGGGGATGGACTCTTGGAAAATCGCTTTACGAGTGTCTTTCACCTGGGGGCGGCGTCTACCCCCAGGTGACCGCTGTAGACTCATCGACGTAGCAGTGGGCTGCGCGGTTCTCCTGGCCTCCGAACCGGGTCGCCCGCCCTTGGGTGGTTACCGCTTGGTGTCTGCGAGGGCGGCGCCACAGCCTGGCGCGGCCACGAAAGGCGACCCAGAAAGCTGCGCTGCGGTAATCCGCGGGCTCACGCACGAAGGCGTGCAGCACATCGAGCTGCAGCTGAAGCTTGAGCCGGTACCTCTGGAGGACGCGGGATCCCAGGCAGGGGACTGGTGCGAGAGTCTCCTGAGCGCGCCTCCGCCCGAGAGCGCGGCGCACCGCGTGTCGGACTGGGCCCGGAATCTGACGGAGCTCCAGACGAGTGCGCGCTTCGAGTTTCAGGCGCGCGTCTGCTGCGCCCTGGCGTGCTGCCACAGTCCGAGGGCACACCTCTTCCTGCCCGCGCGCCGGCTCACATACCCGTGGAGCTGCGTGAGGCGTCTGGGCTCCGACTTTTTGGCTAGCGACGGCATTTCGCTCTGGGCCCTTTCTGCAGCGTACTGGCGTGCATACAAGCTAGCCCACTGGGAGGGGGCGCTCGAAGTCGCAGAGACCCAGGGAGGCGGTTTTCTCGTGTATGGAGCGCTGGCGAAGGAGTGCCTCGTCCTTTCGGGCCTGGACCTTCGGCGCTTCCCCGCCCTCTCTCCCCCGGCCGTACCCTCGTCCGTCCTGGCTCGCGAAACCCGAGAAACGCCCGAGCTCCACTGGCTGTGCAGCGCAGGAGCCCTCTGGAGGCAGTGCCTCGGACAGCTCCCCGAGAGGCTTCCGCAGGCTGAAGGCACTCCGGCCGGCTGGGGCGACAAGGAGAAGTGGCTCCTTTCACGGGCCAGCGTCGCGCGGCTGGCCGGAACGTCCTGGGTGCTTGCATGTGGGGCAAGTCCCCCCATGGGACCTGGCTTCGTGCGGGACGACACCTTCTCGTCCATGGTCGAGCGCCTCTGTCTCCGCACGGAGTCCTTCCTTGCTGGGGTTCTTGGGCCGTGCGGACTCGCGGAGGCAGCGGATCAGGCAGCAGAAGGCCCTCCAACGACGGGCCCCGCGGAATTCCGAGCAGGTCTCGTGTGCTTCCAGCTGTGCGCCTCGGCTCTGGCCGCCCCTGTGTGCTTGTGCGCAGGACGCGTGTGCACCGAAGCCTGGCTGGGAGAGCCCGCGAGTGCCCTCGTCTTCGCAGAAACAGGCCTCAATACTCGTCTAGCGTACATTGATCGGGGAGGCCATCTCGTTTTTGTCACCTGTCTGCCTTTGACCGCCAGGTCGGTGCGGGTGGCTAACCCGAGTCTGCACGACGTTCTCCTGACCACCTTGCGTCCCTTGGGGGACGAGTCGGAGCTGCTAGTGTCCTGCCACAGCAACTTGCTCGGAAGCTCGTGGCGCCCGCAGTCGGCGCCCGCATGCCCCCTGCTCCTCGCGGATGGCACCTGGGTAGTTCTGCCGCCTGCCGTGCCCTATGTGCTCTGCTCCACCTGGGAGGGCGACCTGCGCTGGTGCACACCATTACCGGTGCAGGCAAGGTGCTGCGCGAGCAGTCGGGGGAGTCTGTTCGTAGGGTCGCAGGCTGGAGTCCTGGTACTGGCCCAGAGGACCGGCGCCATTCTGCGCGTCATTCCTGACATATGCCCCGTGCACCTCGTCGTCGGGCGTCCCGCGAAGCTTCGGGGCAGCACATTGGCTGGCGCCGAAGAGGACGGCTCGCTTGTGATGCTGCAGGAAGAAGACAGTGAGGTATAGGCCAGAACGGGGGACTCTCGCTGCGCAAAGCCCTCGGCCTTCATGGAGATAGAGGTCTCCGCCCGCGGGCTCCACGGCGACTACGCCCCCGTGTACTCCGACTTTTCTCACGTAGCTGCGTGGCTCCGGAGCGTCAGCGTCGGATGGCCGCTGCCACCTCCTCGACAAGGGGGGAACGGCGACTGCTGGCTGCTCACCGCCGGCACGGGCCTCCAGTGCTTCCATCCCTTCCTCCTGCGCGACATGGTGACCCTCGAGCCCTCGAGTGCGACCGTCAGCTTCCCTCGTTTCAGACCCGTCACTGTGAACTATGTTCTACCCGTCGGCATGGCAGGCAAAGCAGCAGTGGTTTCTGTGGCCGGCCTCACAGACCTATACTGGGCCATCCTGGAAAAGGCGGTCTGCAAGCTGTTGTTCCTTTTGCGGCGTCCCGGCTTAGTTGAGAAGCGCGTCCAACACGGGCTCGGCGCCACCTGCCACGCTCCCCACTACGTGGACCTGCATGGAGGGCGTGTATCCGACGCGCTGGGCTTCCTCTCGCCTTCCTTGGCCCCCAAACCCGAGGGGCAGGCCCTGCTGGGAAGCCCAGGCGCTGACACTCTCAAACTCCTAGGGGCGACGGGCCTGTTCTTTCTGGAAGTGGCGCGCAATGGAGGTTGGCATTCCATGCTGCTTGTCGCCTGTACGGAGACGCACTACCTCGCATACGACCCGTGGGGCACGACTGTGGCAGTCCCGAAGGAGGACTGCAGCCTCTTCTACTTCCAGCTTCGCGCTGCCGTGAGCCTTTCTCTGCTGCCGCCAGGCTGCAGTCTTCAACCCCGGTACGTAGACTTCTCTCCGTTGGCGAGCGCCTCAGAGGCGCGGGGAGCAGGACATCCCGGGCCATGCCGCTCGCGCCGCCTCCTCTGCCCACTCGTGCCGCTGCGAGCCCCTGGCTGGGTTGGCGTGCCGGTTGTGAGTAACCCGACCACGAAGGGAAATGGACTGGGCGTGCATCGGGGCTCTCATCTTGGCGGTCGTCGCCCTTCTGGTCGTGCTTTGCGCGCGGTCCTCGCGGATGTCGTGCGGAGGTCTCAGATACGGAGCGTCCCCGGCAGGCACGACTGTGACGATGGCAGGCCGCAAGGACGGATTCGGCGCACAACTGCAGGCACTCCTCGCCGTCACGGCCGCCGCGCGGCACCACGGCACGGCTTGTCGCTTCGCCCCCATTCGCGTGGATCCAGGCGAGCACGAGACCGACTCCGAAGAGCTGGCACTGCTGCTCTCAGGCTTCGAGGAGAACTTGGGCGCAGCCACATCATCCAGCATTCCTCTCGGGCTCCTTGATGCGGCGCTGGACGCTTCCCAGGCGGGGCTCCCGCCAGGTTTCGCAGAGACGACACAGCAGATCCACTGGGGGACGGACCCGGACCGCTACTACACGCCAGAACTCCGACAGGAGCTGCGCGCGTGGTACATGGTCGGCGCGGGCCGGCTCGGGCTGCGTCCGCTCGCGGACAGGGGCGCCTGCACCGCTGTCCACATTCGACGCGGCGACGTGCAATCCAACGTGCCGCTGGGAGCGCAGCGGTATGTGCCCATGTACGTCTACGACGCACTCCTTGAGGCCCTCTTACGTCGGGACGATGCTCATGTCCACATCTTCTCCGAGGGGGACCCACAGGAGTTCGAAAGTCTGCGCCGGGCGTCGCCGGGACGCGTCACCCTGCACCTAGGAGGGAGTGTCGCGGTTGCCTTTCATGCCATGGTGACGGCCACTACGCTGGTGACGGCGCGGAGCTCTCTGTCGTACGCGGCCGCCCTCCTCCGGGAGGGTCCTGTGCTCTACTGCCCGTTCTGGCACGCTCCCCTGCGGCGCTGGCTGCGAGTCGAGGAGGCCCTGGGCGTCAAGATCGACTTCTGGTAGCAGCCGCAGCGCTGGGCTCAGGCCACGCGAGGCTTGGTGCGGCGCGCCGGGAGCGTCTCGGAGCGTCGGCCCTTCTTCTGAAGCAGGCCCGTCAGCAGGGTCTCGTTGGCGAGGGCCAGGGCGCCCTCCTCGTCGAGTGCACAGTCACTGTCGGCCACCCTGCAGACGTATTCGAAGCCATCAGGGAGCGCGCGCAAAGGAGCCTCCCAGACGCTGAGCGTACCGCCCTCGCGGACTGCCGCGTCGATCGAGAGCTCTGGAGGCGGCGGCGGTGGTTCTGCGGCATGCGCAGGTTCGGGGGTCGGCTCCTCCTCGGCGTCACTGGTGTCGCTCGAGGTGGACGACGCTGTGGACTCGCTCGACACGGTTTCCGCGGATGGAGAGCTCCCGCTGTAATCCGGAAAGGGAGGGGAAGCCGGGCCGCGTCGTCGGGTCCAGAGACGGCGCCCCTGCAAGCGCACGGGGGCCCGCGAGCGGTAGCTCGTGGAGGACCCGCGCTTAGGCACCAGCTCCACCTCAGCGGTCTCGGTGGTGCAGAGGTTGGTCGGCGCGGCAGTGGGGACGTGGAGCACGGCGCCATCCTTGGCCTTCCAAGTCGTGACCTCGCCCATCTCGCTGGAAAGAGACGCGCGGAGCAGCAAGTGCGGATTGGGGCCGGGGGCTCTTCCGGTAGGAACGTAGATCGCGTCGACTTGCTCCAGCCGCCACTTGTAGTGCTCCCGACAGAGGATCGTGGCGTTTTGGTTCGCGATGGTCGGCGAAGCCTGGTAGCGCATGGCCAGGACGGTCAGCAGCACGCAGATGACGTGACGCTGCAGGAGGCACCCGCTCCCGGAACGATCGTGCAGGCAGAGGGGCCGGACAAAATCTACGGGGAAGGCGTCCATGCGGCCCGCTCGCCAACAGAGCTCCAGGTACGGGAGCCAGTAACGGCTTCCACTCGCCCCGCCTCGTGCCAGGGCGAGGAAGCCGCTGTCCTCGACGAGGTCGGCGCAATCTTTCGCCGTGCACAGAGGCGCGAGGCCGAAGCGCGCGAAAGCCGTGCGGAGCAGCCGTTCGGCGCCCACCATCTCCCGGACCTGGGCGCGACGGAGCTCCTTTGCAGAGCCCGCGCGGATAAGGTCAGGTGTGAGGAGCGCAGGTCCAAAGTGCGTGCGGTTGGTCAGGGGCGAGGTCCACTCGCGCTTGTAGCCCACCCAGGCTGCGACGCAGGCGCGGCAGTAGCAGAAGCCGTCCGCGCACATGACAGGGTCGTTAAAGACTTCTTTGCAGATGGGACACTCCTCGCCCTGCGGGGCGGGTGCTGCGGCGACGCCGGACATGTCGCCTTCTCGCTCTCCTAAAAGAGGCAAAGCTCTGCTTCCGTTGTGTTTCCTTTCTGTGCCCACCAGAAGGGGCTACTGTCGAACGACCGGAAGGCAGCCGGTAGCGCCAGGTGGCGGCTCTGCATGCTGGTCGGGCTGCAGACGTGGACACGGGCGGTGAAGGGAAAAGCATAATGTTACGGCGACGGACTGGAGAGCAGCAACCCCACTGAGCGCCCTGTAAATCATGCGCTCCGCTGCCAGGACGCCCCGCCAGCGAGAGGGCGCCTTTCCTAGCCCTGATAGGCCTGCGTTGCCGCCGCGAGCATCTGCGTGAAGAAGCGAACCCTACGTTCCGAGGCCGTCCCCCCGAGAGCAGAACAGCGGCCCAGGCTGCCTCCGCAGAAGCCATCTCTTCCGCTTCTTCACACGGGGGACACTCACCTGGCTGGACTGGGGGTGCGGTTCTCTCCTTTCCGTCGCGCCCTTACCGGCGCTTCCTTCAAAAAGACCTTATGGACGCTTCCGCTCTCCACGAGGTGGCGAAGTCGGAGAAGAGCCCCTACGAGGCGAAGCTACTGGCCGACCTCCTCAACCTGGAAAGGGTGGCTCACCCTGGGGGACACCCGGCGGCGAGCCCCTCCGCCTCAGCCCCCCCGGGTTCCATCCCCTCAGGGCTGAGCCCCTCGGCGGCGAGCCCCGGGGGGGCGCCAAGTGCAGGTCACCTCCCGATCGTGAGGCCTGTTCACAAGGCGCCTGCGGCCGCCCACGTCCTGGTAACGATGAGGACCAACTGCGGAGCCGGAGTTACAGTGGAACAGACCTGTGATCCTTCCGGTGCCTTCTGCTTCGCTGAGAACTTTCACTGCTGCGCCTCCGGGGATGCCCCGCCCTTCTGTCCAGGCAAGGTGTCGTCTGCGGCAGGCCGCTCACGAGGCCTCCTCGCGGTGGACTGCCTGTCGCTCTCCAATGATTGCCGCCTCGGCGACGCCCAGGCATGCGCTGCCTCACTGGAGAGCTGCAGCTCCTTTCGGAGCAGCCTCCACGCCTGATGGCGGGTGTCCTGTCCCGCGCTCCAGCAACAGGGCGCGCTGGTAGGCGACCGAGATCTTGCGCAGGCTTCGCCGACAGGTCTGCAGGTCCTTCGCCGAGGGCACGGAGACTTGAGGGAAGCTATCTGTAAAGGAGGTGTGCAGGGCGCGCATGAAAGAGTCGGCTCGTTCTCGCTTTGCGCCGGAAGGGAGCTGCGCGTAGTGATAGGGTCCACGGCGGAGAAGCCAGTCGTAGACCTTGACGAAGCTCGAGAGATAGCCGTCCCTCTCGCCGGCCAGGATGGCCAGGCAGGTGAGCAGCGTGCATTCCTCGTCGGGCCACAGGCCTGTCGTCTTGAGCAGCCAGGTGTTTCCTTCCTGCTGCCTCGCGGAGAGGAGAGTGTTGATGATGAGAAGGAGGCGGTTCAGAGTGCGACCTTCCTCTGGGGAGAGGGGCAGAGGGTGCCAGTGCAGCGGGTCCCAGTCCCCGAGCACCAAGGACACCCTGCCGCTGTCTCGCTTCACGAGAACGTTGTCGGGCTTCAAGTCGTCGCAGCATAGCCACCCCCCTCGCGGAAAAAGGCCTTCACTGGCTCCCACTGAGAAATCCGCTGTGGCAATGAACCGGAAGGCGAGGCCCCAGGAGGCCTGCGCCTCCGGAAAGGAAGCTTTGGAGACGTCCCCAAGGGTGCCGTCCATCTTCTCCATTATGAGCACGGACGCGTGGAGCGCAGGCGCTCCATCCGTCGCAGGGTCCTCCGCCTCCCGGAAGCCGTAGATCGCAGGGCCCAGGCCTCGGGCGTGCGCCCAGGATGCCAGCTGGTGCTCGCGAGCTATGCTCTGCGGCTTCCCTCGGCCAGTGAAGACCTTGCCCGCGCTGCGCGGCACTCGCGTGCCCGAGAGCTCGTAGACAAATCCCGTGCGGCCACGACCCAGCACGCGGTGGAGAGTCAAGCCAAAGACACGTCCGAGCCGCGCACTGTCCGGCGTGGCGAGGGGACGCAAGCGTTTCGGCTTCCGGGAAGGGCAGGAAGCCTGCTCACGGCGTCCATCCATCGGCGTTAGCTCGTTTGGACCTCGCTTTCTTCTGGGGCGCCCAATGAGTTCCTTGTCCTTCGCGTCCTTCGCCATGCAAGACGTCGGTTGTCGCCCACGGCCAGATGTCCCTTTTCCTGCCAGTCTCCACGAGCCCTAAATGCACGATGCCGCGTGGCGCCTTCGGCACTCACTCCCACCGCGCCAGCTCAGCGAACTCGTCGTTGAAGGCCCTGGCCGCTAGCTGGATTTCCCTGGTCCGCGCAGAGTCCCTGTCCTGGAGCGCGCTGTACCGCGACACGAGCTCCTGTAGCAGTCGCGGCCTGAGACTGAGCACCCAGGCAACCACGTGGGCCGCGAGCACCTCGTCGTCGAACATTTCGGGCTCCTTGGACGCGGCCCACGCGAGGAGCAGCGTGCGTTGCTGGGCGCCCTCGGCCGTGAGGGCCTCGAGGAGGGGGCGTTCGAGACGGTTGGCGTACGTCCTCCACTTTATCTTGCTCTTACCGTTCAGACCTCGCTCGGCAGCATCTGGGGGCGGAGGCGCCTCCGCCATGGAGGCTGCGTCTGGGGGAAGAAAAGAGCCGGGGGGGCTAGAGGAAACCGCGCGGAATGTCTCTTGAGCTGAACCTCTGCCCACTCTGCCTGGAGAGTGTGACCAACAATGGCGTTGTGCTATCTTGCGCTGCGCAGGGCTGCGCGTGCACCTTCCACACCAGCTGTGCAACGACCCTGCTTGGGCGAAGCCAATCCTGCCCGACGTGCCGGCGCCAGGTCTCTGGGAGACCTATCCCCGTTGAGTGCTTCGTCCTGGAGCAGGCCAGAGCCTATTGTGGAGGCGCGCAACGGCGCGAGGAGATGTTCCGCTCCGTCGACGCTCTGCGGGAAGAGGTGGGGGGCCTTCACGAGCGGCTGCGCTCCTCTCTCACGGAGGACTTCCGCCTCGGGATGGACAACCTTCGCGCATCGCAGACGGCCATGCTGCAGAGCAGCGAAAGACTAGAGGCGGAAGTCCGCGTCGCCTTCGGGGTCTCATACGCTCGGGTCGCGGAGATTGTACAGGCCATCCAGGAGCTCCGGACAGAAACCGCACAGACGGCGCGCCTCGCGCAGGAGCTCAGTCTGCAGATCCCTTCCGCGGGGCCAGACCCTGGGACAGACCGAAGCAAGCGCAGCCGCTCGCCCAGGCGGGCCGCCCGTCGCGCGCATCTCAGCTAGCGTGATCCTCTCCACTCCGGCGCACTCCTGCAAAGACGTCCGCCTTAAGAAATGCTAAGCGGTCATCCGGAACCCACGGCGGTGACGAGACAGCGTCTGCCCCAGTACCTCGTCACTGCGCCGTCCCAACATGTGTACGCGTCCGTGCCTGGCGGGACGGGACAGCCCTACTACCCTCACGCGGCCGGGTCGTGGGGCGGTCACTCCAGCGCTCCAGAAGCCGCGGAAGCCGTGGCGGCCGGCAACCCTCAAAGCTTGGAGGCCCGCAGGGTGGCCTACCTGGAAGAGGCCCTCGCCAACTCTCATGCCTCCACCTACGACCGTTCACTGGCAACGGCCGAGCGCGGCTTCCGTCAGACGCTTCTGTCCTGTATCCTTGGGAAGACCATGATCCAGGCAACAAAAACACAAAAAAACATGTACGATAAACAGGCGAAGAGGCACACGGAGGCGCTGCAGACCCTTCGGGAAAAGCATGCGGTCGCCCTCCAGCAGGCACGCGCGCCGCGGGACCAGAGAATGGCGGCACGCACGGTGTCCCTCTAAACGCAAGACTTTTTCGCAACCGTCAGCGCACATACGCTACCGGCTTGCCCTAGAAGGTTACGTATTCAGCCGCGCTCCACTCCCCAGGAGCTGCGGCTCCGGGCTCAGACAGTGTTTGGGGGGCAGCCCACAGCGCTGGCGGGGTCGCCAGCTCCTCGGGCTGCCACTCGCCTGAGATCACGCCTACGCGCTTCATGTGGGCACGGAGAAGCTGCTGGCATTCTCTGGAGGTCCGCACGTCGAGAAGCCTTTGGTAGCTGTCTCTGTTCAGCTTCTCACTCATGCCCGATGTGGGGTCCTCGCAGCTCTCCAGGACGTGGTGCAGGTACGCGGCGTCCTCAAGGCGGAGAAACGTGCTAATGTACTGCGTCAGAGAATGGTGGCTGAACTGCACGCCATAGAGGTGCAGGCTTCTGTGCACCCTCTTCGCCGCTTCTCCATCGCCAGCAGCCCTGCACACCGCCATGAGACGGCCAATTGTAATCTGTTTCACGGGAAGCTGCAGCGCGGTCATCCGGTCGAACTGCTCCTCGGCCACCCTTAGCCCTGCGGGCCCGGCGGCCTCGCACGCCTGGAAGAACTTGGAGAAGAGGTGCTCCCCCACCTCGCCTTCTTGTTCCCAATGGAGGTCCACGTCGATGGCGTAGTTGAGAAGTGCGTAGGCACACTGGAGGTCAGGTGTCATCTGCTTCATGAGCGTCAGGACGAAGTCCGACGGGAGTCTCCACTCTTGAGAGCGATGGTGGAGGCCGTACTGCGTGCTGGCCAAACCAAGGATGCCCTTGAAGACTCTGACGTCGCGCAGGGCCTGCGCCTCCCGCAGTTCGTCCCGGAAGACCCTCATGGTCGCGTGCGCGACCGCAGTCGGTTCTGCGTGTAGCTCGTCTGCGCGAAGGAGCGCGTGGACGAGACGTCGTTTGGGCTCCGCCGTGAGGATGCCATACGCATGTAGGACTGCGTCTAGCTGCGCTCCGACGTCCGCTGCCATCATCGCAACTAGGAGCGGAGGGGCGTCGTCGGTCTCATCGAGCCACAAGGTGCAGAGGAACATTCGTGCGAGCACTGCGACGTGCGTGCGGGAAGCCCTGCGTTGGAACGTCGCTCTAGGTGCGAGAGACGCGACCGCTTCCCGTGCAGAGCAGCCCTTTGTCCGTCGGACCCGCTTCGCATGCGCGACGCTGGCGTGCACAGGGGTTGCCAATCCGCCCAATTCTCCACCTCTCGCAGCAGGCGCCGCTCGGCGGGGAACATAGAGCCCGCCGCATAAAGGCATGGCGCCGGTGGGTGCCTCAGGAGGCACCGACCATGCAGCGAAGCCCATTCGGCGGTGTTCGGGTCCTCCAGCGACGGGGAGAACGCCGCGCAGCACGAGAGAACCACGGAGGCCCCCGCGGGGCTCTTTATTCGCGTGCGGACGTCGCGGGAGCGGAACTGTCAGACCACGGCTCCGTGCGCGGCCGCGCGCGCAAGGCGGTCGGCCTGAGCGTGCTTCGACGACGGGTCGACGTGCCCCCGCGTCCATCGCCACCGAACGTCGATCAGCTGCACGCCCTCCCTGAGCGCCTTCCACAGTTCCAGGTTCTTCACCGGGCGCCCTGCGCGGGTGCGCCACCCAGCCGCCTCCCAGCGAGGACACCACTCCTCCGCGCCGCGCTGCACGTACTGGCTGTCCGTCACAATGACCAGCCCTCGCAGGCCAAGATGGCGCGCCTCGCGAAGTGCGGAGAGAGCCGCCTCAAGCTCCATCTGGTTGTTCGTCGTGGCGGAGGGGTGAGCCGCCGACCACTCCCGCGTCCCTTCCACATGATCGAACACCACGGCCCACCCCCCCGGACCTGGGTTGCCCAGGCACGAGCCGTCAACGTACGCGATTGCTTCGTCGGCCATCGGATTCGTTTGCGATGTCCCTTTTCTAGCAGACGACGCGAAGAGGACCGAGCGGGCGGACGCTGTCGCGTGCCCGCTACAGGCCCGGGGTGCAGGGGTCTCACGCAGCGGCGCTAGCTAGGTCTGCACAGGCCTCACCGTCCTCGAGTGCCATGGAGGAGGCCGTCCGCGAACGCGCGAGTGCGAGGGAGCTGACTCGGAGCTCGCGCGCCCGGTTCCTTTCTTCGTTCGCCCAGTCGGAGTCGAAGCGCACGGCGAGCGCCTGCACAACCTCCTTGTCTCGGAGCACGAAGACGCTCTCCTGGCTGCCACGGGCATTGACGGTGGGGTTGTAGCTGCCCACGACTGCGAACCCAGACTCCAGCTCCGCATCAATGATTAGTTCCTTTTTGTGCATGATGAGGCGGTCGTCCTCGCTCACGACCACTGGGTGCACGAGGACGTGGCGGTACCGCTCTTCCTCAAAGAGCCCTTGGAGAGTCTTCGCCTGCTGCTTCGCGTCGCAGCGAAGGCTCACGCTCAGGCCCCGACCCAGCGAAGCAGCCTTTCGGATCTCCTCGAGGACATCGGGATCGGAGATGCAAAAGGCGTTCACCCGCACGCTCATGGTGGCGCTCTGCAGACTCTCGACCCAGAGGTCGCGACAGTGGGCGCCTGTCATGGCCATAGACCCCGCGGGGCCCATGTTGCCTCCGGCGCAGGAGTAGACGGGGATCTCTCGGCGACGGCGCTTGGCGCCGCGACGGAGTTCCAGCGCGGTGCCCAACTCCTGGCGCGCAGCCGCTTCAGTGATCGCGCCCGAGGGTGACGACGAAGGCACCAGACGACAGACGAGGTTCTCGGCGTCCACTTCCTGGAGTTCGTAGATGCCCAGGAAAGCGTCCGACGCCCCAAACCTCTTGTCTTTGGGGCGCCCCACGCTCATGAAGATGGCGGGAACACGGCGGCCGACCAGAGCCGCGAACCCGCGACGGTTCGCTTCCCAGGCCTTCCCGTCCTTGAGCACGTCCTTTAAACTTTCCATGCTCACGCGCAGCGTCCCATTCTCTTCCAGCTTCATCGTCTTCGGCAACGCGCAGACGTAGCCGTGGTGCCCCCGGAGCAGCTTCCCCTCCTCCTCGTCGTCTGTCCTGAGCACCTCCTCGGAGGGGCGCGGCGTGGAGCCGCCAAAGAAAAAGCGCACGCCCTGCACGGTGGCGGCCCGGTTCCCCTGATCCTGGAGGTGCTGCGTCCACAGCCCCGTCTCGAAGATGTCCCTAAAGTTTCCCTCTCTCTGGGGAGTGGCGGTCGTCTCGGAGACCTCCGGGTCCAGGCACTGCCACTCGCCCGAGGCTCTGCGTTCCCAAGCCATGGCGAAAGGGGCCTTCGCGCTCGCGAAGGCGGCTCCAATTTTCGCCGAGGAAGGCAAAGACTAATGACTGCGGTTGGTACGCTCGCTCGAGTCCTCGTGCCTGTGGGGCTCCCCATGGCGGCATACTACGCTTGCGAGCAGGCTTCGCGACGCTGGAAGATGTCCAAGCTCTATCCTCCTGCGCTCGTGTGTCAGATCGTGGCTATCCTTTTTCTGCTCTGCATAGGCGTCGCCTGGGCATGCGGTGAGCCTTCTACAGCCAAGGACCTGTCCTACCTCATTCTCACCGTGCTGATCGCGGCCTCCATGGTGCTCAACTGCAAGGATGCCCAGGAATACCGGCAGATGGTGGCGAATGTCGCGGTCTTCATGGTGGCTTTTCTGATCTACTCAGGCGCAGATGGCGGCACCTCTGAGAAGGTCGTGCTCGCGCCAGCTATCTCGGTACTGCTCATTGACCTGGTGTTGTCAATTCAGGCCGTGGGTAGCCAGTAGAGTCGAAGATTTCGGTCCCTCAAAATCCGCGGGCCCGCGGTCAGTGTCCCTTTCGTGGGACGCCGGCGGAAGCGCAAGGCCGGTCGAGGCGAGGCAGACCTTCCCGAGGACGCGCTTCCGCGCCCCTTCCTTCCGCCGCCAGAAGGACCGCCATCATCACTCATGGTGAGGCGCATCTTTCAGCTATAACAGCGCGTCCTCGCTTCCGACGTGTTAAAGTCTATGAGCGCGACTAGGCACCCATTCCGCTGCCGAGACGTGTCTGCGACGGGAGGCATGCGCGCTGCACGTGGCCTCGGGTGCAGTCGCCCCGCCGCGGCTCGCGCGCGCTCCGGCGAGGAGTTCAGCTCAGGGTCCGACTGCTGCCTCGTGCAGGGCTCGCAGTGCTCATGGTCCTCCGCGCACTCGCTTGTCGCGCTTGCCCAAGTGCTGCGCCACAGGGGCGTAAAGGTCCTCTTGTTGCTCCCTCACCCCCTGGAGGGCGAAGCCGCACTCGCCGCTGAGCTCGAAGGCCTCCCGCACCGCTCCTACCAGACCGCCGCGGGACTTCGCGACCTTGTGGCATGGGCTTCGCCGACATGTCTGCTTCTCTCGTCGCACGATGCACGCTTCGAAGCGCTGCGACGGGACGCGCGCACCCTGCGCTGGACCCACGAGGTGCCGCGTTGCTACGACCCGCAGGCCTCCCGCTGCACGACCCCTCTCTTCGCGACGGCCGAGGAGCCATGCATGAAGCTTCCGGGCTTCGCCGGCCTGGCGCGCTCCTTTCGGCAGTGGGATTACCTCGACGCACGCGCCTGCAGCTACACACCCGGCCCCGTCCGCGTTCTCGGCATGGGAAACATGGCCGACCCCAGGAGCAACTTCAAGGCCTTCCAGGTGCTCGCCGAAAAGTTCAGGACCATGCAGTTCGTCTGGCACGGCGCTACGCGCGACAAGTGCTGGGGAAACATGCAGTTCTGCACACACGAAGTGCCCGTACAAGATCTCATGGACACTTCTGACTTTCTGGTTTGGTGCGCTGACAATAATCCGTGTCCCCTGCCCGTCTTCGAAGCTCTCTACCTGGGTGTCCGAGTCATGCTCTTCGAGAAGAGCTTCCGCTTTGGTCTCCGGCAGCTCTACAGCAGCTCGGACGGCAGCCTGCTGCTTGCCGTCTGCAGTGGCTCCCCTCAGCACGCTCCGCTGCATGTGGTCGGGAAGAATCCCAAGGCGGCCTGCGACGTCGCTCGGGCGCGGGCCTTTGTGCGCGAGACTGTGGGGGTGGCGCCAGCGTCACTGCTGCGTGCACTGGAAGAGCGGCTGGACCGCAGCCTGGACGAGTCAAACGACGGTGGCCAGGAGCTCCTTCCAAGCCCCCCAGGATCCCCCCGACGAGGAGCCTCGCTGGAAGAGCCCCGAGACGCTCCAGTCGTCGGTGGGGACCGTCCAGAGACTCTGCATGACACGCCAGGGGAGCCAGTCGTTGCCTCCCGGGACGACCCGAGTTTCCAAGTACCCCAGTAGCTGCGGGTCGGGGCAAGAAGGGAGGAGTGCCTGGACCCTTTTCACCTCGGAGATCAGGCCCTGGCCCAGGTCCCCGTAGTACCCCGGCAAGTAGTCCGCCTCGCGGCTGCAGCCCTCTGGGTCGTCATAGGCGAGGTCCAGCACGAGCGGTGCGGGGCAACCGTCCCGGCGAGCGACGAGCCGAGCCGGATCGCGCTCGGCGACGCCCGAGCCTAGGACGAGGTCACCATCGACGATGAGGAGCGCACGCCCCCTCGCGCCCTCCGTGCCAATGGTCGCATCGCCATTCACGCGCAGCGCCTTGTCCGCATCTTCCCCCGCGTCGTCCTCGCTCCCCGACGATGGCCCCACAACAAGCCTGCCTGCGGCGAGATCGCCGCACACCTCCAGACGCTCAGTGGACAGCGCGCCCCCCGTCAGCGCATCCACGAGGAACTCCGAGGCACAGACGCGGCTCGCGCAGACGGTGCGTCCCCTGGGGAGGCCGCTCGGACGGCCGTCCAACCACTGGCGCTGGCAGGGGAACTTCTTGGGACAGGAGCTCCCAGTGAGGCGGGAGCCGCTGATGAACTGGGGGCTGACTGCACTCATCCTCCACTGTTTATGGCACAGTGGACTTGCGCGCGTCGTATTCGCAAAGGCGTCGAGTGCGCCGCACGCGTGCCGGCGGCGGCGTCAGTGCGGCACTGCCTGGGCCTTGCGCCGCGCGTCTCGCTCCGTGCTGGAGGCGTCCGAGCGCTGCTGCCCTCCGCGCACATCGGTGGCGTGGGGCACGCTGCCGTCCCCCGAGCGTGTCCATATGCGCGCGTGTGAGTCCTCCGAGCAGATCCAGCTGGCGGTGGCGCCTCCAGGCAGGGAGACCCGAGGGTCGAAGATTGCGCAGTTGGAGCACTTCCCTCTGAAGTCTCCGGCGATGACTTCAGATCCAGCGCGCAGCCTCGTGAGGCTCAGCGAGTCCACCGCGCAGTTGCTGCACCCGTCCAGACCGAGCGCCACCACTCGTGCTCCCGTCAAGCTATCGACCTGTAGGCCGCAGATGCGCACGCATCGGAGAGACTGTAGGGTGAGCGCGCAGACTTCGCCTGGCCCCTGGAGCCCTGAGAGCCGGCAGCCCAGCATGGACATGCCGCAGCTTTGCACTCGACCGGTCCCCGCACCGCGTCCACGGCACGAAACGAGCGACACGGGGCTCGGGACTGCAGCCGAGAGGGCCGCGCCGACGACGTGCACGCGCACGAAGGCGGTGCGCCCACAGCCGCGAACGTCGACGAGGGAAGCCGCCGCGCTCTCTGCACTCCCGCTCCAGCGCTCGCCCAGACAGATGGTGAGATCCTTCAGGTCTACGCGCGCGAAATCGTGCATACGCAAATGCGCTCCCGACTGCAGCACCAGCGTTCCATTGCGTATGCTCAGCGCGTCTTCCCCTCGCGTCGACGACTTCCGAGCGCCGGCGCCGCCCTCTGGCGCGCAGAGACTGAGGATTAGCGAGCGAGTTAGGGTCAGAACGTGTCCGGCGAGGTCGAGGGTCCGCGGCGCCCCGCAGAACGCCGCGTCCTCCAGAGCCGCGGCTCCCGCATTCCGCGTGAGCTCCCAACTCGCGGCCCCGACCTGTCGCCAGGGAGCCGCTTCTCGTTCGCGCAGCGCCTGCATTCCCACTGCGTCTCTTTGCCGCTCGGGAAGCCCAGCGAACCACTTTTCGCTGAGGACTAGAGACTTGGGCGTGCGAGCATAAAGTCTGCATTGTCGAAGACCCCGCCCGCGGCACTCAGCACCAAGGCGGCATGCATCGCGTTTCGCAGGGAAGTTGTGCTCTCTACCACCAGTACTCCGTGGGCCACACTCGCCGAGAGGTCGGTGGAGCCCCAGTCCACGATGCGGTGCCAGCATTCGCTCAGCTCGAAGCGGTGCACGAGAGGGACGACGACCCTCGCGGGGACCGCCAGTCCCGCCGCGCAGAGCGCATTGTCTCGCACGATGGGCCCATCTGTGGTGTCATCCAGGGCGTGGGCGCGGAAAACGGCTGCGAGGATTTGCCCATCCTGCTCGTACGAGAGCGCGAGACCGTTCTCTTCATCCCGCAGCGAGTAGGTTCGGTCCACAGAGGACGGGACGCCGACCTCGCGCGGCAGCACGTTCGTGGAGACCAGTGCGAATGGCGCACTCGCGGCGTCTCTGTCCATGGCGGCGAGGCCGGGCGTGGGGCGCGCTTACCTTTGAGCCCGCCTTCCTGCGCGAGAGGAGAAGGAGCAAGAGGGGAGTGTGCGAGAGGACAAACGACCGAGAGGAGAACTCGCGCGTCAATGGACCGGCGCACGAAACGCAGGCGCGACCAGGCGGGCCATTACATCACAGTTTTTCTCATGGGACGCGCAGTCGTGACTGTCTCTGTTGCGCGGCGGCAGGCTCAGCAGGCAGGGGTCGCGAAGATTCGCTGGCAAAAGGCACGCTCGGAGGCGCGCTGCGCCCGCCCGGAGGCCCGCAGCTCGGCCATCACCGCCTGGAAGCCCCGCCTCTCCTCTGCAGAGATGTCGGGGCGTGCGATCCCACGACCGCAGGCGCTGCGTGCGCAGCCCTCGTCCTGGCACGCCAGGGCGGCCTTGGCCAAGCGGAGCATGTCGGCCACGCGCCAGTTCTCTCCCAGCAGATCAAGGCACCTGCTTGCACTTTCGCGCGCCTCCTCGCAGCGACCGAGCTGGCGAGCGCAGACAGAGAGGTTTCCTAGCGCACGTGCCGCCAGTCGCCGCGCCGCCGCCGCGCCCTCCGCTTCCTCCTCTGTTGCAGCAGGCTGGCAGAGTGGCGCCAGGACATCTCTCACGTTGCTCCAGTGCCACCAGGCCAGGAGGAGATTCCCCCGTGCGTAGAGCTCCTTGGCCACCGCGCACCCGCGCTCCTCGGGTGTCTCCTCCGAGGCCTCGAACGCCTTGTCGCTGCCTAGGTGCACGATCTCCACGCGAAAGATGACCTCTCCCGCAGAGCTCGTGCGGATCTCGGCCCTTTCGCCATTTCCCATCATCAGGGTCGCAAACTCCAGCTCGTTCGGGACTGTGCCGAGGCCCCATGTCCACTCCTTGGCCACATCATCGACCAGGGCGGACACGCGCGTTCCCACGTGGGGCCGCTCGAACGCGCCACAGGGTAGGCTCAAAGATAGTTTCCAGAGGGTGCCGTTTCCAAGGGCACTCACGTCTTCATTCAGGGCGACGTGGGTGACTGCGAGATCGTCGAAAGCTTCAGCATCTGCCGTCGCGCGCAGCTCTCCAACTTCGCCCACCTTCAGCAGCAGGAGAGCCTCCTCCTCGAGGTCAGGGGAGGCGGTGCCGAGCGTGCGCCGGCACGCCTGCCCGTTTTTCTGAAAGAACACCGTCATTCCTGGGCTGGCGCGCTTCATGTTCGTCTGCACCTGCGTGACGTCCAGTACCGCGCCGCCGGCAAGCTCCCGCCGGGGAACGTGGCGCAGCAAGCGCACACGAACCGGGAGTACCCCTGGTGCCTCTTGCCTCAGCGCGCGCGCCTCGCCCTGCCTCGTGCCGCGCAGACACGCATCGACCCCGGAGCTCCACGACGAAGGCGTGTCGCCCAGGACGCACCCGAGCCGATAGGTGGTGCCCTCTTCACTGAGGGCCGTCCCCTGGCAGTCGACGTCCACGTAGGTCACCAGATCGCCATCACGGGGAAGAGGTAGGAGCGCAGAGGCAGCCTCGGAAAGCAGTCTCGTACCTTCTACGGCCTCGAACTCTGGGCCGGACGCGTCGTCCTCTGGCAGCTCGGAGACGTCCGCCTCGCTTTCGTCGTCTACCATCCCCAGACCGCTCGCGTCTTTCACCTCGACATCGGCGCATGCTCCGTGCATCTCGTCAAGGGCCATGGGCGACTGCATGTTCGCGGAGTCGCTTCGACTGGGCACAAAGGGGAGACGAACGTTCTCGAGCCTCTCTGCGAGCTGCAATTCCTTCGCTCTGGGCCTCGAGATGCGGCGCTGTGCCTGCCTTCGCGGCACTTTGCGAGAGCCGAGAGCTTTGCGGCACATCCATGGTTTCCCAGGTAACCTTTCACCTACGCGTCCGCTTTCCCCAACGACTCAGACAGGGCTTCGGCGAGAAGCGAGCGCGCCAGCCCTTCCCGGGGCTGCTGCAGGCGGCAGATTGGGCACACAAAGTTCGTGCCATGCAGACGAGCCACGCATGACGAGCAGAAGATGTGGCCGTGCCGACACTGGAGCACCACCCCACGCACCAACCCCAGGCAGATTGGGCACATCAGCTCCTCTTCCAACTTCAGACGCTTGCGCGGCCTCGCCAAGTCGTCCTCCTCGCCATCCGCGCCCCCTCCCAACGGCGCCTGGAAGTACCGTGCAAGAGCTGCGCGGTCGCACCAAGGAGGCATCAGACGTCGGACGGCGTCCAGCTGCGCCGCGCCCTGCAGGCGAGTTGCTGTCCACGGCTGCAGCGCCAAGACGGCGCGGACGAAAGTGTCATTTTGTCTGAGCGGCAAGTGCGGCAGGGCGTCAGGGCACCGCCTCACGAGCTCTAGCTGAAAAAGGGCATCCGCTGCCAGCGGCTCGGAGAGACTCCGCGCGATCGCCTCTCCGGCTTCGTCCGCGATCTCCAGCAGCCCGGCCTGGTTCGCCCTGAGGTGCGGGGGGAGCGCCGGGATGCCGCCGCCCTCGAGGACGGCGGCGACTCTGGCCGCGCGCGTCAGGCATAGCGGAGGCCGTGCAAATAGCATGGCTCCGGGGCATTGGCCCCGGAGGGCAGCACGCAGGATAGGCAGGCTCCAGGCCCGAAGCGCTTCGGAGCAAAGGCGGTACGCGCGAGGATCTCGCGTGACCCTCTGCAGCATGAAGGCCTCGTCATTGAGCAACCGGCGCGACGCCCACCTCAGCCCGCAGAAGAAGCTTCCGGGGCACGCGGCCGCTGCGGCCAGGTCTGGGCGGTCGCGAAGGTGCTCGGGGAGCGCGCCCAGGTTCCGACCGTCTGCCTGCAGGAGTATAGCGAGGCGCCGGGGCTCACCGCAGAGCAGCTCGCAGAGCGAGGTGCCTCGCCGTGTCGAGACGAACGGGACCTCCAGCTTCCCGCTGAACAGGGTGATTAGAAAAGGCTCTACAGCGACGAGCCTAGCACAACGGGTACCGACGAGAGCAATCTGCAGGAGTGCCTCTCGCTGGAAGGTGCGGGAGCGGCGAAAGCGGCGGGGCAGTCGCGCCAGAACCCTTCCATCCTCGCGTAGAGCCTTCGTCGCCAGCTCCGCCGTCCAAGGACGCGGGGTGTGCGCGCCTCCTGGCCACTCTCGTAGCCACATCTCCATGGGCTCCAGCGTCCGACGACACGCCTGGACGACACGGAGCAGGTGCGCCGCGGTCATGGTCGCCACGCGGCGCCGGCCGCTAGTTCGTCCAGGTGAGAAAGAGCTGGCCCAGGTTCATGGCAGGCCGAGTCCGGGTCCTCTCCCCAAGCATGCTAGAGCCCATGGCTGCGCGAATCGCTGACGGCTCAAAGGCTGGAGGGGGGGTCGTCGCCGCCCCCCGAGTCGTGCTGGTTCCCTACGTAGCCGAACAGAGCGGACGGGAGGGCGCGCGGGGCTCTGCGCAGCAACCCGCACCCCTGGGCGTCAGGGAAATCGCGAGGCGCGTACGCTCCGCTCTAGCAGACGCGGGACAGCTCGAGGTTGGGGCATATCCGGACTCGCACTACTGGGGGTCGAGCATGTTCCACTTCCTGCGCCACGTCGCTCCTAGCCTTGCCCCTTTCGCAGTCATTGTCTCCCATGGGAACTTCCTGCAGAAAGAGGTCTGCGGAAAAGAGCTCTGCCCCTTCCCAGTCCCCAACGGCGGCGCACTCCTCCTGACGCTCGGGGCCCAGAAGCTGCTGTTCGTCCGCCATTGCCTCACGTGTCATAACATCGACAAGGCTGGCTCGGCCGGCCTCACGGTTTGCCACGACTTCGCAGAGCTCCAGCCAGTGGCCCTGCTCGTCCGGGCGCTCGCTGGAGCCCTCGGGAAGGGGGAACTCGGGATCTACAGCAGCCCCATGCCTCGGGCCATTCTGACTGCCTTCGCGTTGCAGCGGCCTGTAGGGGAGGTCGAACGTTTGGCGTTCTGTCGCGCATTCGGGGCCTGCGCCCGCCCCATCCTGGCGGCCCAAGTGCGAGCACATCGTGCCAAGTGGTCGTGCGAGCGGAGTTCTCTAGCGACGTCTTCCCCCTTCTGCGCCCTAGATTCCCATGAGGATGGCGACGGACAGTAGGCCCAGTGCGACGACCCCGGCGAACAGGTACATGAGGCGGCTCTGGAGAGGAAGCACCATGAGCGAAGACACCGCCGCCCCGATTTGCACCACGTCCTGCAGCATGTCATTCAGGTCCTCCCAAAGGGAGATGCTCTGATCCCCCGCCTGCGCTTCCCACAGCGCCACCGTCTGCTGCATGTTCTCCCGCAGTTGGTTGTTCTGAGCGATTACCGTAGGCGGCTTTTTCACGTTTTTCTGAAGGATACCCCCAGCCATTGGGATGAAACCTCTCCAGAACATCTTGCTGGCGTAGCTGCCAGGCCCGAACGAGTACTCGGCCTTGTTCGGAGGGCACGCGGAGGGCGGAGAGTAAGGAGGCTCAGGGCCAAACGAGGGCGCCCATGCCTCACTCATGCTTTTCCTTCGCGTTCGAAATCTCGGCCAGAACTGCAGCAGCACTGCGTGCTCGCGCTCCCTCGCCCGACTGCCAGGCCTAAACCACTTCAATGTGCGGGGCGTGGTCGGAGCCGCCCCCGCCCGTCCCCTTGAAGAAGTGGACGTAGACCCACCGCACGACGTAGAGGATGATGAGTATCACGATAATGCAGAAGACGGACGCGAGGCCGCCTCCCAGTGCGCCGGCGGCCAACTTCGTCAAACAGTTCAGGCAGCTCCCCATGTCTTGCGTGAGGCTCGAGAAGGTGTGCGTGACGGCGTTCATGAAAGAGTAGTTCTCCCAGTGATAGTTGTACCCGCCGTCGCCGCTCTGTTTCTCGCACGGGCGCGCTTCCGGACTGCCTATGTCCGAACAGCCTGCGCTCAGGAGGTTCTTAGGAGGCTGTGGGGGCTGCAGTTTCCCGTCCCAGACGGCTTGGCAGGTGCAGGCGTTCGCGATCTTCGAGTTTGGCCACCAGCTCCAGGCACCATTGGGATAAGTGGCATCCGGACAGAGCTTGGACGAACCTTGGATAGAACCGTCCTTGCGCATCTGCTGCACGTAGCACCCCGACTTCTCGTGAGACAGCTCGATGAAGACCTCGACAAAGAGGAAGGCAATCCCTCCCCACTTCAGGATCTGACCGATGGTGGGCGCGACCCACCGTCGACAGTAGCCGCGGTCGGGGTCAGCGGCGTCGCGCCCGAGACTCTCCGAGACGATGGCGCGGTCGGCGTCCTCGGCCAACTGCCCGGGGCTCTTGGAGCGCTTGAAGCCTCGTTCTGCAGCGATCCGGTCGAGATCCGCGTCGTACTTGGTGCGCATCATCCTCGTTAGCTCGTCGCAGGTGCTGCGGTACGTGGCGCCAGGAGCCAAGTCGGGCTCCCAGAACCTCCAATTTGGCCCATCGGGATTCGAGGGTACCGGAAGCGTGTCCGACTTCGGCGAGGCGTTGGCGCCCGTGTTCGCGCACTCAGGGTCCACACAATCCATGGGCCCCTTGCGTATGGGGGGCACATCCGTGAACACCGGCGTGGCAGGCTCGGCCCCATTCTTGCCCATCTGCCATGGCTCTTCGGTCTTGATGCCCGCCTGCGAGGGCATGGCCGAACGGTCGAGCATGTCCTCTACGACTGCAGTCGCTGCGGCTCCGGACTGTATCTCTGGGACCGTCTTCGCTGCGGCGGTCGCCACGGTCATCTTGCACGTGGCTTGGCCCGCTATGATGTTGTTCGTGCCTTGCACACTGCCTCTTGCCGGATTGAAGTTGCGAATGATCTTGCGGTCTGGAGTAATGCACCCGCCGCCGTAGATGGCCGCAATGTGCTCTTCGTCCCTCTCGACGTATCCCACCTGGGCTCGTCCTCGGAGAAAACGTGGACTGTGACGCCTTCGGCCGCCGATGAAGGACGCCGCATGTACCATCAGCTCGGCGGCTCTCTCGCCCTCAACGAGGTACCTGGAGTACGCCATGCCGCCGGCAATGCAAGGCAGGTTGTCCTGCGCATCGAGCCTGCCCTGCAGGGAGCGGAGCACCTTGCCGCGTGTATAGCGGCTCGGGCCCATCCCGGACATCATCCTGTCCACGTCCCGAATGTCGCTGCTCGGCTGTGCCTTTGCTTGCTGTGCATAGGAGTCCACCCTGTCCATCTCCGACTTCCAGGAGGTCCACGCGCTCTGGTCGAGCTCGTCCTTGGACAGCGTGAGCAGCCATTTCTGCTCTGCAGTTGTCTTGTCGATGATGTGTCCCCGTAGCGTGGTCATGTCTTCCTTCAGGTTGGACGGCCAGTCCTTGCTCGCCTGTATTTTATCGTAGAGCTGCTGGAAGTCGGACTTGCCCGCAATTCTGTAGCGGGGACGGCCAAGTGATCCTGTCTGTGTCCCGTCCTCCCCAAGGATGGCGCGCAGTCGGGACATGTCCGTGGAGACGGCCTGCGCAACGCCTTCCTCCGCTCGAAGGCTTGCCATCGCTTCTGCGATCAAACCCGCGGCTGCCTCCAGGTCGGCCTCAAAGCCAATTATCTCACTGGAGCCGACCACGTCGCTGACTGTCGCACCCTCCTCGGCGACGGCCATGTCTGCTGGGTCTTTTGCTTTCGCGGCGAAAAATTCCGTCGGCCCGCCGCTCCACGAACTCTTTCAGCGCGCCGCGGTCATTGCAGCGGACCTGCCACCTTTCCGGCGTCGCCCAAGAGGTGCGCCTTAAGTGCCAGAACGCACGACCGGTCCCCAGAGCGGAGCCCTTCGTCGCGCCAGAGGCGGGCGTCCTCGTCGTCGGGGTAATTGTAGTCGGGACGGTGCGCCACACACCAGACCTCTGGAAGGCACGCGCAGTACAGGAGAGGCGGCCCCGTGTGCTCTCGCATCCCGGTGGCAGAAGGCGCAGAACTACGTGCCCCCTTCCTTTCCATTTCCTCTGGGTGCGGCGCAGAACTACGTGCCCCCTTCCTTTCCATTTCCTCTGGGTGCAGCACCCGCAGTCGGTCCCCGCTTCCACTGGTGGAGGAGTGGTGGCAGCTCGAGCAGGACCGCAGAAAGGACCACGGTGGCGAGCATCAGGGAAAACCACGCGAGGACTTCCAGCAGGCGACGAAGGCGAGTGGCACTGCTGCTGCTGCTGGCCGAACCTTTCTTGGCCTGAGCGTCTCTCACGACGAACAGGCTGACCACCGACGTGGCGAAGATGAGGATGCCAGCGGCGCCTGCCGTCGCGACGCCGACTTCCAGCCTCCCGTTCGAAATCATCGCGGCTTGGAGGCCTTTGAAGGGCGCGGGGAATTGAGAGCGAGAGGGTCTTTTGTGGGCCTTGTTTAAAAAGTGCCGTCAACATGGCGGAGAGCTTCCTGCTGTACGGAATGTTAGGGCAGGCTGGGTGGTCCGGCATCAGCTCAGCCCAGGAGGTCGCGAACAGCTACCAGGACGCTGAGCAGGCCTGCAAGGACAATGAGTCCATGGTGAGGCTGACAGAGGAGCTGAACGCGGCCATCGCGCAGGGCATGTCCACCACTATCTACCTGCAACACATTTCAGAGGTCATACAGAGGTGGCGCCAGACGTGGATCACTCTCGAAGACTGGGCTGCACGACTTCGCAAACAATTTCTTCAGCACTACGTCCTGTTTCTCGGCTTCCTCGCCTTTGTGACGATGAACCTCTTTTTCGCCGTCGAGAAGAAGGCCGGTCGCCTAGACAAACTCATGCACAAGGTCTCGCGGATTGTGCAGGCCGAGGCCAGCCACGGAAGCTAGTCGGCGCACGCCACGCGCACCTCGGAGCGCACCAAGGCGCGGCTCCGCGGCGCCCATAAAGCAGGAGCGCAACGGTTATGAGGTCGCCAGCTGCCAGGATGAGCTCTTCCCTGTCGGCCGCCCAGCGGGCGACGCAATCCAGCGCACGGCCGCGATTCCAAAGGTCCCCGAGCACTCCTTCGGTTTGCTGGTCGAGGAAGCCTCCCTTGGCGCAGTAGGCGTCCGACGAGAAGGAGGCGCCCACGCGAAGGAGGCGCCCACGCGAAGTGGGCGGTGCTGCCGACCGTCTTCCAGGACGAAGGCGAGCGCGGAAACGAGCCCCCCCGTCTCGGCGTCGGTGAAATTTTCGAGCCGGAACGCAGCACGCAGGAGCTGTCCCAGGCCGTCTCGCTTCAGGCGCGACAGCGCCATGTCTGGTGTCACGTTTCGAGATAGGATACAGGTCCGAGAGAGCACTGCGTTCGCCTCCGGGAGGTCGGCGTTCCACGGAGGAGGGCTCGCGAGGCTTTGGCCCCGAGCTCAGCCTCCCCCACGCGCGCGTACCGAGGCTGGCTGCCGAACCTCCACGGCTCCGTTCGTAACATCGACAGGTGAGGCCGCGGAGGGAGCTCCAGCGCGGCCTGTTTCTTTGGGAGCGCAGCCCGCTCCATCTCCCCGACCTTTGCCAACCGTACGTCGTGGCCCCTCTCCGATTCGTCCCTGCTTCGACTCCTCAAGCGCGCTCATGAAGGGTCGCGGGCAGGTGGTTGTCTTTGTGTCCGAAACCCAGATTCCCGCCAGCGGGAGATTCTTCGGAAACATGTACGAGTACTGACGCGAGGCGCAGGCCACGGCGTAGGGAGGCTGCGCCGGACGCGTCCGGCGGGTAACCGCGTTGTGCGCTTCGACGAGGAAGGCCACGAGCGAATCTCTCTCCGTCAGCGCGTCCCGCAGGCTGTGCGTCCGCAAGAACCGCCGGAAGTGCGCGCCGCAGTGCGAGCAGGGCAGCAAGTGGGAGAGCGCGAAGAGGAACCTGCGCCACCGCTTGCGAAGCTGCCCGTCCGCTTGCTCAGGGTAGTTCTGCGCGAGGATGTGGAGACACTCCCAGGTGGGCGGGCCAAATATCCTTGGGTCCGCGCTGGGAAGAGCTGTATGGGAACAGGCACTCATTTTATTCCATCCTCGCCAAAAAGCGCGCTAGTCCCGTTCGCGAGGTCCCGCGCCTCGGGTGCTGGCCAGGGCGCGCATATGAGGCACAGACTGACGAATCCCCGTCCGTCGCGTTTCAGCGTACGGGAGTCCGAAAATTGACGAAGGCTTCGGCCACCGCTGCCGCCCCGTCCCCAGTAGAGGAGGACCGCCCCACACTCTACGCAGCTGGACGCGGAGGGGTAGGTCTCCACGCGGAACTCGCCGACCCTCGCGTGGAGCTCCTTGGGGAGGCTCTGGAAAAGGTCGGGAAGCGTCTGCATGCACGGGCTTTCTTTGTGTCCCGTCCCCCTGGAGGGCGGTTGCTGGCCGCAAGCGCCGGCTTAGCTGGGCAGTCCGCACGAATCCAGCGCCCTTTCCTCGCGCATCGGAGCTCCCAGAGGCCGCCAGGTGTCGAGAACGTCGCCTGCGACTCAGGGCTGACTTGCAACGACGGCGTCGCAAACTCTGCGGAAACCCCGGCCGGGCGTGCTGCGGCAAGGACAGCTTCTGCTTCTCGGATGGGCTGTCCTGCGAGAAGGGCGGGGGCACGTGCAGCGCCGTGTGCGGGCTGCCCATGCCGCCTGGCGCAGACCCCCAGCCTGCAAACCAATGTTGTTGGGGGGCGCAGTCGGATGGAAGCGCCCAGGAGCCTTGCCAGCACACTCTCGTGCGCCGACGGGTACTGCCGGGACTGAGCCACTGCCTGTCCCTTTTGCCAAGGGCGTCCAGCGCCACGCGCGGGGAGATCGAGCCCTTCGTGCACCTCGGCCGCATGCCCACTGCGTGCGCGCGGCAGAGCCTCCGCGGTACGGTGTTTTTCGCGCACGCCCGCTCAGGGTGACGCGTCGCCGAGCCAGTGCCGAGCCACAAGGTCTTGAGGTGACGGCGTGCTAGCGCGCAGCACGAGACCTCGCAGCACCCACGGCTCGCCTGCCTCTTCGACCTCGTTCACAAGGTCGAGCAGCCCAGCCTCATTGACCGCGAGGAGCGTCGCGGCAGGTGCGGACGCAGGGCTGGCGAGTGGCGCCCGGAGAAGCTCAATCGCTCGCTCGAAGGCGGCCATGGTCGCGGGGCACCGCGCGGCCTCGTGTTGCCGGAGCGCAGTGACGCACCCCTGGACGTCGTCGGGGTGGAGACGCACGGCCTTGAGGGCCTTCACCAGCCCAACATTGCGCAGCTTCGGCGCGAAGTCGCAGCCGGCCAGCACTGCTGCGAGTCGCAGGCCTTCTTCTCCGGTGTCGAACGCCTCAAGCACTGGCCCGAGGTGGACGCGCTGGGGACGGACCGCGCTTGGACCGACGCCTTGCAGAAGGAGACCCCAGAAGTTGCGAACGATGGAGCGCGCGCCGCAGACGAGGGCATCCGAGTCTTCTGTGATGACCTCATCGATGGTGCCTGCCAGCTGGAGCGACGCGAGGAAGCTCTCCCCCTCGCCCGGGGCCTCGCACCAGGCGAAGCCCATGGCGCTCGCGAGCCGTTTGAGCACGAGGCGTTCTCGGTCGCCGACGACCACAGCCGCGCGACTGTGTTGCTCCACCTTCTCTCGACAGGAGAGAATCTCGTCCCAGTCGGTCGCGGCTTCCATCCTGGCCAGCCACTGCGCGCGCTCCTCCTCCTGCTTGAAGCGCTGCTTCTTTCGCCGCTCGTGCTCCTCCGCCTTGTCCAGCTTAGCGCTCGCACCGTCGAAGACGAACACGGTCGGGCACTCCAGCTCGCGGAGGCTCAGCAGCTGCGTCGCGAGATAGGACGCGAAGGCCCAGTCTTGCCCGTCGGCGGCGCGCGCCCGGCAGAGCAGAACCGGCGCATCGATGCCTAGTCGCCGCCCCCGTAAATTGTCGGCGGAGGGGAGAGGCTCGATCGCCCCAGGCGCCCGTGCGTTCACCAGGGCAAAGAAGCCCGATACCCCCATGGCAGGTGCAAGCAGTAGGAAGCTTGAGCCAGCGGCGCCAGTGTTTTCGTGAGTTGCTTTTCTGGGCGCGTAGGCTCGGCTGGCTGCGCCGAGTCTTGCGGGGGTGTCGGTCTACAGGAAATGGAAGACTTCTTGCCCCAAGCTGCCAGGCAGACCGTGACTGGCGTCGTCGACGCGGGCTGGTCTCTCGGCAAACAGATCGCCACCTTGTTTCTTGGCGCGGTCGCTTTCTCGGTCGCTATGTCGTGGAACAACACCGTGCAATCTGCGATTCGCTACTGGTCGCCCAAAGATGACACGGACACGCGAGGCAAGGCGCTAAAGTTCAATGCCCTAGTTACCCTGGGCCTCACCATCGCGGCCGTGTTCGTCGCTGCTGTGCTTACCGCCGTATACGGGAAGAGCATCCGCCAAGGACAGGCTGCCAGCTACGGGCTCGCGTGAGCGCTCCCCTCGCGTCTCGTGGCCCTCTTGGCGGATTCCGAAGAGCCCCCCTCTGGGGCTGAGCGGCCTGGAGGCTCGAAACCGCCACCGCATTGGACGACACCTGCTGTCAATGGGCCGGCAGATACCGCCGAGCCAGGGACTCCCCGTGTAAGTTTCGAAGAGGGCTCTGAGCGAAGCGCTCGAGCCAACTGCCTCCCAGTTAGACCCCGATGCGAAGAGCATGCGCTCGAAGAGCTTTTCGCTGGAAAGTGGCGTGCTGTCCGCCCCGAGGGGGGCGGAGCGTGGCGACATAGTGGCGGTCACTTCCACCAGCGCTTTTCCCTAAGAATCACGGCCCGAGCGTGGTCTGCCGTGCGCGTGAGGACTTCTCAGGCCTAAGCTGCTCAACACATGAGCGCTTGCGTTGAGCACCCTTGGGGCGCGTGTCGCGCGTCAATGGGGGCGGCGCCTCGGCGTGCTCAGCGGAGGCATTGGGTCCGCTGGGTCGCGGGACCGCGACCGTAGCTGGGACGACGTCGCTCGCGGAGGCGGCCCGGGAGTTGGCTGCGGACTCGGCCTTCGCCGGTGGCTCGGGCACGGGGGCGGCCGGAGATGCCGCGGCGGCAGGGGCTGTCCACGACACCGGAAAGAAGCAGCTCAGCTTCCTCTGTGGAGGGCCAGTCTTGCACGCGTGCCCGACCACCCAACTCGTTCCATAACGAGCTCGGCTATTTTGGCGCCGAAGCGTGAGGGCGATGTCCTTCTGCTCTTTCAGGAACTGCGTCAGCTCGGCGTAGAGTTGCGGATCGATGTCCTGGAGGGGCACCTCAAGCACCCGGAGCAGCGGCCTCTCCAGGGCCTCGAGGTAGAAGAGCCAGTCTGGGGGAAGCCCGGTCGCACGGGCGAAGCCGACGTCCTCCACCTTATCCACGACACGGGAGCTCTCGGATGCGATGACGACGTACTCTACGCGATCGCCGACGCGCGGGGCGCTTCCGGCGTCCCGCTCGTTCATGAGGCTCGCCACCTTGACGTGCGGCTGGCCCTCTGGGTTGGCGTAGTCCTGTCGCAGGGACTTCGAGAGAACCACCGAGTCGAAGGGACCTCCGGGCCGCAGATCCTGGATGACGCGCACGGCTTCCTTGACGTGCCCCACAGCTTCTTCCGGTGACTCGCGTCGCAGAAGCGCATCTATCACTGCAGCCTGGCACGTCTTCACCAGTGGCACCGCGTCGCGACGCACGAGCTCGAGCCCGCGGGCGAGCATCTTGCCCTCCTTGCCCACCTCCTCGTACGCCACGCCCACATAGCGCTTCTTCTTGTACAGAATCAGGGGCTTCAAATACTTTTCCATCTCCAGCGTAACAACGCACGTATCGCGGAGCACCTGGTCAAGGAAGGAGTTTCGGTAGTTCCGAGTGACCAGCTCTGCCATCTCTTCACCAAGTCGGAAGAGGCCCTGCTCCTCTGTCTTGCGGACGCTGGCGGGACTCTCGGGGAGGCGCACGAAGGCTGAGTCGGTGTTGTGGGCCACCATCTCCCCTGGTCCGACGTGGAAGTGGTGGCTCCCCGTCTCGAGGTCGTACACCTCCGTGGTCTTTTCACGCGGCGCCGTCCGCAGTCTCGGCGGGAGTGGCGGGCGGATTCGGAAGAGATGGAAGCCCAACTCGAAGCGGCGGCAGCAGCCGCGAGCCTCCTGTATCGCGACGACGTAGCCCAGGCGCCGGCCGAGGAGCCAGAGCCCCGTAGCGGCTTCCTTCCCCTCAACGACGAAGTGAAGGCGCTTCGTGTGACGGTCCTTTCCGCCCAGCGCACCTAGAAGGAATGCCCAGAGCGAGGCGACGGGCGCATTCAGTACTGGACGCGGCACTCGCCCTTCCGCGTGTTCGTTGCGAAACAAGGCTGCGTACTCCGCTGCCAGCTCGTCGTCGCGGACACGGAGCACGTCGTGCTTCTGTCCACGCTGCACGCTACCTTTCCGCGCCAGCGCCCTCTGTGCTCGTTCCAAAGTGCCGTGCGGGCACAGCAGCCGCCAGGGCGCCTCCCTGGGCGGACGCGCACCGGTGCTGCAGCGGCCGCCCGTGAAGAAAAGACCGTAGAGAAAGGCCGTCTCCTCCCCGAGGCCGCTCTGCCCCTCAGGAACTGCCCCCCGTAAGTGCGCAGCTTCCAGCTGCGAGGGGTCAGCGATGTCGCCGGGGGTCACGGCGTCACCGCCCGCAAGCACGAGGCTGTGGTCCTCTGTGCAATCGAGCACACCGAGGTGAGGGACAGACACGCGCAAGACGGGCTTCTGGACGGCGTGGCGAAGGACGCGAAGGACTGGCGTGAAGCCGCCCTCGTGCCAAACCTCGAGCTCATGGGACCGCAGCTTCACCTCCTCTTTGTCCTCGCGAGTGTTCTCCGCCCAGCGCGCAGGGGGGAGCAGCTCATCGACGCGGCTTGTCCAGACCTCGTCGCTTCCGGGTGCGCGCAGGAGCACAACTGTGTCGCCGGACACGCTGTCGCCATAGACAACCCGGCATCCCGGCACACGGAAGTCCTCCTCGATGGTCTTCTTGGTGAAGGCGATGATGTCTCTGCCAGTGGCAGTCGTGGCTTCCGCCACCTCCCTGCACTGCAGGACGCCTTTGGTCGCGCCGCAGGCTCCGTAGACTGAGTTGGCAGAGATCTTCAGGGCCAGCTGCTTGGCATTCAGGATCTCCCGTCGGAAGGCGCAAGGCTCCGCGGCCATCGCCCGCTTGGCTTGCTTGCGTGCGAGCAGGAGGGAGTCGAGGATCTTTGGCAGGAGACCTTTGCAGTGGGAGCCCGCGACGAAGCGCAGCGGCTCTCGGCCTTCCCCGACAGTGACCGTGGACTGGGGCACCTGCTCCATGCTCCTCGCCGGCGACGGCAGCAGGGTCTCTGGCGAGAGATTCCACGTCCGCATGAGGCTGGGATACAGGCTCGCGAAGTCCACCGTGATGATGGGATCCCGATAGTAGCCTTGTCTGGGCTCCTCGACGTGCGCCCCCTGGTACTTCTGTTCCGTGCCGTCCTCCGGGCCTTCCACACCGTTCGCGACGTCTTCAACGACGTAGTCGTCGAGCTCATGGGCGGCAGCGAGGAGCTGCGAGTACACCTTGATCTGCTGGCCGCGGTAGAGCAGGTCCTCAGGAATGGTGCGTGTGACTTTGGCCATCTCCAGCAGTCGGGGGATCACCGCCAGCTTCTGAAGCAGGTCCAGCACAAGGATGCAGTCCTTGCAGCAGTAGACGGCCACGCGGCGCCGCCCCTCGGGCCCGCTCTCGTACTCCGCGAACATCTGCTTCGCAGGCAGGTCGACCTTCGAATCCTGAAGGTAGTGCAGCGCTACCGTGTTCAGCTTCAGGTTGGGGAGGTCGGGGGAGTTCTCCCGCTTGAGGTAGAACCAGAGGTCCATCCCGACGCGTCCAGGCGTGCGAGGGAAGCAGAGCGGGTTGTCGCCCATGGCGCTGGAGCCAAGCTGCTGCTCCGCGGGCTCGCAGCGGCCAGCGAGGACGCGTCCGAGCCTGTACAAGGCGGCCTCCTCTTCCTCAGGCACCTCGCCCTGGCGGATGAGTGTGCGGACCCTGTCCCGGAGATACCTCCAGTCGAAGCCGCACGTGTTGTACCCAACGAGGATATCCGCATCAGACTTCTCTACGGCGCGCGCGAAGCCCAGCAGGAGGGCGCCCTCACTCTCGAAGGCCAATATCTCCGTCCCGCTTTCCTCATCAGGCAGGGGCTCCTGGGAAACGCTCCCGAGGGACAGGACCTGCCGCGTCTCGCATTGGGCCTCGGTCGGATGGTACAGCGTGCGACAACAAACTCCAATGGCGATGATCCTGTCCTCGGGTACCTCGGCCGCGGGGAAGGCATGGGTCTGCGAATAGCATTCGATGTCCCAGGACAGGGCGCGCACGGGCGCCAGCTGACCCTCGCTCTCCTCGGGCCCACCGAAGAGCTCGGCGCTCAGGACCTGCACGTGCAGCTGGGCAAAGACGCGGTCATTGGCGGGCCGCACGCGCCTCGCGGCGGCTTCGGAGAGGCGAAGCCACCCTCCTGGGCGGAGCCCCAGCCTCTCCAGAAGTTCAGAGTGGACTTCCACGCGGGTCTCGGCGGTCTGGGGCCTGGTCACATCGATGTGGAGGTGCTGTTGCGCCAATTTCAGGCAGGAGGTCAGCTGCGACTTCAGATGGGCATTCGCGAGGCGCGTCTGCAGCCAGGGAAAGGCGACCGGCTGCAGAGTGACCGGGTCGGCTTGGAATCCGTTCGTGGTCTTCTTGTACACGATTGACGCCTCGGCCATTGAGCCGCCACTCTTGCCCTTGATGTTCAGCTCCAGCTGGACCCTCTGGGCGAAAGCAGGGAGCGCCGGCGACGGCTCGAGCCTCCGGTAGCTCGTGCTCCACGGGTCTGCGACGACGACGCACAAAGACTGGCCTGTGGTGGAGCGGCACCACAAGCGCACGGCGTACGCCACGCCTTCGGCGCGACTCCTCTTGTCGTGCTCCCTAGCGTTCACTGTCTCGAGGTATGCGGCCTCGTTGCCACGAAAGGACCTGAGCCATCGCGCGTCTCCTGTCCCCACCTGGACGCAATCGGCGTCTAGCACTTGGGCGTCCATGCTAGGCGGCTTGAGGCTGACAAGTCACTGGGTGCGCGCGC
>Ga0180433_10000603_pt1 | contig 61566 bp, 39 predicted proteins | sample SS_ome_8_FD_132980 | JGI IMG/M metagenome (GOLD analysis project Ga0180433, IMG submission 132980) | Hypersaline lake sediment archaeal communities from the Salton Sea, California, USA - SS_1_D_1 metaG | ecosystem: Environmental > Aquatic > Non-marine Saline and Alkaline > Hypersaline >... | reverse complement strand
TTAATCATTAGTTTGGCATTAGCAATGACTAATGCCTATTCGCAAAACTATCAGATAAGTTTTGCAGGAACAGGTGCAAGCACTACTGTTGATAGTGTGAAAGTGGAAAACCTGACGCAATGTAAAGACACATCGCTTCTCGGAAGCGACATATTGAACCTTATTGTAACCGTAGGGATAAATGATGTGAATGAAAATCAGGGTAATACTTTACATATTTATCCAAATCCTATGACAGATAATTGTGTGATAGAATTTGAAGCAAGCATTACAGGCATGGCAAGTATTGAACTATACAACCTCACAGGCAATAAAATACGGCAGGAACAATCTTTATTAACAAAGGGATTTCATACTTATAACATAAGTGGGATCAGTAGCGGGATATACCTGATAAAAATAGCATCTGCCGGATATTTTTACAGCTCAAAAATAATATGTCTGAGCGAAACTGCCGGCACAGTTGAGATAAAACATATTGAGCAAAGAAATATAAAAATAATGCAGGATACTGATAATGGCAATAGGGTTTCAGATACAGGCAACAAGAAAAGTTCAAAATCAGGTAAATCGCTGATAGAAATGCAATATACCACAGGTGATATGTTGAAATTCACAGGATATTCCGAAGGTATTTACCGTACCATAAATATGCTTGTACCAACAAATAGCCAAACTGTTACATTCAATTTTATGGATTGCACTGATGCTGATGATAATCATTATGCAATAGTCCAGATTGGTTCACAAACCTGGATGGGAGAAAATTTGAGAACCACAAAATATATAAATGGAGATGATATTCCTTATGTTAGTGATAGCATAGAATGGACAGTGCTATCAGGGCCTGGATATTGTTGGTATGATAATGATCTGTTGAATTATGGTGAACTATACGGGGCCATTTATAATTGGTATTCTGTTGAGACAGGTAATCTTTGCCCAACAGGATGGCATGTTCCAGAGGATGATGATTGGATAATTCTGGCAGACACTCTCGGTGGGTTAAATCATGCAGGGAGTGCACTGAAATCAGTTTGCCTTAATCTCTGGGATTGGATGAATGCTGCAAGTAACGAATCTGGGTTTACTGCACTTCCGGCTGGGAATAGACCATCAGACGGAGCATTCTATAATATTGGTGAATGGACTTTTTGGTGGACATCAACAAACCATTCAGGGACATACGCTTTTATGAGAAGTATATATCATAATAACGGTAATTTGAGTGGTGACATCAGCAAAAAGAAAAACGGATTCTCTGTACGTTGTATTAGGGACTAATAGACTGTTTGATACTTTGACGATTATATTATTTTGGGACATACAATAACCAACGAAACGCCAACATCGTATAAATTTTATTGGGGCGATATACCTAATTTTAAAAGGATTACTTCTATTAAAAAAAGGGGGGACGGCTTCCGAATTATTTGATATAAGAGAGGCTATTATTTAATTTTAAATACCAGGTAATATAATCATCAATTTTATGGACAAGATAAAATGGAATACTTAACAGATTATATAATTTCCCTTTACGTGTCCTTAAAGTGTCATTTTTTATATTTTGTGAATAAATTCTTCCCCCAAAATTATGGTCAGCCCTGTCAATAAATTCATGCATAGACCTTAGCCCTCCGGCGGCTCCGGCACATTCATATTCATCAGGTTCAAGTGGAGCTATTAGGGCCTGATCATTATCCGTGCACCGTTTTCCCAGCTTTTATATTCACTTGTATAATAAAGATATGCATATGAAGCCTGTCCCTGATATTCACCGGGGATCTCCGACTTTAGATCAAAATTTATAGTTTTTGTTTCGTTCGGTTTCATATATCTGAAATATAATACAATATTATTATCACCTGTTTCATAATAATCAAATATTTCTTTTTCACTCAACTCTTTAAGCTGCCATGGTTGAAGACTTAATCCTGCAGGTATGCCTATAATTGCAATTGGAGAAGGCAGTTCTTTTCCGGTGATATTATTTAAATTGATTGTCATCCTTACTGTTTCTCCGATTCTGATCTCTTCACTGGATAATTGTGTTGTTATCCTGATATCACTTTTTTCATCTGATTCAGGAATAAACGTATTCCATTTAATTCCCATTGAGTATGGCATAGGATATTTGGCATCTATATATTGTATCCTGATCTTATGTTTACCTTCCGGTAATTCTTTTTCCCACCCCTCAACAATTATAGCGCCTTCTACATCTTTTTCATAATTTTTTTTCATTACCTGCTTGCCGTCAACATAAATTGCTATTGCACCTGATTCTCTTATCCTTTTTGTGTATTTGGAATACTCATTAATAGCTTTTAGAGCCAGCACAGTGGCCTGTGATGAACCAAAACCACCATAAGCTGATCTGCATGATCGTATATATTCGATCGCCTTATTTACTACCTTCATATCTGGTTCTCTGGATTTCAGAAATGCAAGAATTATTATGGATGTTGTTTCAACTTTTAATGACTTACCTGTTGAACGGGTAATAGAGTGGATTTTTCCATCCCAGCTTCCATCCGTATTTTGTTTCCCTGTCAGTATATCCAAAAGTTCATTACCTTTTTTATAATTACTCATCAGAAAAAAAGAATTCGCCACCAGTCCTGCCTGGTAAGGATCATTATTATCAGTTGCTTTTCTGTAACAATGATCAAGTTCTTTATCAATACCGGAAATACCTGCCTCACATAATGCCCATACGATATATGCATTAGTTACATCATCATCTGCAAGTCCATACCCCCATTTTCCTCTGGAATTTTTAAATCCACCATTACCGTCCTTCCTTGAAAGCAACCATTCTTTTGTTCTTTCTATCATTTTTATGTTAATATACGGTAATACGGTTTTCATATCAATAAACTCCATCAGACCGAAGGCAGTTAATGATTCATTGCCGGGATCTTTTCCATACCAGTCAAAACCACCTGTCTTTGATTCGTATGCCGCAAGCTTACGATAACCATTCTCCAGGTAATTTAATGCCTGTTTTTTAATTTTCTGATTTTTACATTCATGTTCTTCAAGGTATTGAAGGATCATTATATTAGGATAGGTGGTTGATGATAACTGTTCAAAACATCCATAAGGCTCCCTTAGCATTGACTCTATTCCTTCTGCAAGATTACTGACAAGAGTTGGATATGCTACAAATCTTGTGCTGACAGATCCACCAACAGGTTCTTTTATATTCACCTCAAACTCTGCTTCTTTCTGCTGTCCGGAAAATGAGTATTCACAAGGAAATCCCTGGGGTACTACCTCAATATTCCTGGTAAATCCTTCTTCCATTCCCTTTCCTGAAAATGAAACAAAAAAAGTGTCTTTACCTGTAAGATTGATTACATCAAAACCGAGAAATAATGTAGTTACATCGGATGCTCCGATTGTATATTTGTCAGGGAGAGGGTCAGTTGTATTCCAGCCTTTGGGGATCCTGTAGTTCAATTTGCCATTTATTGAGCTTTCAGTATTGTTTCTGAGTGTAAGAGGTACAATTATTTTATCGCCATTTACAGAAACAATCGGTAACTTGGTTGTCAAGCTGAAAGGAAGTTGTGTGAAATAGGTTTTCTCTGCCCTTCCCGGTGCACCATCAGCAGCTATTCCTTCAACTGTAGCTCTGAAAGTTGTTACTGCATCGGAATTATAAAATTCTATCTCTGCTTTACCTTTTTTATCAAGCTCAATATCCCCTGCCCAGAAGATAGTGGTTCTGAAATCATTTCGTTTCTCAACAGGTTTATCTGATTTATATACTATTTTGGGAAACTCTCTTGACCTGTAGTAATTTGTACTTTGAAATTCTGTATTATTGCTGGTAGATAATTGGCGCATTTTTTTCCTTTCAGGTGGTGAATTCCAGATTGAAAGACTTGAAATATTACTTTTTTCAGGCATGGATCCATCGTTTTCATAACGCGCACTAATACCTCCTGTTTTAATTGATATCTCTTCTATTGCCGTATTAGGTAGCCTGTATGTGCCCCGGACTTTAACACCATCAATATATATTATATTCCCTTCACCTCTACCTCCGCGGATGCTGCCGATTTCACCGTCTTCAGAGTAAACTCCTGCAATTGTTGTGACAATATTGTTAACTTCACGGCCTGCTATTTTTTCAATCTCTTCAGTTGTTATCAATGTCCCTGTTTTATTAATGTCACTATCACTACTTTTCGGTGCTCTGTAAACACTTCTGTTTGAATTCCTGTTAAAATAATTATTTCTGATAGTGCCCCCTGTTTCAGTATTATCTTTTTCTATTAATGGAACTTTGTAGTCTATTACTTCCACTTCGTTTAATTCTGTTAATGCAGAATTCAAATGGAAATTAATAAAAGTTATCTTTCCGCTACTGACAAAAACACCGGCTTGCTGTACAGAGTGATATCCTATATATGATGCTTTGATATTAAATCTTCCTGCCGGAACAGGCTTTATTGTATAATTACCATCAAAGTCAGTCATTGCTCCTGTTATAATATTTCCATTGATTTCCACAGTAACATTTGCCATTGGAATAGCTTCGCCTGTTTCAGCATCTCTTATTGTTCCTTTTAGTGTACCACTACCATAACCGGTCATATAGTGATTCTGAACTGCCCCGGGAATTTTAATATTTACATCCTCTTCATAATCCCAAAGTGTGCGATAAAATATATCTCCTTTATATATACATTTTATTTCTGCAGGAAAAGTAACATCAAGATTACTAAAAAAAAACCTGCCGTTTTTATCTGTATATGTAGATACATTTTTTTTAGTAATGACTATCCGGACATCATTAAGGGGTTTGTTGGATCTGTTTTGTGTTACAATGCCTGAAATAACAGCCCTTTCTGCTCTGTGATTAATTTCAGGATTACGACCAGATAATATTTCATTCCACACAAACCTTCTCCAGCCTCTCGTCATCAGAAGGTAATCGAGAGCTTTATTTGCCTTTTCTTCTTCAGGATCAAAATAAAAGGACGGTTCATTAACCTCTCCTGTTATATCAGGTTCAAGAAGGAGTTTACTTAATATGTTACCTGATTTGTCATTTTTCAATGATACCAGCTTGTCGTCAACAACTGCAACTGACAACTGTGCAGGCATAGGCAGATATCTTTCATCAAATGCCTGTATTGTCATTTTTACTTTTTCTCTTGGCATGTATTCTTCTTTATCAGTTGATATTTCAATATTCAGCTGCTTGTTATTATTCACAAATACAAGCCTTTCTGCACGCTCAATACCCTTTTTATCAAACAAGGTAAATTGCATTACTCCTGCCGGGAGATCAGTTGTATTTACAGTAGTCCTGTTATCACCTATTTTTGCATTAAAGGAGTCTGAATAATATATTTTCCCTCTTATTTGACCTATAATTGATACTTCTTCTTCAAATGATGAGCGTATGATCAGATCAACCTTACCCTTATCAGGAGAAGCATTTAGAATAAAACCACGATTAAGGATATCAGGGAAATCAAACTCCTGAGTGATCCCTTTCGGTTTAGTGATCTTTACTTTATAAGCAGTTTTATTATTAGGTGTAAATGAGAAAGCTCCCATCCCTGAATGAAAACTTTTAAAAGAAGCAATTGTGGAATTATTTTTGTCAGTAATTATCCCTTCAACATCTGCAGGTTTCCCGAATTCATCAAGAGCTTGAAAAGCAATCCTGCTTTTAAGACCTGATACCAGATCGCCACCCTCAGGATAAAGTTCAAACTGTAATGTATTTAATAAAATAGGTATTGACCGGGAGATAGATTCTTTATTATTGTCAAAATCTATTATTATATTAAGGAGACCATCATTGGTTTTAAGGTTTTTGGGAAGGGTAAACCGGATCATTGCCTTACCTTCCGGATCAGTGATCCCTTTATACTCCTCGTATCTGGTACCTGCAAGACTTATAGTATAATCAAAATCGTGCTTTGCCAGCGGCTTATCTTCAAGTGTTCTTATCGACAGATCTGCACATACTTCATCTCCCGGACCAAAACCTTTTTCTTTGAACTCCAGCTTCATCAGCAGATTGGGATATACAATTTTCTGTAGCTGTATCTCCTTTTCGAATAGCAGTGCATTTTGATCATTTTTCTGCCAGTTCGTATATGCCCTGACCTTATAAATACCTCCCGGCAGATGATCTTCAAGCAGGATATCACCTTTTGCGACACCGTATTTTGCTCTTAATTTGTATGATTTTTCAATATTACCCTTTGGATTTACCAGTTCAATATACAATATGTCGCTCTTATCCGATTTTTTTAGATCAGATGCATTACGCAAATATGCGGCAAACCATATTGTTTCACCCGGTTTATAAAGGGGCTTGTCAAGATGCAGATAGACCCTGTCTTCAGAGGTTTTGTCGTTGAAAACAGATAATTTATCTTTAAGTTCTTTTATAAAATCATTATCTGTAGTATATAAAAAAGTATATCCTGAAAATACAATACTTAACAGGATAAAAATTAAATAATAAGATTTAAATGTGGTTTTCATGATGATGTGGTTTATGGTTTCTAATAAGATACAAAAAAGAAAAGGCGTTAAGCAATTACGAATTTTCCAATGGTGCAGATTATTTTCCTTGCGGTAAGAAAAATGACAAAAAAAGGCGGACAGCTTGAATTATTTGATATTAAATATTTGAAATATAATTCCGAATAAGCTGATAGTGTATCAACCGGCAACATAGTTAACATAAAAAGTCCGGCTGATGATTTTGAGATATAATAAGGATTGATGGTTAAATGGTTAAATGGTTAAATGGTTAAATGGTTCTTACTAACGTTATATCTTTGGAAAAATTAATTGAATAATTATGATGATATTACGTATTTCATTTATAACTAACACTTTTTTTAATAGACTATTATGAAAATATTATTTAAAGAACAAAAAATTCACTTTTCTCCTGTTAGATGTTTAAATATGAGAGGATTTATGATTGTTGGCTTGATCATTTTTCTTTTAACACTAACATCTTGCAATTCATCATCAGATAAGAAAGAGCAAGTTATACAAAAAGATTTAACTGAATATGTCAATACCCTTATCGGCACAAAACCCTGGTCGGGTAATATACAATTGGCAGCACACGAATTACCTGAAGGCCATACTTATCCTGGCGTTTGTACACCCTTTGCGATGACAGAGTGGACTCCTCAAACTTCAACAGGAGCGATCCCATACTGGTATGAGGAAGGAGAGGAGGCCAAAATACAGGGCTTCCGAGCTTCGCATTATCCCAGTGGAGCAGTTATGTCAGAATATGGAAGCTTCTCACTATTTCCGGTTACGGGCAAACCTGTGATCGATCCAGGTGAAAGGGCTTCTTGGTTTAATCATGAATCCGAAACTGCTAAGCCACATTACTATTCAGTGTATTTAGATGATTATAATGTCAAGGCTGAAATAACAGCTACTTCCAGAGCTGGATTTTTGCAATTTACATTCCCTGAATATGATAGCTCGTATGTGCTTTTAGATTTTTTTAATGGCAAAGGAAAAGTTGAAATAAATCCTGATCAAAAAGAGATAACCGGTTATAGTACATCTAAAGGATTGGGTACACCTGAAAACTTTGCATGCTATTTTGTTGTGCAATTCGAAAAAGAATTTGAAAATTACCAGGTGCTGACTGAAGGTGCAGAAAATGATCCAAATGCCGGGTGGGTGAGCTTTAAAACAATAAAGGATGAAATTGTTAAAACTAAAGTTGGAACCTCTTTTATAAGTATAGAGCAGGCACGTAAAAATCTAATGCACGAGATCCCTGGATGGAGCTTCGATGATGTATGCAGCCAAACCAAGGAACAGTGGAATGAAGAACTGAATAAGATACAAATAGAAGGTGGAAGTGAGGACGATAAAACAATTTTTTATACTGCCATGTACCATGCCTTATTATTACCACGCGAATTTTCCGAGCAAGGTAGATATTACAGTCCATACGATGGAGAAATTCATGATGGTATAAGTTATACTGATTATTCACTGTGGGACACATATCGTGCAGAACATCCTTTGCTTATATTCATTGTTCCCGATAAGGTGACCCTCATGATACAATCCTTATTGAATAGTTATGATGAAGGTGGATGGATCCCTAAGTGGCCCAATCCCGGTTATTCAAATGTAATGATGGGCACGCATGCAGATGTATTAATAGCTGATGCATACATAAAAGGTTTGAGGGATTATGATGCGGATAAAGCATGGGAAGCCATGGAAAAAAATGCCAATATGCCGGGTACCGGTTTATATGCCGCCCGGGTAGGAGTTGAAGACTATAATTATTTTGGATATGTACCCGGTGATAAGCATGGCGAATGCATTGCCAGAACATTGGAATTTGCTTACGATGATTTTTGTTTGGCACAAATGGCTAAAGCCATGGGAAAGGATAAGGACTATAAAGAATACATTAAAAGGGCAAATTATTATAAAAACGTATTGGAGCCAGAAACGAGGAATGTAAGGGGTAAAAACGCCAATGGATGTTGGATGGATAAAAATGATAATACAATTAGTGTATGGGCAGGAGTTACGGATCGATCGCTTGAAGTATACAAATGGAATCATACTTTTCTGGCCCCTCATGATGTAGAAGGTCTGATAAAATTTTTTGGTGGAAAACAAGAGTTCAATAATGCTTTGGATACTTTGTTTAACAATGAATATTATTATGTGGGTGATGAGTTTTCGATGCATGCACCTTATTTATATAATTATGCCGGCATGCCGTGGAAAACGCAAAAGCTGGTCCGAAAAATTCTGAGCGATTACTTCACCAACGATCCTGGTGGACTCTGTGGTAATGATGATTGTGGGCAGCTCTCCTCATGGTATATATTCGGTGCCATGGGTTTTTATCCTGTTGCTCCAAGTGATGATTACTACACCATCGGAAGTCCGGTATTTGAGAAAATAACCTTGAATCTTCCAAATGGTAAGCAATTCAAAGTAACAGCCGGGAATATTTCTGACCAGAATGCGTACATACAATCGGCCACGCTAAATGGTGATGTGTTCACTAAAAGTTATATCCTCCATGATCAGATAATGAAAGGAGGACATCTCCATTTTGTCATGGGAGATCAACCCAACAAAGATTGGGGAAGCAAGAAGCATGATATTCCTGCTTCATCCATCGAAAGTTATAACTTCCTCCCAGGACCGGGCATAAAAAGTGAATCTACAACATTTAAAGACTCACTAACTGTTTATTTAGAGTCTGTTGTAGAGGGTTCTGAAATTTATTATACACTGGACGGCTCTGCACCAACAAAACAGAGTAATTTGTACAAGGAGCCATTGATATTAACAGACTACACCAAAATTAAAGCTGTTACATATAAATCCGATATACAGCCAAGTGTAATTATGGAGGCGGAGTTTTTTAAATTACCTACAGGAAGGAGTATAAAATTGTTGAGTGCTTACAGTGAGAAATATACAGGTGGCGGAGCAGAAGGCCTTATTGATTATCAATGGGGGAATTATTTCTTTAAATCCAAAAAGTGGCAGGGATATGAAGTAGATGATTTACATGCAATTATAGATTTAGGAACTCTTCAACCTATAGAGAAAATTGAAGCAAGCTTCCTTCAGGATAGAAACAATTGGATTTCATACCCAAAAGAAGTAAGCTATTATGGTTCTTCTGATGGAAAGACTTTCGATTTGATTGGGATTGTAGAATTCGACAATAATATAGAACAATCAGGAATTCCTGAAATAAAAACTTTTACGGTTACCAAATCATTGACTACAAGATATATCAAGGTGATTGCAAATAATCAGCAAAGGAATCCTTCATGGCATGCACAAGCAGGTGAGAAATGTTGGTTATTTGTGGATGAAATATTTATTGAATAATTAGATGATTCTGTCGCATTGCAATATATAGATTAATATTTAGGAAGAAGATTTATTAATAAATAGAAAAACGTACTACAAAAAAGGGGAAAAGGGGGACGGCTTCCGAATTATTAGAAAAAAAGGCGGACAGCTTGAATTATTTGATATAAGAGAGGCTATTATTTAATTTTAAATACCAGGTAATATAATCATCAATTTTATGGACAAGATAAAATGGAATACCTAACAGATTATATATTTCCCCTTTACGTGTCCTTAAAGTGTCATTTTTTATATTTTGTGAATAAATTCTTACCCCAAAATTATAGTCAGCCCTGTCAATAAATTCATGCATAGACCTTAGCCTTCCAGAGGCTCCGGCACATTCATATTCATCAGGTTCAAGTGGAGCTATTAAATAGTTTTAAATTTATATGTTGCGACAAACTAATAAAGCTTTCCTCCTAATAAATAACCTTCCAGATTATTAACGTATGGATAGCTGCCTGCACCTATACTGATGTATAGGCCTGCCTGTACAGCATTAAAATCAGGGATATATTTTAGTTTCACAGATACCGGTATTTTTCCCGAATAATTGAGTGATAAGTTTATTGGTGTTGTGATAAGATCTTTATTCTTAACAAATGAGTCATCTATTTGTGCTTCGGGTAAAATTTGATTTCCTTTTCCGGCACTATAAAAACTAAAAGCCACACTAGCTCCTGCTGATACAGATAACCTGTCATTAACTCTTATGTGATATCCTGCACCCATAAGAGAAATTGAACCATACCAGACAGTTACCTGATCATGAACAATAGTGTCAACCCATTCCGAATACCAGTCATCAGTATCTGAATAAAAAATTTCAACTTCATCATAAACTCTTCTGTTAACACCTTTCTTCCAGCCAATATCAGTATCACATAATGTAATATCAAAATTTGAAAAGGTTCCTCTACATACTGTCAGACTGAAGGTTGTTAATGATGCTTTGTCTATAATGGACTTGGAGGCTCCATTCGAATATTCTGATTCAATTGTCATCTCAGGCAGCATTGTAATTCCGATTCCCGGATCCATACTGATATTAAAGTAATGCGAATAATATGGATAATTGAATATCTCTCTTAATTTTCTTTTTTTTGTGTCTTTATGTACGGTACCTTCATTTCTTTCTTTGTTTTCACTACATACAGGTAATTCAGGGGATTCGTCGTCAATTACCGAAATAGCAGACTCAACAGCTTTGTCAACCGGTTCCTGCCCATCCACAAAAAGTTTTGTTATTTGCTGGTCAGATATTGAAGTACGGAGATCATTCAGAGTATGCCCAAAACTTTGATAAATAATATTTTTTGATTTAGTATCATAAATATCTATACATGGTATTATTGCCAAACCTTCCCTTTTCTTTCCGGAACGTGCTTTAGTCACAATTGTTTGTCCATACGAAACGGAGTACATATCACCCAGTTCAATATAATCAGTCAGCCGGAAGAACCTTAATACAACAAGTGCATCCACTTCATTGCTGATCTCGTCGCAAAGATTTTTTATCGACTTTGCACTACCAGTTTTAACCTGTTTAACTGTATATTCTTTGGATGAAATATATTCCTCAACTTTTTGTTTTATTTTGTTCTCAGTATTTTTCAGTTCCTTTTTGGTACTCTGCTCTATCGGGTATCCCGGACATGTAGGCGCTGGTTCCATGATCTTGTTTATTCCGTATGGAACCAGCTTTTTAAGCTTCATATAATATCCTTTTTCGCTTCTTGCTTTTTCTCTGTTATATATCTTATCGATCTTTTGTTTTCTCTTATCCGGATTTTTAAGCTCGTAACCTTTTACATAAACGGCAACACTGTTAATGTTGTATTCCCTGTAAGCAGGATTGATAAAATCACGATCTTTTAGTTGTGATTTAAGGTCACTATTATTATAAAATATCAATAATAATAACAGCAGTATAGTCAGGAGTTTATAATTTTTCATTTTTTCTGAATTTTTAGCGAAAATATAAAATTATGCATGTACTACAAATTTTATATTTTCACTTTATACAAGAATATAATTTGTTTATACATAACCAAACATTTCCTCTTATTTTTCGTTCTCTAACTCCAAATGAGTATTTTTATCAGATACAAATTATTTCTATTTGAAAAGATTAATTATCACCATATTACTGATTAATTTTCTGGGATCCCTGTTTTCCCAGGAGCTTTCTAATTTCAGATCCACATGGAAAGACATCTCTTCAGATACCATAAAGCTTGATACCCTCAGCATTGTGCCCGGCTCTGTTCTGTTATTTGATGAGAACAACACCCTTATTCCGGATTCATTATATGATATTGATCATCCTGCTTCATTGCTAATATTAAAAACCGGTGCAAAAGACCGTATCTCTAAAGTAAAAATTTCATACAGAGTTATGCCGTTTGACCTGTCAGAAAAATATTTTCATAAGGATATCAGTAATATTATGCCTTCATCAGGGGAGCTTACAGATCCTTATAAATATACATACTCAAAAAGTGACTACGACGATTTTTTCGGACGTGACAAGATAGACAGAAGAGGAAGCATTTCCAGGGGAATAACATTCGGCAATAACCAGGATCTGGCAGTGAACTCCAACCTTAATCTGCAGCTTTCAGGCAAACTGACTGACGACCTTGAAATTATGGCAGCGATCTCAGACAATAACATACCTATACAGCCTGACGGTAATTCACAGCAGATACAGGAGTTCGATAAGGTGTATATCCAGCTTTTTAATAAAAGGATGAACCTTATTGTAGGGGATTTTGAGATAAAACGCCCGACAGGCTATTTCCTTAATATGTATAAAAAGGTGCAGGGAGGCATGTTCTCATCAGCCTTTGATCTGGATAAGGAAAAGAAAAGCACGCTGCGAACTACTGTCAGCGGCGCAGTAGCAAAAGGAAAATATAACAGGATGAGTTTTACAGGCACTGAAGGTAATCAGGGGCCTTACAAACTCAGGGGGGCAGAGAATGAGTCATATATTATCGTCCTTGCAGGAACAGAAAAGGTATTTATTGACGGAAAGCTGCTGAGCAGGGGACAGGAAAATGATTATGTGATAGATTACAATACCGCAGAACTGTCATTCACTCCGAACCAGCCGATAACAAAAGATAAAAGGATCATTGTGGAATTCGAATATTCCGAAAAGAACTATGCACGGTTCCTTGTATTTAACAGTAATGAGTTTCTTTTTAAAAAAAGCAAATACTGGATCAATATTTTTTCTGAACAGGACAGCAAGAACCAGCCATTGCAGCAGGATCTGGATGATTCGCAGAAGCAGACACTTGCATCAGTGGGAGACAGCCTGAACCAGGCGCTGGTACCTAATGTTGACAGTGTCGGCTTTGATAATGATATTGTACTGTATGCAAAAAGAGATACTGTTGTTGGTCTTGACACTTTTGAGATATATGTTTACTCAACAAACCCTGACAGTGCATTTTACAGGCTGGGATTTTCTTATGTAGGTGATAACAACGGCAATTACAACCAGATCACAAGTTCAGCCAATGGTAAGGTTTTTCAATGGACTGCTCCTGTAGGAGGTGTACCACAGGGTGGCTATGAACCTGTCGTATTACTGGTGACACCGAAGAAGAAGCAGGTTGTCACTGCAGGAGGGATCACACAGATCACCTCTACTACAAAAGCGGATTTTGAAATAGCTGTAAGTAATAATGATATTAATACATTTTCTTCTAAACATAGTGAAGATAATATTGGTTTGGCACTGAAAATGGGCATTTTGCAGGAGATTCCGTTTAAGGATACAAGTAATGTAAAACTTTTTACTTCTGCCAGGTACCAGCTTATTAATAAGTATTTTGACCCCGTGGAGCGGTTCAGGAGCGTTGAGTTTGAACGTGACTGGAACCTTACTACGTCCAATGAAGATGAACATGAGCACCTGGTGAATGTCAGTGTTGATTTTCTCAGGAAGAACCTGGGTGCTGTTAAGCTGAGAACAGATATGATGAACAGGGAGAATGGTTATAATGCAATTAAAAACGGACTGGATACCAGGTTTGAAAAAAAAGGCTTTATACTTGATATTGACGGCAGCCTGCTTAATTCAGATGATAATATCAATGAGACGTTTTTTCTCCGGCATCAGGCTTCCCTGGCAAAAGAACTGCCTTTTATCACCATTGGAGTACGTGAGGATCAGGAATATAATGAATGGAAGAAAATTGCAAATGACAGCCTGCTGGGAAACAGCTTTTCTTTTTACCGGTGGGAGGTGTTTGTAAATAACGCGGATACTGCTAAAAACAAGCTGTTCGCCTCATATAAGAACCGGAAGGATTATATGCCTTATAATAATAAGCTGAAATACACTACGCTGGGAGAGGATATCAGTGCGGGATTTCATCTTATGAAAAATCCGAACAATACATTAAAGAATACATTTACATACAGAAAACTGACCATAGAAGATACGTCGTTAACAACAAATAAGGCTGAAAACAGCCTGACAGGCAGAATAGAATACCAGCTTAGATTATTTAAAACTGCTATAACAACATCTACATACTATGAAATTGGATCAGGGCTTGAGGTGAAGAGGGAATTTTCTTATGTTGAAACTGCGCCGGGACAGGGCGTTTATTCATGGACTGATTATAATGAGAACGGTATAAAGGAGCTGGATGAGTTCGAGGTTGCCAATTTCCAGGATGAAGCTAATTATATCAGGGTTTTTACACCTACGGATGATTATATAAAAGTGTATTCAAATCAGTTTAACCAGTTGCTGAATATCAGACCCGATAAAGTGTGGAAAAAGAAAAAAGGAGTGAAGAAGTACTTATCGAGATTTTCTGACCAGTTTGCATTCAGGGTTAGTAAAAGGAATACGGATGATAATTTTTACAATTATGCCAATCCGTTCAACCTGTCTGTTAATGACAGCACTGTTATCAGCACAGGAACATCATTGCGTAATACGTTCTCATTTAACAAGACCAGCTCATCTTTTGGTATTGATTATTTTATTCAGGACAATAAAAACCGTATGTTGCTTGTAAATGGTATTGATACACGGACAGGTTTCCTGAACGGCGCCAGGGTAAGGGTGAATATCAGTAAAACAATTACGTTGATCAACAATTTTAATATTGGGGAAAAGACCTATTCATCTGAGTATTTCAGCACAAAGGATTATAATATTGAATATTATTCGGATGATGCAACTGTCAGCTTCCAGCCTAATCTTAAACTGAGGATCAGCATGATGTATAAGATCGCGGATAAAGAAAATACACTGAATGTTGAAATGTCTGAGAGCCATGATTTTGGGGCAGAAATAAAATATAATATTCTTACGAAAGGCAATTTGCTTGTAAAAGCTAATTACATAAATTTATCATTTACAGACAATGAGACCGGTGAGCAGATCGATAATACAAATTCGCCTGTGGCATATACCATGCTTGAAGGTTTTTTGCCGGGCGATAATATTACATGGTCAGTAATGTTGCAGAGGAGCCTTTCGAACAGCCTGCAGCTTAACCTGACATATAACGGACGCGTTTCGGAGGGGGGAAGTGTTATTCATACGGGAGGTATGCAGTTGCGGGCAACGTTTTAGTGTATAGTTGTGGCACTTGGCACTGGACTTTCAGTGCTTGGTTTGTTTCGGATTTTTAAAGTATAATAGCATACTTTATTCGATATTTATTACGTTAGTACTTAAAATATTTATAATGACAAAGCTGATTATTTGTTTTACTTTGATCGTATCATTCATCCTTTCCGGCTGTATCCGTGAGTGGGACAGGAGACTTGAAACACGTACCATTAAGTATGAGTTCGTTAAAAAGACGGAGTATTTCTGTAATAAAACCATTGACCTTTCTCTTAAAGAATATAAGAACACTCTTACAGTGAAATTCAAATATGATACACCTAAAGATTTTCCGTTTCCTGTGGACAGTTCATATAATAATAGAATAACCGAAACCGGCTTTGATTTCAGATTTTATTATAATAACAGGCTCATCGGATCAGACAGGACAATGTCCTCTGTGAAAATATACAGATGGGAGAGGGGTTGGGAAAGAGATACTTCTACCCTTACTTTTTACGGACCGCAATATGATATGGAAAGATCTTACGGAACAAGGTTGGAGCTTCCTTATTACATGTTCCACGAAGTGCCTGAAGGCAGGCAGGAGATAGTGATGGAAATTTTTCAGAAGGGTTTTTATTCGGAAGGGTATGATGAGGACGAATACTATGTATATGAAAAGGATACTTCAATAGTTACAGGTAAGGTAAGATTTGAGATCAATATGCCGGAAATAAGAAAAACTATCCTGTATGGAGGAGGCTTTGAACTACAGAATGATTCGGAATGGTCGCCTGTGGGAATGGATTTTTCATTCCGAAAAGGTCTTCCTGATATTTACTGGACAGTTTATTATCCGGCAAAATCTGAAGATGATACACGAAATCTGTATTGCCGTTCGCCGGAAGCAACATACGCATATAATTATACATATAATGATACTTTCAATATTTTTCATTATGAAAAGGATGAAGGTATAAGGATCGGCGTTTATGACAGGGACGATCTTTCAAGGGATGATTTCCTTGGTGACTGGTACGGAAAGATGAAAGAACTTGAGACTGATGGCAGCTATTTAGAGCTTGAATTTGATCATGTGAAAAGCTTTCTGATCAAAGCGGAGACCGTGGGAGTTATAAACGATTAGTTATGTTATACCGACGTCATTGCGAGTCACTCAGTAAGTGACGAAGCAATCTCATCAGGTTTTAAAGGTTGCTTCAGTCGCTTTGCTCCTTCGCAATGACGAGTGCTTTTAGTTAGTATTGTATGTATCCACCAGGCTGATGATCTTCAGCTCACCTTCCGGATCCCCAATACCATCTTTTGTCAGGAATTCAACCGTTACTTCTTTACCGGGTAACAGATCGAAGTAATTATCTGTGAAGAATCCGGTGTAATTATCAAATGATAAATAAACATTTTTAGCCAGGCTTTTTGCTATAAGAATGATCCTGTAGCCTTCATTTACAGGGATGATCCTGCGGATAATCCCGGGATCGGTTAGCTCAAGATTTTTTGGCTGACAGAAATAGTACAGGTTTTCCGAAATTGCTGTTCCGCTTTCCGACAATGTTGCTTTTAATACAACCCTGTTCAGGTTCAGCTCATTAAACTTTTCTTTATCCAGTGTATAATATATTCGGCCGGAGCCGGGTGATATTTTAACCGGGATGGTCTTTTCAAAATATTCTTTACCCCTGAATGATATCAGCTCTATTGACAGATCAGCATTCACAGGCTGGATCTTGTCATTAACACAGTAGATATTGATGTTATTGTTGTCTTCGGAAAAGGAGATCAGAAGGTCATCATAAGCTTTTTTTACCAGGTAATGTAATGCTTTCCACCTTCCGTAGCTGTCAATACCCGACCATGATATCACGGGCCAGCAGTCGTTTAACTGCCAGTACAGGGTTCCCATACAATAAGGCTTTGCCCTCCTGTGTGCCTCAATAGCCATGATAATTCCCTTTGCCTGTAAAAGCTGGCTTACATATATATAGTGATCAAAATCACCAGGGATATTATAATCCCTTTCCATATAAGTATTTATCAGTTTATTTCCAATAGGGTGCTTCTGATGGGACAGCATTATTTCCGAGTTTATTTCCATGTCTTCGGGAGTGGTAAATGCTTTAATTGTCTTTATATCCGGGAATGCCTGGAATCCGTATTCACTCATAAAGCGGCCCACTTTCGTATTGAATATTTCAAAGGGTTCCTGTCCCCACCATACTCCCCAGTAGTGAGAATCTCCTTCAAGGAAGTTTTCTTTGTGGCCCCATCCATAGAGTGGCGAGGATGGCAGGTATGGCCTTGAAGGATCATATTTTGCAAGTACCTCAGGTAGTAACCTGTGAAATATCTCCTGATAATCTTTCCAGATTTTTGCAGAATCTTTGTCCGAATACCCGAATTGTTTCTGCCAGCCCCAGTCCTTCCACCCGTTATCTACTTCGTTATTTCCACACCAGAGAGCGATACACGGATGATTTCTGAGCCTTTTTATATTACAGATGGCTTCCTGTCTTACATTTTCGACAAAGGCAGTGTCTCCCGGGTACATTGCACAGGCAAACATAAAATCCTGCCATACCATAATACCATTTTCATTACACAGGTCATAAAATATATCCTCTTCATATATACCGCCACCCCAAACCCTAAGCATATTCATATTGGCATCTGTGACAGACCGTATTAATTTTTTATATCTTTCTTCAGTAACCCTGGGAGGGAAATTGTCCTGCGGAATATAATTTGCCCCTTTGATAAATACAGGATGACCGTTAAGCCTGAAATAAAAACTTTTGCCTGCTGAATCCGGTTCCTGTAAAAGCTCCAGGGTCCTGATACCTGTTTTTTTCGTTATTTTGGAATATATTATATTATCAGCTTTCAGACTGCATTTTATATTATAAAGATAAGATTCGCCAAGACCGTTGCACCACCACAGCCTTGGATGGTTAATTTCCGCCGGAATGCTAATAGCATTTATTCCGGGAACAAGATCAGAAGATATTGTGAAATGTTTGTTATCAATGTCCACTGACAATTCTGCACTTTGTTCTTTAGATGACTGTACTTCAAATACAACGTTAAGGTTTGCCTTTTCTTTGAATACACTGACCTGTACAATATTTATATCAATGATCTTTAAATTATCCCATGCCTTAATGATCACGGGCCTCCATATACCTGACGCGACAAGCCTGGGGCCCCAGTCCCATCCGGACTGATACGGTGCTTTTCTTGTGAATACCCGGTTGTCCGGAAGAACATAAGGTAATTGCTTTGCTTTTTCGAGATCATTTTTAGCAGATGACCGGAAACGAATAAGAAGTTTATTTTTTCCCGGTACAATATATTTTTTACAGTCAACCTCCCATTCCCTGAACATATTATCTGCTGACAATACAGGTTTGCTGTTAAGAAATATTTCGGCATAAGTGTCAATGCCTTTGAATACTAACTGAATAAATTCCCTGCTATATAGTCTTTCTGATATTTCAAATTCGCATTTATATTCCCAGTCTTCATTTTCGATCCACTGCACTTTTTTTTCATTATCTCTGAAAAAAGGATCTTCAATAAGTTTGTTGTCAAGGAGATCAGTGTGTACGCATCCCGGGACTGTAGCTGGATACCAATCCTGTTTGCCTGCCTGAGAGAACTGCCAGTTGTTATCTAATTCAAGAGTGATAAAATCGCTTGTCGTTTCTTCCTGTTTGCAGGAATAATTAAAAAGTGATAGAATAATCAATAATATTGTGATCAGGCGATTTATCATTTAATATTTTTTATTTTGTTATAGACAGATCTTATGACCTCAGCATTAGTCACCGGAATTTCATACTCGGGAATTCCGGGCAGTCCTCCCATACTGACTTCCGGGTTTCTGTATTCCATTTTACTGTGCCTCACTGTTCTTCCTGACAAATGATATTCGTTTGCACCTGTTGTATTTATTATCTCCTGTATATTTTCAGTATTTATTCCGCTTCCGGGCATAATGATTATTTTATCTCCGGCTTTTTGAATAAGTTCTGCAATAAGGTGCCTGCCTTCAAAGGCAGTCTGTTTCTGCCCTGAAGTCAACACCCTGACTGCCCCTGTGCTGATAATGTCCTGCATTGCTTCAAAGGGATCCCTGCACATATCAAAAGCCCTGTGGAAAGTGATTTGAATTGGTTTGGCCAGACCAACAAGTTCTTTGGTCCTTTCAATATCAATTGATCCATCCGGTTTCAATATACCTGTAACAACCCCATTCACTCCGCATTCTTTACAGAAGAGAATATCTTTTTTCATTATTTCATATTCATCTTCTGAATAGCAAAAATCTCCGCCCCTTGGCCTTATCAGTACAAACATATTAATGGTAAGATTTTCCCTGGCAAGTATTATAGTTCCCGGACCGGGTGTTGTACCTCCTTCATACATATTATCACACAACTCAACTCTTGCTGCCCCTCCCTTTTGCGCTGCAATAGCAGATTCAACAGAGTTGGCACATACTTCTATAATTATTTTATTATTCATATATTCCGAGGATATAATATATAAAGCCTTTGAACGGGCAGCAGTATTACGAAAATAGTTTTATTTTTGGTTATAAAAAAAATAACTATGACAATAATTGGATTAACAGATATTGGTGTTTGGGATTTTACTAGGTCAATTAGAGCAATTAGGTGAATTAGGTCAATTTTTTTAAGATTACTTAAACGGTATTATTGCAACACCGATATAATAAGGGGTTATTTCCGGGCCCTTGCCTTCTTCAAATAATGGTGTAAGAGAATAGAATCCACTGACACAGAATTTTCCGTATCCTATCCTGCCGTAAATACCATATCTGTATGTCAGAATATTTTTAACCTTGTATTCTTTAAATTTTATTTTACTACCTGCAGACAGGTTCAGGAAATCATCACCTGAATATTTTGTGTATCGCTGAAGGTTATATCCCACCTTAAATCCTGCAGCTATCTTAAACCTGTTACTGTTATGGTCGGGCCTCGAGTAGATCCTTAATTCCAGAGGAACCTCAAGAAAGACTGTGGATAGTTTGTTCTTTTTATAATTAGTGTTGGCAGGGATCTCAGAAAAATACGAATTACCTGTACTGTCAATACAAAGCGTGGAATTATTCTTTATATTCTGGCTGCTTATTCCGAGTCCCAGGGCAAGATTAATCCAGCTTTCTTCGTCAGCAAACTGTTTTAACAGTGTAAGGCATACACCCAGGGATACCGGTTTTATCTCCACACCCGGCGGAGGCGTTAGCCAATTGTCACGGTTCACCTCAAAGATCAGCTCGTCAGCAGAATGTTTCCTGTAGGCTTCAACAGTATCCACTTCCTCCTGCGAATAGCATAAGGAAGTAATAAATAAAAAAACAGTAATAATGATCAATATCTTTTTCATGATGAAATCAGAAATGACATATAAAGGTAATGTTTATTCCGTTAAAGTAAAATCAAGCTGCCTTTTCATCAGATCTGCTTTTGCCACAATAATCCGTATTTCATCCCCAAGCCTGTATTCCTTCCTGTTATTTCTTCCCCTGATACAATAATTGTTTTCCTCAAAGATATAATAGTCGTCATCCATATCCCTGATAGGCACCAGCCCTTCGCATTTATTATCAACAAGTTCTATATACAGCCCCCACTCAACAACACCGGATATGATACCGGTAAATTCCTCTCCGATCTTATCCTGCATGAATTCAACCTGTTTGTATTTAATTGACGCCCTTTCAGCATCTTCAGCTCTTTGTTCCATCTGAGATGCATATTTGCACATATTCTCATGTTTTTTTTCGCTTACCGACCTTCCCTTGTTATTCATATAGTGATCAAGCAGCCTGTGCACCATCATGTCGGGATACCTGCGGATAGGAGAGGTGAAATGCGAATAGTATTCAAATGCAAGACCGTAATGCCCAATATTGTGTGTTGAATACTCTGCTTTTGCCATAGACCGTATTGCCAGTGTCTCGACAAAACCCTGTTCGTTTTTGCCTTCCACATCCTTTATCAGCTTGTTCATAGAATTTCGTAGTGCGCGGTCCGAACCTGTGTTGATACTGTAACCGAACCTTCCTATCACCTGTTTGAGCCTGCCTATCTTTTCAGTATCGGGTTTGTCATGTACACGGTAAACAAAGGTTTTTCGTTTTTTATGGGGCGCAGGCTTACCTATCAGCTCAGCTACTTTTTTATTTGCCAGAAGCATGAACTCCTCGATAAGCTTGTTTGAGTCCTGAAACACCCTGTTATATACGCCAAGCGGCTTGCCATCATCGTCAAGATCAAACCTCACTTCCAGCCTTTCAAAATTTATTGACCCGTTCCCGAACCTTTGTTTCCGAAGCTTTTTGGCTAATTTATTAAGAGTATTCAGCTCTCCGGAAAAAATGCCTTTCCCGCTTTCGATAACCTCCTGGGCTTCTTCGTAAGTAAATCGTTTATTAGACCGTATAATGGTTTTTCCCACCCACTGCTTAAGTATTTCTGCATTATCATTCAACTCAAATACTGCAGAGTAGCATAGCTTGTCTTCATCAGGGCGAAGGGAGCATACTTTATTGGAGAGCTGTTCCGGAAGCATGGGAACCACCCTGTCAACAAGATACACAGACGTGCCTCTTTTATACGCTTCCTTTTCAAGGATAGTGTTAGGCTTTACATAATGTGTTACATCGGCAATATGGACGCCTGCTTCCCAGTTGCCGTTCTTAAGTTTTTTCAGCGAAAGTGCATCATCGAAATCTTTGGCATCCACCGGATCAATGGTAAATGTTACCACTTTGCGGAAATCCCTGCGTTCGCTGATGTCATGATCAGTGATCCTGTCGGGGATCTCTTCTGCAGCTTTGAATACCTTGTTCGGGAATTTATATGGCAGGTCGAATTCCGCTAGTATGGAGTGCATCTCCGTTTCATTTTTTCCCGGCTCACCAAGCACATCAATGATCGTTCCAATCGGATTCCTGGCTTTTATTGGCCATTCAGTGATCTTTGCAACTGCCTTTTGACCGTCTTTTCCACTTTTTAGTGACCCTTCGGGGATAAAGATATCATAGGGCATTCGCCTGCTTTCAGGGATGAGAAACGCAAAATTCCGTGACACTTCAAGGGTGCCGACAAAATGTGTTTTTGCCCTTTCAAGTATCTGTACAACTTCCCCTTCGAGCTGGTAGCTTTTTCGCTTGGCATACAGGTATATCTTTACCTTGTCGCCGTGAAGCGCATGTTTCAGGTTCTTCTGGGAAACAAATACATTTTCGGAAATGTCATCTGATTTTATATATGCATATCCCTTTGATGTAAGGTCAACAATGCCTGTTATATATCCCGCTTTGGATTTTAGCTTGAATTTACCAAGTGATATCTCCTCTAAGTACCCAATTCCTTTAAGTTCATACAGGATCTTTGTGATAAGCTTTTTGGTGCCGCCTTCCTTAATGTTCATAACCCTGGCAAGTTGCTTGTAATTGAAGGTCTTCTGAGGGCTGTTACTGATAATTCCTAATATCTTGTTGGTAAGGGATTTCTTATTGAATACAGGTTCGCGGTCTTTTTTGTGTTTTCTTCGTCTTTTTGTCATATATATATTTAAATTTCGTGGTAAAGATAATAATACCATGTTAATTTAATATGAAAGTCATAATAATATAACCTGATAATTTATATTTGATTTTTGATGTTTGGATTTTGAAATTTATTTAAATCTCTTCAGGTTCTCTTTCCTGAACGTCCACTCCGGGGTGTGTAATTCATCTTCAAAATCCGTGCTGTACCAGGGATTGAGGCTGTCATCATTATTGTTTCTCAGGATATGCGTCTCCTGGGCAGGCATATAGCTTTGTGCTATCATAAATATCTTTTTACCGGTATCCGGATTTTTTGCCATATCCACAACAATTACTGCATGACCATAAGGATTACCTGTTTGTATGAATACATCACCTATATGCATATCGTTAATGTTTTCAACAAGCTTTAGCTCCTTTGAAAGAGAGGCTGTATTGGCATAAGAAAAGATATAGTCCATATATTTCCTGAATTTCTGATATGAATGGTCGCCGTTACAATAGTCGTTATAATAACGCGGCTTGTTGTCGCTAACGAAGTTAAAATGTATATCGTCATACTTTCCGCATTTATACAGGTATTCCGCCCTGAGTCTCATCACAGCGTCAGCACATTGCTGCAGGTCGCGCTTTCCCACATCCATTTTTATAACCGCAAACTGTACCGACTGGTTATATTTCTTCTGACCGTTATAAAGATAAACAATGTTATTGTTCTGTTTTAAAGGCAGGTCTCGCAGGTATTGTGCAAAAGATCCGGAGTCAGCCGGACTGCGTTTAAATCCGGGAGGAACGGGTATAGAACAGACAGACTTGTAAAAAGCCTTTTCTTGCGGTAATATTTTTTTTTGTACAGTAACTGTAGTGTCAGGATCACCATTCTCCGGATCTCCTGTTACGGATTGAGAACTGGAGTTACCGCCTCCGCAACCAAGTATCAGCATAAGAGTTATTACGAGTAAAGCTGAGTTTGTAGTCATCGTGTAAAATTAGTTATAAATTTTTATTTTTTTAGTACTACAACTCTCCAGGGTCGGCGTTTATGAACATTTATTTTATCTGGTTGTTAATAAGGTATAAGAATTTTTAATTCTCATGCAGCACTTTGAAAAATATTTTGTCTTTTATACAGAAAACAATTAACAAATAAGCAATAATAATCAAAATATAGCCCGTTTGGTGGTTTTCGGGCATCCAATTCCCTTACCGTCATTAAGATGGTAAGGGAATTCATTATTTGATGCATATTTTTCGGAAACGTGTTTATACTGATAAACACTATTTAGTGTATGTCCGTAAATTCAGTGTCTGATTCAGAATGTTCGAGATCAAGGCTTGCGAAGTTTTTGATCGTCAGGAGTTTACTTATGTAAATGACTGCGATTAAAAACGAGCATAACGCAGATATCGGACATTATGGACAGACACTATTTAAGGTACATATCTGCTGAAAGATACTTTTTCGTTATATACCTTACCGGATACCATGAAACAACAAATCCGATAAGAACTACAGTTATCAGAACATAAATAAAATCAAGGAATTTCATTTTTACCGGGTATGTGTCAATGACAAATGATCCGCTACCGCCAAGTTTTATCAGTCCGAATTCCTGCTGTGCCCAGCATAGGATGGCTCCCAGCATCAGACCCGAGACTGCTCCTACGATGCATATCATCCATCCTTCATAAAGGAATATCTGCCTTATGCGCGCCATATCCGCTCCCATGCTTTGCAATATGGATATGTCCTTTTTCTTGTCAATTATAAGCATAGTTAGTGATCCGATGATGTTAAACGATGCTATCAGCACTATAAATGTCAGAATAAGAAATATTGCCCATTTTTCGGACTTCATGATCTTAAATAACATCTCGTGTTGCTGATACCTGTTCTTTACAGTATAATTGCTGCCCAGGATGGAAATGATCTTTTGCCGGACGTCTTTAATTTCTGTATTATCCTTCAGCTTCAGTTCAACAGCGCTAACCTCATTTTTATAGTTTAGAAGGTCTCTTGCAAAATCTATAGGTACCAGGATATATTTCGTGTCTATCTCCTGCTGTATAGAAAATATACCTACCGGATATATATTTTTTTTATTAATTGCTTTTTCAGGGCTTAATATTCTTTTATCAGATTTTTTTATCACATATATTTTTATTGACTCGACAAAGTTCAGTCCAACAGAAAGGAAATATGCTATCCCATGACCTATAACAGCAAAGCTGTTATCGTTTTTTTTCAGGTAAAAATCCCCTTCGTAGATCATTGTGTCAACACCGCTCATCTCTCCGAATTGCTCACTTACCCCTTTAACGGTTGCAAGAGTGATCTTATTATCATATTCGAGAAGCGCATTTTCTTCGATCACTTCAGAATAATAAGCTACTTCATCAAGGTTTCTTATTTTTTTAAAATAATCATTATCCGTAGTAAATGTTTTGCCTTCATGCAGTGTTATTTTCAGATCCGGATCAAATGAGTTAAAAAGCGAAGTAATTAAGCTGTCCAGTCCGTTAAATACTGAAAGGATCACTATCAGGGCAATTGTGCCTGTTGCCACCCCAACGACCGAAATAGCGGAAATAATATTTATTGCATTTCTTGATTTTTTGGAGATCAGGTATCTTTTTGCTATATAAAACGGGAACCTCAAAATATGACGATATATTGATTTAATCACGTAGTGATGCCTATGGCAGAACACCGATTAACGCCGTGCCTGCCGGCAGGCAGTATTTATGATTTTTAATTTGTCAGCATATCAGATACTTCGTAAATCTAAAATCGTTGATCGATATTCTGAAATACAGTATTAAAATCCTGCCTTGATCTTCTCCACATAATCCAGCTTTTCCCAGTTGAACAGCTCAACCTCTTTTTCTACCTTACCCCAGTATGGCGAATTAAACACTTTGGTTACTGTACACGGGGTCCTTCCTACATGTCCGTAAGATGCTGTCTCCAGGTAAATAGGGTTTCTTAATTTAAACCTGTCTTCAATGGCAGCAGGTCTCAGGTCAAAGATATCTTTTATCCTGTTTGCGATCTCACCATCGGACAGATCTACATTTGCCGTATTGTGAGTGTTTACATATATTCCAAGCGGCTCTGCTACTCCGATAGCATAAGACAACTGAACAAGCACCTCGTTTGCAATGCCCGCAGCTACAAGGTTTTTTGCTATATGCCTTGCAGCATAGGTGGCTGACCTGTCAACTTTTGAAGGATCTTTTCCTGAAAAAGCACCTCCTCCGTGAGCACCCCTTCCTCCATAAGTGTCAACAATAATTTTCCTTCCTGTAAGACCTGTATCCCCATGAGGACCACCGATCACGAATTTGCCAGTCGGGTTAACGTGCAATATGAAGTCATTATTAAAAAGTGCTTTTATTTTCTCAGGAAGCTTTTCTATTGTCCTTGGAATTAGGATGTTTTTTACATCATCCTTTATCTTTGCCAGCATCCTGTCATCATCATTATCAAATTCATCATGCTGTGTCGAAACAACAACAGTATGAATACCAACCGGAACATTATTATCATCATATTCGACAGTGACCTGTGATTTGGAATCAGGCCTGAGGTAAGTCATCTCTTTTCCTTCCCTTCTGATGACCGCAAGCTCAAGAAGAAGTTCATGTGCCAGGCTGATAGGTAAAGGCATGCAATTTTCTGTTTCATTACACGCATACCCGAACATCATTCCCTGGTCACCGGCTCCCTGCTCCATCCTGTCGCCACGGTTAACACCACGGATGATGTCATCTGATTGTTCATGAAGAGTGGAAATTACCCCGCATGACTTACCTTCAAACTGGTATTCGCTGTTCGTATAACCGATCTTATTGATCACTTCCCTCGCTACATGCTGGACATCTATGTAGGTTTTTGACCTTACTTCACCTGCAACCACAACCTGTCCTGTAGTTACCAGGGTTTCGCACGCTACTTTTGACCATGGATCAAATGCTAAAAATTCATCAAGTATTGCATCGCTGATCTGATCAGCTACCTTATCCGGATGCCCTTCTGAAACCGACTCCGATGTAAATAAATATGACATTTCTTTTATTTTTTAATTATTAAAATATGTTTTTTTGTAGAAGGGGCAAATGTATATACTATTTAGAATTATTCCAAAGGAATGTTTATTACAGAAACGAGGCACCCTCCTCTACCGGATGTCTTTCTTTGTTAGTTCCTGAAATACTTCTTCAAGGCTTTTCTCCTTCTTCTGTAATGAAAGTACCGACAGGCTGTTTTGCACGGCAAGGTCAAAAATATCCTGCCTGATATCCCTGTCTTTGCGGCTTTGGACCAGCCAGTTGTTGTCTTTAATTTCTTTTACCCTGATCACTCCCTCAATGGTCTCAATTTTTTGGGATTCTATTTTACTGTTGAACTCAACAATTATTGTCAGAAACTCAGTATGAGCTCCTGCCTGGATACTTTTTGCAGAATCATCGGCAACAATGAGGCCTTCATTGATAATTATAACCCTGTCACAGATAGCTTCAACCTCCTGCATTATATGTGTTGAGAGCAGTACTGTTTTTTCTTTTCCCAGATCAGAGATAAGGTTCCTGATCTCTATGATCTGGTTGGGATCAAGTCCTGAAGTGGCTTCGTCAAGGATCAATACCCCTGGATCATGAATAAGCGCCTGGGCCAGACCAACCCTTTGCCTGTATCCTTTTGATAGCTGGCCGATCTTTTTCTTTTGCTCGGAAGCAAGACCTGTTCTTTCGATCATCTCTTCTATCCGTGCCCCGGAATTCTTACGTAATTTATATAACTTCGCCACAAAATAAAGATACTCTTTTATATACATTTCCTGGTAAAGCGGATTGCTCTCAGGAAGATAACCTATGTCTTTTTTTACTTGCAGTGACTTCTCCAGAATATCACTCCCGTTAACCTCAACCTTACCTGATGTGGGAGGAATAAACCCTGTTATTATCTTCATCATCGTGGATTTGCCTGCACCATTCGGGCCGATAAATCCGACTATCTCCCCGGTTTTTATCTCAAAGGACACATTATCAAGTGCCTTTTGCTTACCATATAACTTTGTGATATTCTCAACTACTATAGACATGGATCATTGTTTTTTATAATAGGCAAAAATAATTAAAAAACTATGTAACTATACTATATCCTTTTCAATAATGTTAACATCAGCCTGGTCATGCTGTACTCGTTTCAGCATCTTTTCAACATTATTCCGCACCTTAATTATAAATATAGTTCAAGGCTGGAGATATCCTGAAATAAATTCAGGATGACAGTGTTATTAAATTTATTATTTTTGAATTTATCATTGTATTAAACAAACCTGATGCCTGAATACAGACCACATATTGTAAATATCGGTAGCGTGCCCTTAGGCGGGGAGCATCCTGTAAGGATACAATCCATGACCAATACCGACACACTTGATATTAAAGCTACAACAGAACAGGTTGTAAGGATAATAAATGCCGGCGCCGATTATGTCAGGATTTCTGTTCCGGGCATGAAAGCTGTTGACAGCCTGGAAAAAATAAAGCAAAATATTAGTAAAGCGGGTTATGACACGCCCCTTATTGCCGATGTTCATTTTTCACCGAAAATTGCTGAAGCTGCTGCCACTGTTGTTGAGAAGATCAGGATAAATCCGGGTAACCTGTATGACAAAAATGAAAATAAAAAGACATATTACACTGAACCGGAGTATTCGGAAATTCTGCACTCTGTCAGGGAACCTTTTATCTCTCTTATAAATATCTGTAAAGACCATAATACTGTAATGCGGATCGGTGTTAATCATGGTTCTTTATCCGGCAGAATATTGAACCGCTACGGGAATACAACAGAAGGCATGGCTGAATCTGCAATGGAATTTCTGCGTATTTGCAGGGAGCAACAATTTGAGAACATCGTTGTTTCGATGAAAGCAAGTAATGCGAAAACAATGGTAAATGCCTGCAGGCTTGTTGTAGAAAAGATGATAGAGGAAAACATGAGCTATCCCATGCATCTTGGTGTTACTGAAGCAGGGGAAGGGGAAGACGGGCGTATTAAGTCTGCTGCCGGTATAGGAACATTGCTTGAGGAAGGTATAGGGAACACCATCCGGGTTTCGCTTACCGAAGCGCCTGAAAAAGAAATCCCTTTTGCAAAAAAGCTGGTTGAATATTTTGAAAAACGAAAGCCGGCATTTTCCCGGCTGGAATACAAATCCGCTGTAAGCACTGTTAAATATGACAGGACTGATACCACTGAAATATTAAATATCGGTGGTAATAACAAACCTGTGGTGATTACAGGTATTTCACAACAGGGAAAAAATGATAATAAACCTGATCATTGGGAGAAAAACAGTCCCTCTCCGGATTATTTTATTTCTGATAATATTATATCACCCCGGCTGGATTATATTAACTCATACTGTGATGAAATCAATACAGAGAAGATCAACGAAATCAAAAAACAGGACAAGACAGTTCTCATCCTGAATATTGAAAATAGCAGCAATGCAGGGGATGTTTTCAGCCTGATTGAAAAACATGATTGTAAAAATCCTGTGATATTACATATACATTGTTCCGAAAGTGATCGTGACAAACTGATAATAAAATGTGCCGCAGAAGCCGGGAAATTGTTCATTGACGGATATGGGAATGGGATATGGATAATGAACCGTAATTTTACACCTGAAGAACTGAATTTCCTTTCATTCGGTATTCTACAGGCAGCAGGAGTGAGGTTATCAAAAACAGAGTTCATTTCATGCCCCACATGCGCCAGAACTCAGTTTGATGTGGAAAAGATCACGAAAGAGATCAAGGAACACGCAGGCGGTCTGCCTGGGATAAAAATAGCTGTTATGGGCTGTATTGTTAACGGTCCCGGCGAAATGGCGGATGCTGATTACGGGTATGTGGGTTCGGGAAAGGACAAGGTTACATTATATAAGGGGCAAAAGATCATTAAAAAGAATATCAGTTCAGATATAGCAATTGAGGAAATGTTGAAATTAATTAAAAACGGCTAGTAATGGAGAAGAAAACTCCGTGATGATAGCACCGGCTTATGAATCGCAATACCTGCAGATATCAATACCCTTCCTGCCTCCGTTTAGTAATGTTTCACGTACCGACCTGAGTTCAGTTCCTTTCCATACCTCCATTAGTGTTTGTTTGCTTAAATCTCCAAGTGTCATGCGTCCTAGTGCATCCTTACAGCACATGCTGACTTTACCATCAGGTCTGATAATGATCTCTACAAAAGGGTACATGCATGCTATGTTCGCAAAATACTTGTAATAGTCAAATTTGTCAGTCCCTTTATTTGGGGCGACACCTGCCCTGTTGTCCAATATTTCATGTGCCCTCCTTAATATGATAGTAATTTTATTACAATAATGCCTGTGTTCTGAATTTTCAAGCCCTTTTACAATAGATAATAAGGAGTTATTTAATTTCAGAGAATCGTCGTACTGGTTAATAACGATCTTATCTATACCGGCTTCTAATATTTGAAGTGTTTTATTAAGATCGAGCAGGGTTCCGTTTGTAATAATATAAATAAATGCTTTCGGGCATTTTTGTCTTGCAATACCTATCCTCTCAGCAAGCTTCTTATCGAGCAGGGGCTCATTGTTGGAATATAATGTCAGTTCACCGGCATAATCCAGCTCAGCCAATTCGTCAATGATCTTTATAAAAAGATCGTCGTCCATAAGGGCAAGTTCACGCGGGTCGTCGTTTTTGTTTACAGGACAGAAAACACAGGTATTATTGCATCTGTTGATTGTTTCTATTTCAACATGCTTTAATGGTAATTCACTGATATTATTTTTAAATGCCTTATATTTCCTCCCCTTGAAATATGCAAGCATTCTGTAGGCAAGTTTAGAGCCGAAAATTTTTTGCGTCAGCACCCGGGTGCCAAAATGATTTCTGATATTCCTGTAATTGAACAGCAGGGGGAGGTTTAAGATCCTGTAAGGATTGAAAATGAAAACTCTGTCTTTTCTGAAAATCATAATCCTGGGTGCATATCACTGCACAGGTTTCTCATTCTTTTCCACATAAGCTTTAGGCTCTTCAAAATAGATTATTGAAAGGTCTAAATAATTCTGACTGTTGGTATAAAAGCCATTGATCCGGCTTTGTAACAGGCTGTAAATATCTGTGGATTTTTCTTCGGGATGAAGAATATACTGAGGCGGATTGCTTTCAAATTTATCAATATGCTTATCAAGGAATTTCGGAATATAATCACCGGGCAGACCAAAGACAATATCAAGATCGCCTTCTTCAAACATTGTAAGCTCCTTTTGGGTTGAACTGATAAATGACACCTTTATTGTATCCAGATATGGGAGCTTTCCGCCATTTTTGTCTTTATTAGAGTATTTTTTATTCCTGACCAAATAGAGAGGCTCATTATTTTCCGGCAGTTTTTTTATTTTGAAAGGACCCGTACCCACAGTTGTTTTATTGCCGTATTTTTCGACTGCTTCGCGGGCAAGTAATGATGCTGCAGGATTAGCCATAAAATAAATGAATAAAGGATTTGGGTTTTCAATGGTGATCTGTAAGGTCATTTCATTGATCACTTTGATCCCTTCAATGTCGAGATCGGGCTTTCCGCTGATACTGGCTTCATAATATTGCCTGGCGCCAATTACATTATCCATTACTTTGAAATTTTTATTGTCTTTTGTATTGGTGCACAGCAATTCGAATGTATATTTAAAATCTTCTGCTGTTACTTTCCTTCCTTTCCCGCCCTCAAAGCAATCGTCATCATGAAAATATATACTGTCGTTAAGATGAAAAGTGTATATCGTATTTGTGCTGTCTATATCCCATTCCCGGGCAATGGCAGGTAATATTTTTGAAAGATCTTTTGTGTCGTATTTGACAAGCCCTTCATATACCTGGAATACTATATGAAGGGAAATATTATCCTCAACAGCCGGTGGATATATGGTTCTTAAGATCCCGGCTTCGTTGATCTTTAATGTGCCGCCGTATTTTGTTTCTTTCTGAGATGACTCGTCAGCAGCGTTTTTACAAGAAAAGAAGATCAGCGGGATAAGAAAAATATACAGTAAACTTTTCATTTTGAAATAATTTATCAATTATAATATGTTGTTAATAATCCATATGACCGTTGTCAATAATACCCTGTGGCTTTTCATCCAATCATCCAATCCCTGCCGGCAGGCAGGAATCAATCAATCTTTTATTTATACAAAGTAAATACTTTTTTAATATATTTAAAATATATGATGATTACTTATTGAAAAATTTAGGATAATTGCTTTTTTTGGAGTATTTTTAAGATATAATAATTAAGTTTTGTTTTGAAATTTTAAAATTAGATACTAAATTCGTAAAATATTAATTACAGTCAAATTAATTTTTGATCCATGAACAGAGCCGTTTTGACATTTATAGTAGTAATGTTCTTTTCGTTTTTTTCAATAGCTCAATCCAGCGAAATTGAACTTGAAGGGATCTTTCAGGGCAAGAATTTGTATGTTATGAATCCTTTTGCCTCTTCAGGAGTAGGATTCTGCGTGTATGAAGTTAAGGTTAACGGACAACTGACCACTGATGAAATTAATTCCAGCGCCTTCGAAATAGATCTCTCGACTTTTCAGTTTAATTTGGGAGACAAGATAACTGTTGAGATCAAGCATAAGGATAATTGTAAACCCAAAGTGCTGAATCCGGAGGTGCTAAAACCGAAAAGTACATTCGAGATCACTCTGATCAATGTAAGCAAAGAAGGAATACTAAACTGGAAAGCAAAAAATGAAGCAGGTAAATTACCTTATATTGTTGAGCAATTCCGGTGGAACAAATGGGTTAAGGTTGGTCAGATTGAAGGTAAAGGAACACCTCAGGAAAATGATTATTCAATGAAGATCACACCACATTCTGGAAGTAATAAATTCAGGGTGAAGCAGATAGATTATACAAAAAAACCCAGATATTCACAGGAGGTCAGTTACCGCTCAACAAAAATGCCGGTATCATTCTCTCCCAATAAAGTGGATAATGAGATTATGTTCACAGACGAAACAATGTACGAGATCTATGACTATTATGGGAATATTGTAAGTAAAGGAACCGGGAAAAAAGTGGATGTGTCAAAGCTTAAGAAAGGAGACTATTTCCTGAATTATGATAACCAGATGGATTCGTTTAAGAAGAAATAAAATTAAAATATTTAGTATGTTAAAGGAGGGCAGATGCTCTCCTTTTTTTGATTTAAGAACACCCATTACTCACAAATTAAATAATTATCAGCGGTGTTCATGAGAACGCTTTGCTTAGTTAACGATTTTAGATTTACGATCGATTTTAAATACGATTACTTCTAAAATCAGAAATCGTTGATCAATAATCTGAGATCAAAAAAATTTCTCTCTATATTAGAACATCAATAACATCCGTACCTTCTTCAAGATAGTGCGTTACCAGCCCAGCTTTCTTCGCTCCCTCAATATGTTGCGGCGAATCATCAATATAAAGTGTCTCTGACGGATCAAGATCATTGTCTTTTATTACCATTTCAAATATCTCCAGATCAGGTTTCCGCATCCCTGTCTGAAAGGAAAAATATGCCTTCTCAAAAAGGTCTGCGAAATTATTATACCTGTATCTTTTCTGTAGATCTGCCAGAAAAATATCATAATGGATAGCATTTGTGTTGCTTAATAAAAATATCCTGTATTTTTTCCTGACCTCTTTCAGTAATGCTATCCTTTCAGATGGAATATCCAGGATCATGGCAGCCCATGCCTTGTCTATCCAGCTGTCAGTAACTTTGCCCGGGATATGTTCGCGTATCCTTTTTCTGAATTCTTCCGGAGTGATCCTGCCTGTCTCAAAATCATTGAAGAGGTCAGTCTGGCTTAATTGTGAATATTTTTCTTCAAAATCCGTTACACCTAACTCCATGAAAGCTTTGGCAGTAAGATCATGATCAATATTGATTATTACTCCGCCAAAATCAAAAATGATGTTTTTTATTTTATCTGTTAGTACCATTAAAGTGATAAAAATATACGAATGACTCCGATGCCAATATACAAATCTATGCTAATTATGCAAATAAATAAACACTATTCGTATATTAGTATCGGATTATATATAGCAGATAAATTATGAAAGTTGACGGCACACATTACCATGCAATATGGCTGGATAAAGACAATACTGTAGTAAAGATCATTGATCAGCATTTTTTACCGTTCAGGTTTGTTATTAAAGATCTTCGTACTTCTGACGATTCTTATTTTGCCATTAAAGATATGAATGTCAGGGGGGCGCCATTGATCGGTATTACGGCAGCTTTCGGTATGTACCTGGCAACTATGGAAGCAAAAGAAGAAAAGTCATTCAATGAATATATATCCAGAACAGCGGATAAGCTGAGATCAGCCCGCCCCACTGCGGTGAACCTTGCTTATGCAGTTGATCTTATGCTTGATATGATCAGTTCGGTTACCGGTACTGAAAAAAAGATCGAAAAAGCCCTTGATACTGCATGCAAAATCAAAGACAGGGAGATAGACATGTGCGAAAATATCGGTATTTACGGAGTGCCTTTGATAGAAAAAATATCCGAGAAAAAAAACGGTGGTACGGTGAATATCCTTACTCATTGCAATGCAGGGTGGCTTGCATGCGGGGACTACGGAACAGCAACTGCACCTGTATATCTTGCTCATGATAAGGGTATCAAAGTACATGTCTGGGTTGATGAAACAAGGCCGCGTAACCAGGGCGCCAGGCTTACTGCCTGGGAATTGTTACAGCATGGTATTCCTCATACGGTTATTGCTGACAATACAGGTGGTCTGCTGATGCAAAAAGGCATGGTGGATATTGTTATTACAGGCAGTGACAGGGTAACGGAAACCGGTGATGTGGCAAACAAGATAGGTACATATCTCAAGGCGCTTGCAGCTTATGATAGTCAAATACCTTTTTATGTGGCAATACCTTCAACAACAATAGATTGGGATATTACCGACGGTATATCGCAGATACCTATTGAAGAACGTGATCAGGATGAGATAAGATATGTCGAAGGGCTTACGGATGGAAATATTAAAAAAGTGTTGCTTACCCCGGAGAAAAGTCCTGCTTTGAATTATGGTTTTGATATAACCCCTGCCAGGCTGGTAACAGGTATTATCACTGAAAAAGGCATCTGTCAGGCAAACAGGGAGAGTATATTAAAAATGTTTCCGGAGAGAAAATAATTTGGAAATTTGATATGGTGTCAGGTGCCTGTCAGACTACTGATTGATTTCCATCTGACACATAATATTATCCTTCCCTCATGCCCGGTTCTTTCCCCGACCCTATCGGGACAAAAAAATCATTCCATAATGTGAGGTAAAATACGGTTCCTGTTTGTTTTGCCGACTGTTTGCCGATTGCCGACTGGCTTCCCGCTCTATTTGTGGAATTTGCCATCGCACATCCGGTATTCAATATTCGGTATTAAAAAGCCCTGGGGCGGGATCATTTCAGCCCAGGGCAACGCCCTGGGTATATGAATCGGAATAGACAGCGATTGTATTGCGGCTATGTTAGAAAAAATACCTTATTTGCAATCGCAACTGGCAGTAAATTTTTGAAGTTTGAAGTTTGAGGTTGTATTTTCGGAAGGAAATATGTAATATTGCAGTCCCGAAAAAATAATAAGGGGCCCATAGCTCAGTTGGTTAGAGCATCTGACTCATAATCAGGGGGTCGCAGGTTCGAGCCCTGCTGGGCCCACAAAACAGTTTTGAGCAAGAGTATTGAGCAACAGCGAAATACTCTTGTGGAGGACTGTTTTGTCCCTCTTGCTCTTGCTCACACTTTACCTAACCATCATAAGGATCCCTATTGCTAATATCTTCGCTCAAAGTAATCTGTGACCCTGTATTTGTAAGACCAGGAAGAATAAAAAAATAGCTGTCCCCCATTTTCCAAAAGCTACCCGAACCGGATCACGAAATGTGATTTTGTTTTATCAGACAACAGGCTGGAACTCAGATCCCTACAATCCTTCAAGAAATGATATCAGATTATCTTCCGTTATGCTTTCAAGTGTGACGTCTATCACCGGATTGGCGCTAATGGTAATATCTTCGGAATAGTAAAACATGTCGCCTGCCGCATCCATAGCGAATAAGATCACTGTTGCATCATCACCGATCGGCACATCACCGGATTCGCCGGTGTAAACCTGCATAACTGAAGGAATATCCGGGAAATACAGGAATTTAGCTACATTAGCGTCCAGGGAATCGGTTGTTGACTGGAATGTTATGGAAGTTTTTGTCATTGGGAAATCATATATATAATCTGCATTGATCCATCCTATTTTGGTTAGCAGCATCATATAACCTTCAGTATCCGTACTAATATCATCATCAGGATCAGTAGAAATGGTCCAGTCAACATACGAGCTTGTCTCAACACCATAGAAAATATCCATATCTTCAGAAGGATCGCCGGAAGGCATGTGAGCCTGGTATATAGCATTCGGTTTGAGGTAAAGATCAACAGAATCCTTATATGCTTTGACACGTATCTCACCATCTGTTGATAACAGCTTGCCATCTGATACGGTAGGCATATTGTACAATATAATATCTTTGGGTGTATATAGTTCGATCAGTCCGATAGTGAAAGGATAAGAAACATCATCACCGTTCTGGTACATGAACATAGTGCTGTCGAGCCAGAGTTTCGTCCCCTGGGCACCTACTATGGGCCCTGATCCTTCACCTGTCAGTTCGAATTCCTGCTCCTGCTGCCTGTTTGCTTCGTAAAAAGCATCCATCGGTTCGTAAGTGCGTAATTGTGTTGTATCATCATCATCATCATCATCAATCCTGTCCTTAGAACAGTATGTGAATAAAAATAATGCAGAGATCGCCGAGAGTAGAAAAATACGGAAATTTAAGTTGTTCATGATCAATGATTTTATGTTTACCAATATGCAGGGCAAAGCTCATCTTTGTTCTTACCGCCTCCTTTGCCTCCCTTCTTTTTTCCCCCGCCTTTTTCACTAGTACACCCCGGACACCATATTACCCCTATCCGGAAACAGCCTTCCTGCCATACAACATTGTATCTCTGCTCTGCAAAAGGCTTCCAGCAACCGTTACCATACTGCATCCCAACACCTGCCTCCACAGCAACATTCGTATTTTTAGCTTTTTCATAATTTGATTCTTCGGCATTGAACCACATATTCAGGGCGCCACCAGCTAACCCGTATATTGTGAGCTTGTCCAGTTTAAGAGCATCGTAATGGACATTCATGCCCCCGTACATCTCATGAACAGTATTGAACGGGAAGAAATAATATACCTGCGGAACTGCATGCACTTTGTTTGCCACACGTATCTGAACACGAAATCCCAGTCCCAGACCTTTGGTCTGGAAATTATAGATGCCGGATGCTCCTATACATACCTTATCCTGTGACAATGCTTCGCTTGCGATGAGCGCAGATGATACCAGAAATACTAATATCCCGCAGAATCGTTTCATCAAAATGCTATTTTTAACCAAAATATAAATATATAAAATATCTTTATGTTAGAATTATATTTGTAGTAATATTTATTATAACAGTATATTTATGATGTGTTTATAATATGATCGGTTTAAAGTTTCTTTTATTATAAGTTAATATCGGTTGCGAGGTGATAACATAATCAGGGAGCTGTATATTACGTAACCGTTGTTAACCATTGTTAACTGTTTTTAACAGAGAATTTATTGACAATCGGATTCCCAATATTGACTGAATTCAGATATACTAAATGATAAATAAAATTCTTAATAATAAACCAATAAGATCATGTGCCAACAGCTTTATGGCAAGGTATTCGGGATACCTGCTAAAAAAGCTGGAAACCACTGATATCAGGACTGAACAGACAAAGACCTTTATAAATCTCATAGCAAGAGCTAAAAACACAAAATTTGGAAAAGACCATGGCTTTTCCAGTATTTTGTCTGTTGAAGATTATCAGAAAGCTGTCCCTCTCCGTACTTATGAAGACTTTATGGTTGATTACTGGAAAGAAAGCTTTCCTGTAATTGATAATATTACATGCCCCGGCAGGATCCCGTATTTTGCCCTTACATCAGGCACGGCTACGGGCAAAACAAAATATATCCCGCTTACAACTGATATGCTCAGATCAAACAGGCTTGCTGCTCTTACAATGCTTGGACCTTATTATCAGAAGAGCAGTATCAGGAATATCCTTAATGGACATTTTCTTTTTCTCGGAGGCAGCACTGATCTTAAGTACCATGCAAAAGGGATATGTTCAGGGGACCTTAGCGGGATCACGCTTGCCAGCTCACCATCCTGGCTCAAAGCTTTTTCCTTTCCACATGAAGATATAGCTTTAACAGATGACTGGGACAAAAAATTAAAACAGATTGTAAGCGTTGCAAAAGATCTGAATATTACTGCCATAAGCGGAGTTCCGTCATGGCTGCTGATACTGTTCAGTGAATTAAAAAAAGCAACAGGTAAGGATAGAATTACTGATATATGGCAAGGACTGAGCCTTATCGTGCATGGCGGTGTTAATTTTGCACCCTATCATGACACTTTCAGGAAAGAAATATCGGACTCTGATGTGTTATTTATGGAAACATACCCCTGTTCCGAAGGATTTATTGCTTTTGAAGACCTGCGATATAATAAGTTACGCCTTATGACGGGCCATGATATATTTTATGAATTTATACCGGTGGATGAATTGAAAAAAGACAATCCTGTAAGGCATACAATGCTGAATTTCGAAACCGGAATTAACTATGCCATTGTAATAACAACACCTGCGGGATTATGGAGCTATATTATCGGTGATACTATATGTTTCGAGAATTATGATCCGCCACTTTTAAGGTTCACCGGACGGACAGAACAATACCTTTCTGCTTTCGGTGAGCACCTGATCTGCGAAGAGGTGGAAAAAGCAGTGAACCATGCATCAGCATCCATAAATGCAATTATTAATGATTTCCATGCAGGACCGGTGTTCCCTGATCATAATACAACTGCAGGTTCACACCTTTTTATTATAGAATTCGAGGATTACAGGAATAATCCTGATGAGATCTCAATGCTTATTGATAATAAGCTGAAAGAGCTGAATGAAGATTACAGGGCGCACAGAACCGGAGATATCAGCATCGGAGAACCAAAGATCATTGCATTGAAACCCGGATCATTCACTGAATGGATGCGAAGTAAGGGAAAGCTGGGTGGACAAAATAAAGTGCCAAGGCTTGATAACACCGGTAAACTCACCATGGAAATAAAGAAATGGATGACAGATAATAATAAGATACAAGTTCCAAATCCCAAGCCTAAAAATCCAGAATAAAATTCCTGAAATTTATATTTTATCTGGAACTTGGAACTTGGGACTTTGAACTTGGGACTTTGAACATAACAGTATTATACATTTATTAAAAAAATTAAATACTAAGGTAATTGATCTGATATTTGATAAAGAATGATAAACTTACTTACTTTGATTTTGTATTTGTAGTTTTTATTTACTATATTGATAGTTTATTTTTTTACAAGATGAACCCTATAACTATTAAAGGCACATATAAAACGCCTGATATTGTTTTTGATATCAAAAAGGGAGAGATAAGCATCAAAGGGAGGTCGCTCCCGGAGAATGCCTCATTATTTTATAAGCCCCTGTTAGATATTCTTTTTAAAATATCTGAAAATAAGTCCTCAATAGTTGTAAATATCCACCTTGAATATATAAATGCAAATTCCCGCAAATTTTTTATTGAGATATTCAGAAATCTCGAAGCCTTAATAGCCAAAGGTGTAAATGTCATGATCAACTGGTTTTATGATGACCCTGATGAGGATATTTACGAAGCCGGTATGGATTATAGCTCTATGGTGAATATCCCTTTCAAGATACAGGAGTCATAAAAACCGAACCCTCTCATTCACATTTTTTTCACAAAAATGCAACTGCTGTATTATTTCCCTGTCTTTATGGTCAGAAACATTAAATTTTTTAGTTATGAAGACAAAAACCATTATACTCACACTGATCATACTTAATTGTATATTTATTGTCAGGGCTCAGGACAGTTTTCAGGAAGATGTTAATATAAGACCTTTTCAGTTTACATTTTTGTTTCCTCCATTAAGCACTAATGGTGCAAATTGCAGTAATACAGTAAGTAATTTTTCATTAAATCCTCTTGTTGGTTATACCGGGGGGACAGATGGTTGTGAACTGGCAGGTCTGATAAATATGAACAGGCATTTTGTAAAAGGCTTACAGATCTCAGGGTTTGGCAATTTTGTTAATGGCAGGACAGATGGCTGCCAGATAGCAGGCTTTTCAAATATCAATGGCGACAATGTTATTGGTGTGCATATTGCCGGTTTTGCCAATATAGTTTCAGATACTGCATCGGGATTCCAGTGTGCGGGCTTCACAAATGTGAACAGGGTAGGGAATGACCTGGTCGGTATTGCCGGATTTGCAAATATCAGTCCTGATGGTTTATCCGAAACCCAGGTTGCGGGTTTTGTAAATGTTGCTGATGGTGTTGATGGCGTTCAGATTGCCGGATTTGCTAATATAGCGAGGGATGTAAAAGGGATTCAGGTTTCAGGGTTTGTTAATGTCAATGATACTATTACCGGCATTCCTATAGGGATCATTAATATTAGTAAAACCAACGGGTACAGAAAGTGGGAGGTGTCTGCTGATGAAGTTTGTTATCTGAATGTAAGTTTTAAGCTCGGCATTCCCTGGTTTTATAATGTTTTTACTCTAAGCAAGCCTGCAGGTGATCCTGGCAGGATATTATACGGCGGCGGACTTGGCAGCGAAGATGAATGGGGAGAGAAGTGGCTTTTCAATTTCGAGGCATCAGTGCATCAGGAATTGTGGATAAACGACAATAATGCACCACGGTTTTTATATACTGACCGTCTTAATATGATCAGCAGGATCAGGGCTTCATTTGGCTACAGGGTAGATGACAGGCTGACTGTATTCATAGGTCCGTCACTGAATGTCCGTACAGCCACACTTGCTCCTTACCACCTGGGAATAGGAGATGACCTTGAACCTTACTGGGGAGATAATAACCAGCATTACTACCGAAATACTAAAGTTAGTATATGGCCAGGATTTAATGCAGGGATTGTATTTTAGTCATTCCTGAACCGGATAGGTATTGTTGCAATTACATTCATCCTCAGCTTTGTTCCGTTTTGTATCGAAGGGGCATATTTAATTTCCTTCATGATCCGTATTACCTCCTCGTCCACTCCATATCCCACACTTTGCAATACGGCAAAGTTTGTAAGTGTACTGTCAGGCATAACATCAAAACTAAGCATCAGACTTCCCTCAATTGCCTTCCCCTTGGTTTCGGCAGGGTATTTCATTTTTTCGTATATAAGCTCAACCAGCCCCTTGTCCCCTGCCGGATAATGTGCTTCCTGGTCAACAACCACATCCATATTCTGTGGATCATCGTACTTCGGATTTTCCTGAGAGAAGCAGGTAGAAATGATCAGCATAAGAACTGTAATTAATAAAATTGGTTTCATTGATTTAAAGTATAATAAATTTCAGGGTAAAATAGGATTTTTTAATGAAAAATAAAAATCTGGCGATCAAAGCAATTTTTGTTTCATGGGCATATTAACTTTTATTAACACATTTAAAGAAATATTAATGAGTATTGAACGTATTTTTATCACACGTGTACAGGAAGGTGAAATTTACGGCAAAAAAAAATATGAGTGAATATATAAGATCCATAAAGAGAAATATCATAATATTACTGATCGCAGTATTACTACTGGTAACAGGATATATCATTATGGCTGCCGGTGAAAGCGGTACAGATGCAATTTTCAGTTTCAGCAGGATCACACTGGCGCCGGTAATGATATTATCGGGATATTTAACAATAATATTGGCAATTTTAATAAAACCGTCTGCAAAATAGTGAGCACCGGGAAAGAACAATATACGGAAATATCCGACGAGGAGTTAATGAAGGGTATTTGTAATTCTGATAAGGATGCATTTAATGAGCTGTATAAACGTTATAACGGCAGGTTACTGTATTATTTCTACAGGATGCTTGGTAATTCCGAAGAAAAAGCACAGGATCTTCTTCAGGATATTTTTTTGAAGATTATTGAAAAGCCGCATCTTTTTGATGTTTCCAGGAAATTTTCCACATGGATATTCAGCATAGCACATAATATGTGCAAGAATGAATACAGAAGCAGGGATGTGAGAAAGATAGTGGAGAACAAAGACAATGTTGAAACACTTAATAATAAAGTCCCTTGTGAAGATATTGACCTGAGGATATTTACAGGTGAGCTTTACAAAGAGCTTGACAAGCTCAGCGAGGATCAAAAGACTATTTTTATTCTCAGATACAGGGAGGGATTTAAAGTAAAGGAGATAAGCAATATTGTTAAGCGCCCCGAAGGGACGGTTAAATCGAAATTGTTTTATACAATACGGATATTATCGGAAAAATTAAAATATTATAAGTCAAACCTAAAAGATGTGTCATGGTAAAAAGAAATGATAACATGGCAGAAATCGAGCAACTGTTTAAAAAAGCTCTTGCTGAAGATGCCCCGGAGATCAAAGCGGATCCTTCCATCAGGCAGGCACTGGTTGCCAAATTATCATCAGGGAAAAAAGAGAAACACATGAAAAAGAATTCTATATTCGGATTTTCTACCCTGTTTCTGCCTTTTCATCATGCCGGCCTGAAAGCTGCAGCATCTGTTGCAATTATCCTTTCTTTCTGGATGAGCGGGAATAACCTGGATAAATTTAATTGCACTGTGAATGACTCATTAATAGTAAGATGTGATACAGGATATTATGATCTTATGGCTGACACTACATATAAACAGGAAAACTGTATTATTATAGATACTACTTTCATAACTAACGGAGAAAGGATACAATAAATAAAAAATTCGAAATTCCAAGTCCCAAGAACCAGGAACCAGTACCAGGAACCAAGAACCGGGTGCCTGTCAAACCTGCAACCTGATTATGATCCTCCTCCTCCGGATATAATATAGTATTCATCTTCTACATAAAGGCTTTTTGTTTCCACATATCCCGGCTCAGCATACTCAACACTTATTTCCCTGATCTGGCCATCAGTGAATTTTACTGTCACTTCCTTATAAACCTCGTTATCCTTTTCAGTTTCTTTTACAGGTTTATCTGGGAAACTGCTTCCCAGTTGTTCGGAAAATTCACCATTGAACAGGGCATCAGCAAAAAGATAGGCTTCCTGTAATGTGAATATCTGCCTTGGAAGACATACGTCTGTTTCCCCTCCTTCATAATATGATGATTCTTCAACCCGGATCCCGGATTCAAAAAAATAACGATGACTGCTGCCTGAATACTCTTCAAACTTTGTATATTCATCGCCAGGATTTGCATAACCGTCCTGAGAAAATATATCAGACTCAAGGTGAAAACTTTCAAGAAATTTCTTTAATACACCTGTCTTTGTAAATGGTAAGGATGACAGGTATCCGGAGAAAACATAGCCTGTCTCTTCCTCAAGCCCAACAGGTACCATCCTGCCTATAAACCCGTTGATATCCAGGTTGTCCCCTTTTTGATTGTTTATAAGATCATCTTTCAGTAAAAGATTTTCTCCGGGATCAAATATACCAATAACATTATCTTCATTTATTTCCGGACTATTATATATTTTAAGCCCGTTTTGTGCAAATACATAAGCGTTTTTTTTGTTTAGCTGAGGTTCATCAAAGTGGGATTCGGTTTCATTGTACATGTAAAGTACATGATCAATATCATTTTCGGAATAGTAACTAATATGACGATTCTTCGGTATGTAAATAATACCTTGCACATTATTACCTTCAAGGCTGAATGATCCGACCTCGTACATCTTCGAAAGATCATCAGGTATTTTACCCCTCAACCCATTATTATTCAGGTTTATACTTTTTACATTGCCTTTATCCGAAAGTGTGATCCCATGCCAGGTACACACAGGCTTGCCCAGGTCCCATGTTGTTTTCCATGATTCCCCTCCGGTAGAATTATACAGTGCAAGAAGGGCAAGTGAATCCTCCCTTCTGCACGGGATCATTTTTTTTGTGTCCTTTTTGTCTTCTCTAACTAATAAAGTGTCCTTTTCAATCTGTTCTTTTTTCGACACTGCAGTGTCAGTATCTGATCCTTGTTCATTTGACCTGTTTGATGAGCAGGAAACCAGTATCCATATACTGATAATAAATAATAAAATTTTCATTTTGAGTGGTTTGTTTAAATTACGAATTTACAAATACTTTTTTGTTTGATGATCCTGATTTTATTAATATTTTAGCGGATCAGTTTATTCTTTAAATATGGCAATAATGAGGATATCTGTTATTATTTTGTTAAGCATAATAAGTGTTTTTATTTCTGTTTCAGAAGCATTCAGCCAGTCAATGCTGAAGAGCTCATTCAGATATTATGGGTTTAGCGTATTTGATTATTTTACCAGCCCTGTTTATCTCATAAATCAGAATAATGTTGTCGAAAATGCTGAGGGAGAACTTGTTCTTAAACCCACAGGATATTACAGGGGATCATACCTGACTGCCATAGGGGCCCTGTCTTTTACTTATGCTGCCAGATCTACTTTTAAAGAGATTAAATCAGCAAAAAACAAATCATATTCTGTATGTGTACCTGTTACTGTCGGATTGCCTTATGGATATGCTTCGGGATTTATGTCAAAGACCAAATGCAGCGGTTATCTGGATTTTGCTTTTTTCCTTGAATATAATAAAGGTCTTGCCGCAACAGGCAGGACAAGTGATGATAACGGGTTTATGATAGGGCTCGGGTATGAAATAATCTTTTTCCCGTTCTTTTTTACTGACAGACATTATAAAAATGAGCTTGATGAAGAAAAGAAACTTCAGTTTTACAGGTTCTGGATCCAGCCCACCATACATACAAGTTTTAAATTCAAGAATAAAAAAAACCAGATCAGGGAAGCCAACCTTAAAATAGGGGGCGGTAATTTTTATACATATAAGAACGAGAAAGGCGAGGATGAATTTGCATATACAATATACACAAAACTTGCATATATGATATACCCGGACAGGTAGTGTTAATTATGGATTTCAAATTACGGATTAATGATTACGGATTAGAAGTTTCGGATTTATTTTTTCAGGAACCCTTTCTTTATTATCTCCACATCTTTTTTCAGGTTGGCAACTGTCTTATGTAATTCTGCTTCAGGAAATTCCGGTTCAGGCATTTCGGAACAGATATAATTTATAAATTTCCATACCTCTTTAATATCCGTAATCTTAATGCTGAAAGGATCATATAAGCGATTCAGGGAGTGAAGCCTTAGTGTTCCGTCTCTTTTTATCCTGTTCTCAACAAGTTTAAACACAATACCATCGTCAATAGTAAGCACAATGCATGCGTCCCCGTCTTTTACAGAATGCCAGTTCTCGAGGTATTCGCCTATCACCCATGATCCTTCCGGAATGGGCTGCATTGAGTCTCCGCTTATCTGGAATGCCCTGTATTTTTTGTTCTTTGAAAGGAATGGAAGCTGGAATTTTTGTAATGCACGGATATATTCAGGGTCTGCAAATCCCCTCGTATATCCTGCATGCGCCTTTTCCGGAACCATCTCAATGGTCTCTTCATTATCACTGTCAACTGCTGTTGCCAGGATCCTGATCTTACTTCCCCTGATATAAACATCAAAACCATTTTCCAGCTCTGTAAGCTGGCTGACGGAAAGATCTGAAAGGTCAACCTTCAGCAACGTGTCAAGCGATATGCCATAATAATCCGAAAACGCCAGAAGTGTTTCCATATTGGGTTTTCCTATATTATGTTCATACCCGTTCAATGTGGAACGGTTTATATTCAGTGTAAAGGCAACGTCCTCCTGTGTCCTGCCCCTCCTTTTCCTGAGCAGTTTAATATTTGAGCTGAAATATATCTTTTTCATATCAACCGGGAAATTTATAATTATGATTATATTTTAAATATTTAATATGGTTATATAATAATCAAAAATATTCATATTTTTTAATAAAACAAAATTTATCAGGCTGATACTGCAATCAATATCTGAATTAAATAATATATAGGAAGAGTTTTAGCTACAATATATTGTCATTTATCAAAATTAATTGGAATCAGGTTCCCACTTACGTATATATATTATATTAGTGAAAATTTAACTGAAACACAATGAACTACCCCCTGCATGCCATTGTTTGTTACCGTTTGGTATTAAGCGCCTTCGTGGTTTTGATGGGTTTTTCATTATGTTTTAGCCAGACCACGGTCCTATCTGAAAATTTCGATACACAGGCTTTGCCTACAGGGTGGGCGAGGGCAATGAATACAAATTGTTCCAGTACCGGACATCCGTCGTGGAAAAGTACAATAGAAGGGGGGTCTTCAGGAAACACATGGTGTGGAGGATCAGGATGTGCTGTTGGCAAAGGAGGAGTTGGTGAATGTATGTTCTTTTATGACTGGTTTTATACCGGTGTGGCAGGGAATTACCTCGAAACCCCTGCTAATGATCTGTCTTCATACAGTACAGCCACACTGACTTTTTATTATTACAATTATGCAGATGGTGATCTGATCAGAGTTTATGCCAAACAGGGAGCAGGTTCCTATTCTTTGGTTGGAGGTCCCTATGCTGCAGGCGGCTCTTCATGGGTTTTGGTTCAAATTGATTTGAGTGCTTATGCAGGAACAGGCTTCAACGCTGTGAAAATTAAATTTGAAGGGGATGGTGTTTGTGGAGGTTCCAACATAGGATTTGATGATTTTTTATTAACAGGTTCGGGAACACCCTGTGGAATTGAGGCAGGTACTGCTTCTGCTTCACCTACTGATGTCTCTCATTGTACGAGTACCACCACTTCTCTGGAAGATAATGAGGGTACTATAGACTGGGAATATTCTTATGATGAATCAAGCTGGACAAGCACCGGTGTATCAACATCTGATTACACCAGGGATATAACACAGACAACTTATGTCAGAGCTGCAGTGACCGATGGTTGCACATCATATTCCAATACTGTGACTTTTACAATAGATGAAGCTGAAGCTGAAGCGTCACCTGACTTTGTTGCTATCGGAGAATCATCAACTCTTACTGTAACAGGTTATGGATCATCTACCATCCAGTGGCAATCTTCTTCGGATGATGCTACATGGTCCGATATCGGAGGCGCCACATCAAGTACCTATATCGCAACACTGGGAGCTTCTACTTATTTCCGGGCAAAATTAACGAATACCTGCGGTACACATTATTCTACTTCTGATTATGTGAAAGCAAGCAATGTTTATTATGTTAATGATGGTTCTACCTCCGGTGATACCTGGTGTACGGCAATCGGTAATGATGGTAATAACGGACAAACAGTAAGTACCCCTAAAGCTACTATACAGGACGTATTTGATGATTATGATCTGGACCCTTGTGACAGGATTTATGTGGATAACGGGAATTATAGTTTCAACACAACAATCAGTTCATCTTCTGATGCCGGTGATGCAACCGGAAATGTTATTATCTATGGAGCAGGTACTTCGAAAACAATAATTTCCAATTCATCTGCTGCACATAATTTTGAGATTGATGATGTGAGTTATATCGAGATAAGAGACATGTCCATAACAAAAAGCAATGCATCTTATACAAATATTTACATAAAGGCAGACAGTGATAATATAAAAGTTGATGATTGTGTTTTATCGTGTACAGGCACTAATATTATAATAACCGGTGATTCAGATAGTTATACAATTTTAAATTCAACGATCACCTCAACAGGAGGCTCTTCTTACTGTGCCGTTCACATAATGGGGGATCCGGTGGACTGGGTTGCTCCAACCAGTGGGACTATTAGTAATAATGAAATTTCGGCAGTGTATTATGGTGTTAAAATTGATGAGGAAAATTTGAATCAGCCGAATGGACATACAGTTACTCAAAACACAATCACAATGACTTCGCAAGCTGTTGTGGATGGTGCATGTGTATGGTTTGACCATGCAGATAATAATACGGTTACGAGAAACAAAATGAGCGGAGCAAGAAATGGTATTTATGTTGATTCTGATTCGGATGATGCCATTGTTAATAATAATTTTATCTGGGATGTACAGCGGGGGATTTATTGTGTGGATTTTGCTTCAAATGAATGGATAGTCAGGCACAATTCGTTTTATGTAACAGGCGGATGTGTCAGGTTTGAATCAGGAGGCGGAAGTGTTGGCGAATTCTGGGGTTTTGAGAACAATATTTTTTACACCACTGCCAATGCAACGGGAGAGTATGTGTTATATTCAGAATCTCAGTATCCGTACGCTGAAATGATGGGTGCATTTGATATTGATTATAATATTTATTATACACCTAATGGTGCAAGAATAGCGTATTATGGCTATGGCTCCTCTTCATATTCTACTTTGGCTGCCTGGCAGGCATTTGATCATAACGGTTTTGCTGGTGGAAACGGTGATGCAAATTCCGTTTCTACAGATCCGAATTATTTAAATACGGCAACCGGAGGATTGGAGTTAACAGGAAATTATCAAACAGGTGATAATTTGATAGCTTCTGTTCCGATTGATATCTATGGTACTGCACGTACTAACCCTACAATTGGCGCATGGGAATTCGGTTCACCGTTACCGGTGGAATTAATTGAGTTTATTGGTGAATGTGGCGTTGATAAAAATACGGTTTACTGGAACACGGCTACAGAGAAAAACAGTTCACATTTTATCCTGGAACATAGTATGGACGGTCATGCCTATGAGATTGTAGATCAGATACCTGCTGCAGGAAACAGTAACAGTATATCATCTTATCAGGTGGAAGATCACTCTGCTGCCTCGTTAACCTATTACCGTTTAACACAGATTGATTTAAATGGTGCCGGACTTGTTAAAGGAACTATCGCTGTTCGTTGTGACGAAAAAAGGATAGCTACAGTAATTTATCCAAACCCTGCAACCGGAAACTCTACTGCTATTGTAACAGTGGATGAAGCAAATGAATTATATATTGTGATCCACAATGCGCTTGGACAGATTGTTTTTGATAAAACGGTTCAGTTAAATACCGGACAGAATTTTATTTTGCTGGATACGGATGTATTGAGTAAGGGTATTTACATGGTTGATTTTGTGATTGATAACTATCGTATGGATTCTGAGAAGATAATTAAGCAATAACTATCTCGTATTGATCCCCTTCAGGGATTATTGGTTCATTATAAATTATATTTTTATCACCCCGGGTTTTATCTACGGTTATTCATATTTATCCCTTCCGGGGATTATTTGGGTTTAAATTTGTTTTTATTTAAAATTTTGATTATATTTTAAACATTTAAAATGATTATATAATAATCAGAGATATTTTAATTTTTTAATAAATCAAAATTTTCTGAATAATATTTCCCGTCATATAGTACATATTGACCTGGACACTTTTTTTGTTTCTGTGGAGAGGCTGGTGGACAGCAATCTCAACGGTAAGCCTGTGATCATAGGCAGCACCTCGGCAAGGGGCGTGGTTGCAAGCTGTAGCTATGAAGCCCGCCGTTACGGGGTTCATTCCGCCATGCCCATGAAGATGGCGCTTAACCTGTGCAGTGATGCCGTTGTAATACGGGGTGATATGGATCTGTACAGCAAATACTCCGGAATGGTAACGGATATCATTGCAGAAAAAGCGCCTGTTTACGAGAAAGCATCCATTGATGAGCATTATCTTGACATCACCGGCATGGACAGGTTTTTCGGATGCTTTAAATGGACAAATGAATTAAAACGTACCATTATAAAAGAGACCGGATTGCCGGTATCATTCGGATTGTCAGTCAACAAGACCGTATCCAAGATCGCGGCAGGCGAGTCAAAACCTGACGGTGAGCTGCAGGTCGGGAGAGAATGTGTGCAGCCCTTCCTTAACCCGTTGTCCATAAAAAAGATCCCTATGATAGGGAATAAAACTTATGTATTGCTTCGCTCCATGGGAGTATCCACAATAAAGATCCTGAGCGATATACCTGTTGAGATGATCGAAAAGGTCATGGGCAGAAACGGCGTGGTGATATGGAAAAAAGCCAACGGTATTGACAATACCCCTGTAAAACCATATTCCGAAAGGAAATCCATAAGTACGGAAAGAACATTTGAAACAGATACCATAGATGTGGTCAGGCTTAATGAGATACTGGTGTCCATGGTGGAGAGGGTGGCTTTTCAGCTCAGGAAAAAAGAGAAAGTGACATCATGCGTCACTGTGAAATTAAGGTATTCGAACTATGACACACACACATTGCAGAAAAAAATACCTTATACCTCTTTTGACAATACGCTTATACAGATAGCAAAAGAATTGTTTGAAAAACTATACAACCGCAGGATGCTTATACGCCTCATAGGAATAAAACTCAGCGGGCTGGTCCATGGCACACAGCAACTGAACCTGTTCGAAGATACATCAAAAACAGTAAGCCTGTACCTGGCAATGGACAGGATAAGAAAACAATACGGAAAGAAAGCCATAAAGAGAGCTATTGGCTGTTAGCTATTAGCTGTTAACTTTTAGCATTAAAAAGTTCCTCCCCTTTGGGGAGGATAGGAGGGGTCATGTACCTTAACACACATTCATACTATAGTCTGCGGTACGGGACAATGCCCCCGGAAGACCTGCTCATGCTGGCACAGAAGAATGGTTTACTGTCCTTTGCCCTTACGGACATAAATAATACAATGGGCATTCCCCTGTTCGTGAAGCTGGCAAAAAAATATGGTGTCAGACCCATTGCAGGGGCGGATATCAGGAATAACGGCAAACACCTTTATACCATAATAGCCAGGAACAATAAAGGCCTTCAGGAGCTTAATGAATTTATTTCCGTGCATAATATCAGTAAAAAAAGCTATCCTGCCGAAGCAGATAACTTTGATAATGTTTTTGTGATCTATCCTTTTGGCAGCAGGTCCCCAAAGCAACTCAGGGATAATGAGCTCGCCGGCATACAGCCCCGGGAGGTGCGAAAGCTTTTTACTTCAGAGTTCCGTAATGCAATGTCAAAACTTGTGATATTACAGCCTGTGACATTTGCGGACAGGGAAGGGTTTTTTATACATCAGAATCTCAGAGCCATAGACAATAATATCCTTATAAGTAAGCTGAACGGGCAGCAAACAGCCTCTCTCAACGAGATAATGATGCCGGTGGATAAACTGTTGAGCTATTATAAAGACTATCCCGGAATAATCAGGAATACTGAAAAAATTATTGATGAATGCAGCATAGATTTTGATTTTAATACAATAAAAAATAAAAAGACTTTTACAGGCAACAGGTATGACGACAGGCTGCTGCTGGAGAAGCTCAGCCTTGATGGTTTGCAGTACAGGTATGGAAATAACAGGGAGGCAGAGAAGCGGATGAGACATGAAGTGGAGGTCATCTGCAGGCTGGGATTTGCTTCTTATTTCCTTATTGCATGGGATATTATCCGCTATTCGATGTCGCGGGGATTTTACCATGTCGGGCGCGGCAGCGGGGCGAACAGCATTGTTGCCTATTGCCTGAAGATCACGGATGTGGATCCCATCGACCTGGACCTTTATTTTGAAAGGTTTATCAATCCCAAACGTACCAGCCCCCCGGATTTTGACATAGACTATTCGTGGAAAGACAGGGACGATGTGCAGGATTATATCTTTAAACGCTATGGTAGCAGGCATGCTGCTCTCCTGGGTGCCACCTCCACTTTCAGGGGCAGATCAATATATCGTGAGCTGGGCAAGGTCTATGGATTGCCGAAAGCGGAGATTGACGGGCTGGTGCATCATCCCGAAGCAGATATCAACAAGAATGATATCACTATGAGGATCCACAGGATCGCTCAAAGACTTTTTGACTTTCCTAATATCCGTTCCATACATGCCGGGGGAGTGCTTATCTCCGAAGATCCGGTAACATGCTATACAGCTCTTGACCTGCCCCCGAAAGGATTCCCGACAACACAGTGGGATATGTATGTTGCAGAAGACCTCGGTTATGAGAAATTCGATATACTCAGCCAGAGAGGTATCGGTCATATCAGGGAAGCGGCAGACCTGGTAAGGGAGAACAGGAAAATAAATATTGATGTTCACCGGGTGGAAGAATTTAAAAAGGATGAACAGGTAAGACACCAGCTAAAGACAGGAGAGACAATAGGATGTTTTTATATCGAGAGCCCTGCCATGAGGGGGTTGCTGAAGAAGCTTAAATGTGACGATTATATCACCCTTGTAGCTGCCAGCTCTATTATCAGGCCAGGTGTGGCACGGTCCGGAATGATGCGTGAATATATTCGCAGGTTCCATTTTCCCGGTGATTTCGAATACCTGCATCCTGTGATGGAAGAACAGCTTAAAGAGACTTATGGAGTAATGGTGTATCAGGAAGATGTTATTAAGGTAGCGCATCATTTCGCAGGGCTTGACCTGTCGGACGCAGATATTCTGCGGAGAGCCATGAGCGGCAAATACCGGTCAAAAAAAGAGTTTGACAGGATAGCACAAAAATTTTTCGATAACTGCAGAACAAAAGGTTATACGGATAAGCTTACAAAAGAAGTGTGGAGGCAGATAGAATCATTCGCAGGATATTCTTTTTCAAAAGCCCATTCTGCATCCTATGCAGTGGAAAGTTTTCAGAGCCTTTACCTGAAAGCTCACTTTCCCCTGGAGTTCATGGTGGCTGTGATCAACAATTTCGGAGGATTTTACCGGGGCTGGGTGTATTTTAACGAAGCAAAACGGTGGGGCGCCTGCATCGAGCTGCCATGTGTGAACAACAGCAGGCAAAAGACATGCATCAAAGGGGAAAAAATATATACCGGTTTTGTTCATATAGAAAATCTCGAACATCAGGTAGGTAAGAATATCCTGAAGGAGAGGGAGCAGAACGGAAAATTCACAGGTCTTGAAGATTTTGTCAGCCGTGTACGTACAGGTATCGAGCAGCTTATTATTCTTATACGTACAGGAGCATTCAGGTTTACCGGAAAACCCAAGGCTCACCTGCTCTGGGAAGCGCACATGCTTACTGGTAAAAGCACTCCTGCAAATGCAGCTGATGAGCTGTTCAGGATACACTCAAAAAAGTTTAAACTTCCCGATCTGGAGCACAATATCCTGGAAGATGCTTATGATGAGCTCGAATATCTTGGTTTTCCGGTAAGCATGTCAATGTTCGACATGCTGCAGACATCATTCAGGGGAGAGATACCCGCAAGTGACCTGGAAAAGAATATCGGGAAAAAAGTAAGAATGGTCGGGCGGTACGTCACTATAAAATATGTGAGAACAATAAAAAAGGAAATAATGAATTTCGGCACTTTCGTTGATGTAAAAGGAGAATTCTTTGATACTACTCATTTCCCTGACTCAGTTAAAAAGTACCCTTTTCGGGGAAGTGGGTGTTACCTGATCCTTGGAAAAGTGGTGGAAGAATTCGGCTTTCCCGGCCTTGAAGTGGAGAAAATGGCAAAGTTACCCCTCAAACCCGACCCGAGGGGATGATAGAATGAAGAATAATGAATAACGATTAATGAATGATAAAGGGTAACTTCTATATTCGGTGTTCCTTGTTCGTTATTTGATATTCGGCTGTTTTCTCTCAGGAGGGTCGCCCTTGCGCTTGTTGCTGCCCATACCTTCAAGCCGGAGATCAGTTTTAACCTTGATATCATATTCAGGATCAAGCTGTTCGCCAACAGGGATGAGAAGGTCTTTATTCTTGTTCTTAGGGTCTTTTATTTTTATCGAGATAGGGTGCGCATTCATCAGTTCTGCAGGAAAAGGCTTTAGCAGACCTGTAACTTCGGATAATGGAAGATCGTTATCCAGCCATTTGCGCTCATCCTTTGGATGCAGGATCACAGGTGACCGGTGATGAGGTATCTTTTGTATCAGTTCATTAGCTACAGAGGTAATTATGGAAAAGGAATTGGTCACTTCTCCGGTTTCTTTATTTACCCATGTGTCCCATATTCCTGCAAAGGCAAATGGCTTTTTATCTTTCCTGTAAACAGCAAAAGGTTTGCTTAAACGCTCTTCTGTAGTGCCTTCAATAAAAGCATTTGCAAGCACAAGACAGCGTTGCGAACGTACAGGCTTTCTGAATGACGGTTTATTTATTATACCCTTTGTTCCCGTAAAGCCCGGATCATTGTCCTGGTTAAAATCCCCCTCGGTACGTGCATTGATTATGTACATCGGCTTCTTTGCCCAGTGAGGTGTGAGACCAAACCTGAATAATTGCAGTTCCTCAGGCTTATCATTCGTAATAACACATGCCAGGTCACCCGGAGCAACATTATAACTGGACCGCATCCCGATGTTTTCCGGCCTCTTTACACCAAAGCGTTTTACAAACACCTCTATATCTATTACCTGTACAAACCTTCCACACATATAAATTAGGGACAGCCCCCTATTTCTGCCTGTCTGGCAATTTTAATATATTTGTAAAAATAACATATTTCTTGTTTATAATGAAAGAGAAAAATAGGGGGCTGTCCCTAATTTTATCCTTAATTTTATTAAGAGTTGCCTGCCTTTTGTTTTTTTTAGTCGGTTCATTACAGGCTGGTGCACAGAAACCGGACATAAAGCTGAGAAAGTCAGCAAAGACAATTGAACTTGGCGACAGTGTTACTATAACCTGGAAAACCAGGAAAGCCAAATCTTTATTCCTTGAGGGCAAAGAAGAGCAGCTTCCGCTATCAGGTAAAATAGTAGTTTATCCGGATACTTCAACAGTATATAAATTTATTGCCCGCAAAAAGAAAAAAGAAAAAAAGAGAAGTGCAAAGATCACAGTGTTAATTCCTGAGATCGATGAATTCACGGGCCCGGAGTCTGCAACGGATGAATCGCCTTTTGAGCTTAAATGGAACACCGGCAATGTAAGTACAGTTTACATGCCTAGTCATGCCGACAGTCTGGATCTTAATGGGAAAAGGAGTTTCAGGATAGACACAACAACAACTTATACACTGGTTGCCGAGAACAGGTTTGGAAAAAAGACAGAAAAAACCCATACGGTTAATATTATTTATGTTGAACATATTGATACCAGCGACCTGATCCTTCTGGGTGATACTTCGGTAATAACCTGGAAATTTAAAAATACCCGTTACGTAGAGATAGCAGGGAAAGATCAAAAATTCAACCCTGTTGATACTGTTTCGCTTGCACCTGACACTACATGTGGCTATGATGTGTTTGTTCACAGGGACAATAATGATACCCTTAATTACAGGATAAATATCACTGTAGTAAAACCCCATATTGTATTTTTTAAAGGTGATAAAACAATATTCAGGGGAGAAGAAGCTGAACTGAAGTGGCAGGCAGTTAATGTAAAATATGTAAATCTGATCGGGATAAAAGACAGTCTGCCACCATCAGGGACATATACAATAAAGCCAAAACTGACTGAAACATATAAACTCGAGATCGAACATTTAGGGAAAAAACAAACCAGGGAGCACCAGGTAAGGGTGGTGCAGAGAAGCTATGTGAATGATGCTATTAAATACCAGGAACTGAAGAAAGATATCAGGATAGATTTTGAGATATTTGCAACCGACCTTAGCAGATATCCCGAAGAGGTAAAACTTTATGTACTTGTGGTTGATACAAACGGTAATTTTATTCAGGACCTCGCCCCGCCATTCGGTACTACTGCGACAGCACGAAAATATTTCCTTGGACTGGTGGAACAATTTGCCGGAGGAAAAAGGCAAAAGATCAGTAGTTTTGATGTAAAAGAAATAAGGGAAAAAATTACCAAACCCTATGATATAAACCTGACACTTGACTATAGCGGGTCAATGCAAGGCAGCATAAGAACACTTGAAAAAGCATGCAAGCAGTTTGTCAAAAATAAAAATCCTGATGACAGGTTATCCATTGTCAGGTTTAGTGACTCTCTTGCTGTTGAGATCCCTCTTACCAAAGATGCTGATGAAATACTTAAAACAGTGGAATTTAAAGGATTAAAGGATTTCGGAGGCGGAACCGCATTATATGCAGGGGCTGATGAAGGATTGATAACACTGAAAAACTCCAACAGGAATAAACAACAGATACTTTTTACTGATGGGTATGAGAATGCTTCATTTGCTTACTTTATGACCAGGAAATTCACAGCACAGGGACTCGCAAGAAAGGCTTTTAAAGCAAAAACCAGGATAAATATAGTCACTATAGGTAATGGTATTAATGAACCTTTGCTTAATTATCTCGCCATTGTCACAGGAGGTAATTATTATAATATTAGTAAGGCAAAGGAAGTATTGATGGTAATGAGCGAGCTTCCGAGGATAAACAGGAACTATTATGTTGTCACTTATAAACCTGTGATACATGATGGCGAACGTTCTGTCCAGCTTGTTTATTTCAACCAGCAGGATGATAAAATGATCGCTAACAGGAAGGTCTTTGTTGGTGATGATTTTGACCTGAACAAATATGAATTTACTGACGATGCATACTGGAACACACCCTCAAAGTCATGGGGAACGCTGAGACCGGTCTCCCCTCCCCAGGCAGTTGCTCTTTTTGACTATAATAAGGATAACCTCCTGCCGGAGCACTTTAATAAAATAGATAAATATTCGGAATACCTGATGAGGAATCATAAAAGTAAGGCAGTGATCTATGGTCATACTGATCAGGTCGGGAACGACGATCATTGTAATAACCTTTCCAAAGCCAGGGCGCTGGCTGTAAGGAATTATATTATCAGTAAAGGTGTTTTGCCGGAGAGACTTATAATAGAGGCATGTGGCAAGAAAAATCCTTTATGGCAGATCGAAGATCAGGACTGGAAAGCCCACGAGAACAGGCGGGTGGAAATTTTATTACTTGAATAAGACGTGTAATCTGAGATTCGGTGTAATATTAATATTTTATATCAAAACTTGAATAGTCCTTTACAGTACCGTCCCTTGTCCTGAATTTTGTGATCCTGCATCCCTGGGGGCCTTTTCTGCACCAGTTGAGAAATTCATCAAGAGGTTCTTTTTCTCCTTCGGCTTCGATATACAATGATCCGTCCCTCCTGTGCTTTACAATACCGAATACACCGTACTTGTATGCCATCTCCATTGTATAAAACCTGAACCCAACATCTTTCAGGCTTCCGAAAATGAATATTTTGATATGCTTTTTCATTTTATTGATTTTTTCCCATCCGCATACCGGTTCAAAAATAACATTTTTTGTTTTTAAATTTTTATCTGAATGTTAATTTTTTTAGATAAGAAAAGGGGGGGGCAGAAAAAGGGGAAAAGAGCCCCTATGTTTGGAAAGCAGAAAAATGGGGGTGCATCTGCCTGTTTTAAAGAGTTGTAATATTCATTAAATCAGCTAATTATAATATGTTGTTTTCTTCCGGGGATTATTAATATTTGTGAAGTGCCAAAGGTAAAAGCATTCGGTTTTGGAGGATCACCCGAAGATTTCTTTCAGCTTTTTTGCATAACGCCGGCTTATTATTAACGGCTCCTTTATTCCTTTTAGAGACAGGGTATATGAATAGTTGAAGTATTTTTCGATATTTTCTATATACTCCAGATTAATTATCGTGGAGCGGTGAATACGGCAGAAGTGTTTTTCTGGCAGCCTTTCTTCCCACTCTTTCATGGATTTTGTTACTAAACCTTTATCACCCTTTGCAATTTGAACCATTGTGTAATCACCTTCAGCATGAATACAAATAATTTCCGAGATCGTAAGGAAACGGATACTTCTTCCGAATTCGATAAAAAGCCTGTCATCATAGTAGAGATCTCTTGCCTTAACTTCCGGAGGAGGAGCATTATCAAACAACCTGTCAATAGAGCGGGTGAGTCTTTCATAAGAAACAGGTTTTAACAGATAATCCATTGCATTTACTTCAAATGCCCTTATGGCATATTCGTCATATGCAGTAACAAATACTATCCTGGCATCCAATTCATAATCGTTAATAAGGTCGAACCCGGATTTGCCGGGCATCTGGATATCAAGGAAAATTATATCAGGATTGGTTTTTTTGATCTGAATAACAGCTTTCTCTACAGAATCAGCTTCTCCAACCACATTAACAGTATCAAATCCATCAAGCATTGAGATCAGCTCTTTCCTTGCCAACCTTTCATCATCCACCACAATGGCGCTTAATATCTTATCTTGTTGCTTTTTCATCTGTGATTATAGCTATTTTAACACATACCTTATTATCTGATCTGTCTATTGAAAAATCATAGTTCTCCCTGTATGAATTTTCAAGCCTGTTAATAACATTGTCTATACCCGTACCTGTTCCATAACTGTCTGTATATTCCTGCCGCTCGATCCATTTGCCTGAATTACATATTTTTATTATTAGATATTCATCTTTTATCAGGGATCTGATATTTAATTCTAATGGCAACCTGCTGGTTTTCATACCATATTTAATAGCATTTTCAATGATCGGATGGATAAGAAAGCTGGGTACCTTCATTTTTTCTGTTTCAGGAGATATATCATATTGTATCTGCAACTTTTCTTCGAAGCGTTTTTTTTCTATCGAAAGATACAGTTTAAGCGCATCAAGCTCTTCTCTCAGGGTTTTGAATGCAATGTCTTTATCAACCAAAGAATACCTTAAGAATTCCGAAAGTTCGGTTATCATTTGTTTGGCAGACCTGCTGTCTTCATCCACCAATGCCCTTATTGAGTTGAGAGAATTAAAAAGAAAATGAGGATTAAGCTGGTACCTGAGCATCTGGAATTGAGCCTTTTGCGCCAGATGAAAAGCTTCTTCGGAACGTTTTTTTTCTTCCTGCCACCCGATCCGGTAATTGATCCCGAAGTATAAAGCAGTCCAGCCGTAATAAATAATATACATATTAAAGTTGTCTCGCAGAAAAGACATTATAGTTATTTTATCAAAGAATCCCGAGGCATGTTTTGTATCCCACCAGATCATGCTTATCCTCACATCAATAAAGTACCATAAAGGAACAATGATCAATACCAGAAAGAACACTGTAACCATCAGCCATTGAATCGAAGGAATCTTTTTCCTGAGAAACCTGTAAAGGTAACGTAATGCGAAAGATGTCATAAGTAAACCCAACAGGTATGACAGAAAGAAGAGAGCAATGCTGGTATAGTCATAAGGCTTGTTCTTGGAGAATAGGAAATACATCATCAATCCATAGGCAGTCCAGCCAAAAACCTGGAGGATCCAAAACAGCCGGTTATTTGCTTCTTTCTTCATAGTATGCTTTAATCTGTAATATTACGAAATCTTTCATTAAAATAAAACGCTTTTTAGCTCAGTGGTCAATAGGATCGTTAAATGGCAAAACCTCTTACCGGAGTATTATACCGCTTACAGATTTTATGTTTGATTTATAAGTTTAGTGATGGATATTTACGTTGATTAATCACAAAAATATACAAATATGGAAACAAAGAACAGACTGAATACCGGGACTTACAAAGGTATTATATTTTTGATAGCCTTATTCCTGCCGGTAGTGGTATTATGCCAGACCTTTGATCCGGCAAAAATGAAAGAGGAACTTCACAAGGCATTGAACAATGCCGAGATCGAGAAAGTAAAAAAGATCATTGAAAATGATGTGTCGCTTATTGAAGCGTCTAATCCAAAGGGATCAACACCATTGACCGTTGCGGCTGCAGACGGTCATACTGATTTGGTAAAGTATCTTATAAATAAAGGTGCTAAAATAAATACGGCAAATAATTTTGGGAATACACCACTTCATTATGCCGGTTGGGCTGCTGATTATGATTCTTTTAAAATGTTGTTTGAGAACGGTGCTGACCTGAAGGCAATTAACACACAGGGGCATAATCCGTTTCATTATGCTTTTATGGGTGGAAATAAGAAAATAGTTAAATATTGTATGTCCAAAGGAATGGACATAAAAAAGAAATGTGATGACGGATCAAGCATTATACACTGGGCAGCATACGGTGGTAATCTTGAACTTTTTAAATTCCTTGAGTCAGAAGGGCTTGATCCTGCTGCCAAGGACAGGGAAGGCAGCCCGCCATTTTTCTGGGCAGCATCAGGAAACCGGGCTGAGATCATGAAATACCTGGTGGATAAAAAAATTGCAGATGTCAATGAGGTAGATGAACAGGGTAATTGCGCATTAGGCTCTGCAATATCAAGGGGTAATTTAGAAGCAACAAAATATTTACTGGATAATGGTGCAGATATTGATCATAAGCCGGATGATAATGAAACATGGCTCCACCTTGCTGCACAAAGCAATAATACCGACCTGGTCAGACTTCTTATTGATAGGAACGGGGATTTAAATGCTTTTAACAATAGAGGTCAGACACCGATACATATTGCTACTTCTCATGGTAATCCGGATGTTGTAAAGTTACTTGCCGAAAAAGGTGCAAAAATCAACCCGGGTATCTGCAAACGATCCGGATGTGATAATAGCGGTGGATCACCATTGCATTATGCTGCATGGCATAGTCCGGATATTGTAGAGTTTTTTTTAAGCAAAGGTGCTGATCCTGATGCAAAGAATGAAGAGGGTAAGACCCCTTTACATAATGCAGCAAGAAGTGACCAGGTAAAATGCCTGGATATCTTATGTGCAAAAACAAAGAATATCAATGTAAAAAGCAAATATGGTGAGACCCCGCTTCATCTGGCTATCAAAGCCGGCAAAATAGATAATATAAAAATTCTTCTGGAAAAAGGAGCTGATGTAAATGAAAGTGATAATGAGAGTAATACTCCGCTTCATTTAGCTTCAATAAAAGGGAGTGAGGAGATCCTTGATCTGTTACTTAAAAAAGGTGCAGATATTGATGCAAAGAATAAAAAAGACAAAACTCCTGTATATTATGCTGTTTATTATGGTAACAGATCTATTGCTGATAAGCTTATTAAAAAGGGAGCAGATAAGGAAGATCTGCCATATAAGAAAGCCGGTTTGCTCAACAGGGATCCGGGTGCAGGAGAAGCCTCGATCTGGTATCTTGATCATAGCGGATTTGCAATAAATACAAAAGATCATTTTCTGATCTTTGATTACTGGCAAAGAGATGCAGGACCGGCAACACCTTCTGTTAATAACGGACATATTGATCCTGAAGAGATCAAAGATAAAAATGTACTGGTATTTGTTTCGCATACACACCGTGATCATTATGATAAAAGGATATTTGACTGG
>Ga0180433_10000601_pt1 | contig 61757 bp, 52 predicted proteins | sample SS_ome_8_FD_132980 | JGI IMG/M metagenome (GOLD analysis project Ga0180433, IMG submission 132980) | Hypersaline lake sediment archaeal communities from the Salton Sea, California, USA - SS_1_D_1 metaG | ecosystem: Environmental > Aquatic > Non-marine Saline and Alkaline > Hypersaline >... | reverse complement strand
CTTTGGTAGTTACTCAATAAATATGGATCAGGAAATTGATATTGAAAATCTTAATGATCTGAATCAGCCCTTGAAAATCACAGGAAATTATTCCTCTTCTCTTATGGTTTTAAAAAGTGATCGCTTGTATACAATTTTTCTTGATGCTCTGAGTACTTTCAGTATGTATAAATTATTTCCTGGTATCTACCGAAATTCAGATATTGTATTAAAAAACCCTCTAAAGATTACTGATAAAGTAAACCTTACTTATCCTAAATCCTGGAAATGTATAAGCACTGTTCTGCAGGATTCTATAGGATCTGAGTTTGGTTTTTATACATGGAATTTTAATATCAAAAAATCAGGGAGTGCATACTTTTTCAGAGAATTTGATTTACATACAACTCATATTCCAGTGGATCAATATCTCGATTTCAGAAAATTTTTAACTCGTATAGCTTTAAGTGAGCAGAAACTGATTTTGTTTCGGGATCAGGTAGATACGAATCATTAGAAACTCAATAAATATTACTTTTTAACATGAACAACTGAAAAATACTGCAATTCACTTAATTCACGGTTTAACTTTTTTATTTCAGGAGCTTTTCCCTTTTGAAGTCGATCCGCTAATTTGTTAGCTTCATCAATATAGGTTTTATATAAACGTTTTCGTATTGCTTCCGGAAGAGCATTGCTTAAATCTTCCTGATAGGTATTTAAAGCATTATCCAGTGAAAATTCATCTCCAACTTTCTTTTGATGTATATGTGTCCATACACCGGAATCCAGATGAAATTCATATTCAGAGAGAAATAAATATCCTTTAGATCCGATAAAATTCACTGCATCTATAATATATTGAGCTTCACTGTCATCCATGGTATAATGGAAACCTATTCTGCACCATCCTGGTTTAATGCCGCCACATCCTTTATTTACCCAATCCCAATATCTATGTGCAGTAGTATTGTCAATATTAAGCAGGAAGTGGCCATAAGGACCTGCACATGCACATCCCGCTCTTGACTGAATACCGAATAGATCGTTCAGAAGGGCGGTGATTAATTTTGCATGCAGTATTGTTCCCCAGGGATCATGAATATTAAAAGAAGCAATACTGATTCTCTTACCGGGATCAGTATTGCCAAGTAATTCGATATTAGGGTTTTGTTTCCAGAACGTGAATGCTTTTCGTATAAGTTTTTGTTCCCGTTTTTCTATCCGGAGTGCAGTCACTTTTTCTTTAACTGAAAATGCCAGGGATGCCTTAAATGTCTGTAATACTCCCGGTGTTCCTGCACGTTCTCTTTCTTCAATATCATGAAAATAATCATGTCCATCTGATGTAACATACGTAACTGTTCCTCCCCCGCCTACACTGGGGGCAAGATCTGTATTATAAATTCTTTTATTAAAAATTAATATACCATTCGATCCCGGACCGCCTAAAAATTTATGAGGTGATATAAATATTGCATCAACAGAAGGATCATCTTTTTTATGTACGGGTTCCGGATTCATATCAATATCCACATAGGGAGCACTGGCAGCATAGTCAAAACAGGCAAGTGCATTATATTTATGCAACAGACAGGTGATCTCATACACAGGAGTCTTAATACCAGTTACATTTGATGCTGCTGAAAAAGAACCTATACACAACCGGTTTTTATATTCATCTTTTTTAAGTTTTACTTCTAAATCATCAAGATCTATTAATCCATGCTTATTGGTCTGAATTGTAACTACCTGGGCCAGACTTTCTCTCCAAGTCAGTTCATTGGAATGATGTTCGTAGGGACCGATAAAAACTACAGGTTTATTTTTTTGCAGGAATTCTCTTATTGCTTCTTCATCCTGGGAATATTCTTTCACAAGAGACCATAAAAAATTCCTGGTTGCTGCCGGAAGGGCTACTCCGAGTATTTGCTGTGCTTTGTAAATAGCACTTGTACTTCCGGACCCCACACAAATAATGCGGCCATCAGGACCGGCATTTACTGCCTTTTTTATATTATTCTCCGCCTGATTCAGTAATTGAGTCATACTTCTGCCGGTGATGTCATCCTCTGTGTGAGTATTTGCATAAAATTTCTGAAGACGCATAATATATTTCTCAATAAATTTCAAACATCTGCCAGAAGCATTATAATCACAATATACCATAAGTCTGTTTCCGAAAGGAGTATCAATAATGGAATCGATACCTACAGTTTGCTCTCTAAGAAAACTGAAAGTAAATTTCTGGGTATTCATGCATTCTGCCTATTCTTGCTAAAATAATTCTAAAAAACCCATAAAATACACGAAATTCACAAAATATAATAAAATAAACTCAAAAAAAATAGTTAGTGCGTTTCGTGTCTTCGTGGGAGTTTTGTTATATTAAACTCAATAAATATTAGGAGAAGTTATCACAGTCCTAAAATATCATAATAATCTGTTAAACCGGCACAAACTTATATCCATAACAGATAACTCCCGCTTCTCCTTCTTCCTGAATCCGTCTGAATTCCATCCTCACCTGCATACCAATTTTTAAATTTTCAAAGTCACAATCAGCAATCTGAGCAGTTATATGTCCCCCTCCATTTAATTCTACAATTCCCACAGCATAGGGAGCTTCATCTTTGAACTGACTTGGGGGTACTCTGATTATAGTATAGGATAGTAGTTTTCCTTCTCTGTTCAAGGTTACTGGTTCGAGATCTTCGGATTTACACCCTGGACAGACCTGACGGGGCGGAAAAAATATTTTATCACATTTTTTACACTTATTAGCCTGATATCTGTATCGCTGGGGCATTGCCCGATGAATTCTTGGTGCTATCATTTTTATTCTCCCTCCAAGATGTGTACAACCGCACTGCCTCCGCTGCCGCCCATATTCTGAGTTAATCCGATTCTTACTTTTTCTACCTGACGCTGATCAGCTTCATTTCTCAACTGATGAACTATTTCAATGATTTGTGCTATACCACTGGCTCCTACCGGATGACCTTTAGATTTCAGACCGCCACTGGTATTTATGGGGAGCTGACCTCCTATGGCACTTTTCCCGCTTTCAACAAATTCTCCGCCCTTACCTCTTTCGCAAAATCTTAATGCTTCTGTTATACAGATTTCTGCAATTGTAAAGCAGTCATGTACCTCGGCAACATCTATATCTTCAGGTGTTTTATCAGCCATTTTATATGCGATTTCAGCAGCTTTTGCGGTAGAATTTAAAAAAGTAATGTCCTCTCTGTCATGCAGGGCAATAGTATCTGTCGCCTGTCCGGATCCTATGATTTTTATAATTGGTTTTCCCAGTTTCTTCGCCATTTCTACAGGACATAAAATTACAGCAGCAGCTCCGTCAGTTATGGGAGAGCAGTCCAGTATATGAAGCGGATCAGCAATCATGACTGAATTCAATACCTGATCTACGGTAACCTTCATTGGATACTGGGCAAAAGGATTCATGGAACCATTCCCATGATTTTTAACAGCTACCTGCGCCAACTGTTCCGGAGTAGTGCCAAATTGATGCATGTGTCTGTGTGCTATCATAGCATAAATACCAGGAAACGTAGTACCGTTAAACCCTTCATAATCCTGAAAAGCAGCAGTGCCCAGAGCATAAGTTGCTTCATCTCCGCCTACATCAGTCATTTTTTCAACTCCACCGGCCAGAACAATATCACTCATTCCGGATGCAACTTCGATAAACCCGGTGCGAAATGCAACTCCACCTGAAGCACAGGCTGATTCTATCCGGGTTGAAGGAATGGGAGCTACTCCAAGAAAATCTGCCAGCAGAGATCCAATATGTTCCTGACCGTTGAATAATCCGCTGGACATACAGCCAGCATACATAGCATCAATATGATCCACCCCTGCATCTTTTATCGCTTTCAGAGCAGCTTCTACAAATAATTCATGCAAAGATTTTTCCCATAATTCACCCCATTTTTGCATCCCTACACCTACAACAGCAACTTCTCTCATCATACCTCCTCAAATTTTTTATTAATAATCTATTTTAAATTATCTTCAAACAATCTAAAAATTCGTCTGTATTCATCAGTCCAGCTGGAAGGCTCCTGAAATGAATGACCCTCCAAAGGATATACGGCCAGTTCCCAGTTTTCCTTGCCCAGTTCAATCAGCCGCTGAGTCAGCCGAACAATATCCTGAAACTGAACATTCCTGTCTATCATTCCGTGACACATAAGCAGTGATCCGTTCAGTCCTTCTGCAAAATAAACCGGTGAACTGCGTTTATAGGCAAGGCTGTCCGGTACAGGCGTATTAAGAATATTACTGGTATAGTAATGATTATAATGCGCCCAGTCAGTTACCGAACGCAAGGCTGCTCCTGCATTGAATACATCCGGAACAGTAAACATAGCCATCAGAGTAATAAAGCCTCCGTATGAACCGCCGTAAATCCCAATACTTTCCGGATCAATATCATAGTTTTTGATCAGGAATCTTGCACCGTCAACCTGATCAGTAAGATCTTTCCCTCCCATATGTCGGTAAATGGCTGTGCGCCAGTCTCTTCCATAGCCAGCACTTCCCCGATAATCTATATCAAGAACAGTATATCCGTTGTCAACCAGGAGATTGTGAAACATATATTCTCTGAAATAGTTTGACCACCATTTATGTGCATTCTGCATATACCCAGCTCCGTGCACAAATATCACTGCTAATCCCTGAGACTCTGGACGTTCCGGACGGTATAACCGCGCATAGACCTCTGCCCTGTCTCTGGCAGGAAAAGTAATAACATCGGGTTTACGCCAGGAATAGGATAAAAACTTCTGACTGAGAGATGAAGTAATTTTTTCAGCTTTTGCTCCCGGTATGTTCTTCATCAAATAAAGTTCCCAGGGACGATTAGAAGAGGAATAACGGACAGCCAATATTTTTTCATCCGGAGAGAGGGTTACATCATTATTACCGGTCATGCTGGTTATTTTGACCACTTCTCCGCCTTTAATCGGCATTCTGTAAAAATGACGTACACCGGGATGTTCTTTATTTGCTGAAAAATACCAGTATTTTCCATTGTGTGATATCTGAGGAGAATATATCTCAAATTCACCGCTGGTCAGTATGTTCTTCTTTCCGGTGATTACATCCACAGTATAAAGATGGGAATATCCCGACTCTTCCGATTGAAACCAGAGATGCCGGTTATCAGCCATCCAGCCAATTTGATTTCTGCTATACCAGCTTCGAATGCCGGGACCACCGATCCAGGCTTCATCACGCTGTCGGTCTAAAAGCTCCAGCTTACCTGTTTCAGGGAACAGCTGCATAATCCATCGGTCTTTATTGTCTTCAGCATTGACCTCTACAGCAGCATATTTCCCATCCTCTGACCAAACAGGCAATGAATATGATACTTTACGGAGTTTTATCTCACTATCCTTAATTGAGCTCTTTTCTTCTTTTTCTTTTTGATCTGTATTCCGATTTTGTTCTGTTTTATTATTATTGTACTCTTTTATATAGTCTGGTTGATCATAAATTCCCGGAATTTGCTCATCAGAAACATAGTAAACACTGTCTCGTTCACAATCGTATATCCCAAGTTCAATCCAGCCGTAAGGCGTTCCGACTTTTGAACGGGTTGTCAGCTCTTCAATATATCCTGATTCAGTAACGTATTGAGGAACTTTCGTCCGCCTTATATTATTCGGAAAATTCATCAAACTGAATATAACAAACCGTTCATCAGGAGTAAGCTGAAGTCCGATGACTCTCCTGTTACCAATAATGATTTCCTTGAGACGTTCCGGTATTTCTGCTTTCTGATTTTCTTTAGATACCTCCTGTTTTTTCTTTCGCTTACTCAGGATTCTGCTGAGGTTTAATGCTTCCCTGCTGCGCCATGTATCCTGTTCAGACTGAACGTGTTTGAATTCATCTGAATCATCTCTGCTGGATTGCTTTTGAAAATTCGTAAGCTGTTCTAATTTTCCGGTAGACAGATACAGCATGTATAGATTATTATCTTTTCGGAATACAATTCTTTTTTCATCACGGGTAAACCTGGGATTTTGTTCAGATTCAAGTGTATTGGTAAGCTGCTCTACTTCACCGTTTTTAATATTCAAGAGAAATAAATCACTGTTCCGGGAATATACCTTTTTTGAACGATTCTGATTATAATCACCATTCTGTGAGGGAAGAGACATTCTTTCGGAAAACGACACTTTTTGCGGAGTTCCCCCCCTACTGGAAACATAGTACAGAGAATCACCTTCTGCCTTTTCCGGATTCCAGTAAAAATAAACTTTTGACCCGTCCTCGGAGAAATGAATCCGCGACGGTGAAACTCCTATCCACTCATCCGGATCGCGCATGATTTTCTCAACGGTTAGCGGTGCCAGTGTAGATCCTTTACTCTGTGAATAAACTATATTACTGACGATAATTAATAATAATAAACTAAAGAGTAACTGTTTTCTTTTCATTTTTTCCTTTTGTTTATCAAATCACTAATAAAATATTTATTCCAGACCGAAAACCAATTAGCTGTCTGCCGTCCGCGGTCTGCGGTCTATGGTGACTTCTAAAGCTATCACATTCTTACTTTATGTCAGCTTTACCTTATATCGTTCTTTTTCATTAAACATATCCATAACTTTCACCTGAGTATGAAAAACTGCAGAATGTGGTATATTTTCCGGAATAAAATAACTGTCTCCTTTTTTATATTTTGTGGTTTTTCCATCTACTGTCAGAGACATTTCTCCATCCAGCATTACTCCGAACTGAGCACTGTGAGAATGTTCATCTACCTTACCGATAGGCGCAATATCCATGAATACGACCTGTTTATTCTCACCCTGCAGAATCCATCCCTTCACTCCTTTAAAAGGAATATCTGCTTCCGGTAATCCAGTTATTAAACCCGGAAAATTCATGAACAGCTCCCTTTATTAGTTTGACAATTATTAATTTGTTTAAATCCGTATATCATAATTACATTTATTAAAGAGACTGCAGACAGAGAACCGCTGACCGCGCGGTCCGCGGTCAGCCGTCTGCGGTCATCTATAATTTCTGCACGTCAAAATTCCCAAATTCTTAAGTTCTCGCGTTCTCACGTTCTCATACACATATATCACACATTCTTCCTGATCTTTTTCCGGAATTTAGCATATATACCATAATCTATATAGCGTATATTTTTTTCTAACTGTTCCCGGGTTTTTACAGTTTTATCCCGTACTTCATCAATTTTATCGGTTACTTTCCATATAAAAGAATCACTGCCTGCACCTGATCCGTAAGAGACCATAAGAATTTTATCACCAGGTTTTGATACATCCAGGGCAGCAGTGAGACCCATGGGAGAAGAACCGGAATATGTATTTCCAAGAGTGGGAGCAAGCCATCCCGGAGCAATCTGTTCTTTACTGAATCCTAACATTTTCCCTGCTCTTTGAGGAAATTTTCCATTGGGTTGATGAAATACTACATATGTAAAATCATCCGGTTTCATCCCGCTTTTTTTCAATATAGCTTCAGCAGAACCGATGACATGCTTGAAATAAGCAGGTTTGCCGGTAAAACGGCCTGCATGCTGAGGATAATACTGATACTCTCTTCTCCAGAAATCAGGTGTATCTGTCATAAAAGAATGGGTATATTCGCATTCCGCAATAAGATTATCTGATCCCATAATAAAGGCAGCTGCACCAGCTGCTGCAGAATACTCTAAAGCATCTCCCGGTGCTCCCTGGGAAGTATCACCACCAATAGCCAGGGCATATTTCATCTCTCCTGCTTTTACCAGTGAAAGAGCTACAAACATAGCTTCAGATCCTGCTTTACAGGCAAATTCATAATCTGCACAATGAATATCAGGAGTAGCGCCGATCGCTTCTGCAACAGTAGTGCCGGATGGCTTAACTGCATAGGGATGTGATTCTGAACCAATATAGACAGCACCAATATCCAACGGATTAATCGGGCTTCGCATCAAAGCATTTCTGGTAGCTTCCACAGACATTGTTATAGTATCTTCATCCGGAGCTGGTACTGATTTTTCTCTTAACTCTAACCCTTTTTTGTAACTTTCTGCATCTGCACCCCATACTTTAGCTATTTCTTCAACTTTTATTCTGTGTTTTGGAACATATGCTCCGTATCCCACGATCCCGACTTTAACATTTTCTTTTGCCACCTTACACCTCCTATTTTAATTCATTTCTGGCAATGATCATTTTTTGTATCTCTGAAGTGCCCTCATAAATTGGAATAACCCGGGCATCTCTGTACAGTTTTTCAATATCTGATAATTCTCCGACATACCCATATCCCCCCTGAATCTGAACTGCCTTATCCGCTATGTAATTCACACATTCAGAACTATATAATTTTGCCTGAGCAGATTCCTCAGTAAAGGAAAAATTTTCATCCATTAATAAAGCAGCTTTATAGGTCATTAATCTGGCTGCCTCAAGTCTGCAGGACATATCTGCAATCATATTTTGAATTGCCGGAAGTCTGGAAAGAGGTTTTCCGAAAACCTCCCTCTTTTTTGCATAATGCACTGATCTGTCAAAGCATGCCTGCGCCAGTCCCACTGCCTGTGCTGCAATAGCTACCCGGGAATAATCAAGTGATTTCATAGCAATCTTAAAACCATCACCTATTGTGCCCAATAATGATTCTTCCGGTATCTGACAGTCTTTAAAATGAAGTCTTGCTGTAGTAGAACCTCTTAATCCCATCTTATCTTGTAGTTTCTTTCTGGTTAATCCTGTGAGTGATGCTGTTTCTACCAAAAGTACACCTAATCCTTTTTCCGAATCTTTAACAATCTGACAAATTAATACTATTATATCAGCAACATCACCACTTGATATAAAAAGTTTTTCACCGTTGAGTATAAAACTGTTGTTTTGGAAATCTGCTCTGGTTTGAATATTAGCAGCATCAGAACCAGCTTGAGGTTCAGTAAGTGCAAAAGCTCCTATCATTTTTTCCTGTATCATTTTCCGTATAAACGTCTTTTTCTGATCTTCGTTACCAAAAAATTCAATGGGTAATAAAGCTAAATTTCCTATGGAAAGAATGAATCCGACAGATGCATCAAAATAAGAAATCTCTTCTATGAGGGTAGCATATTCAATCCAGGTCTTTTCTTTTCCACCTGAATTTTTAGGAGTAGTATATCCGATAAAACCCTGTTCTGCCATCTTTTTATATAATTCATGAGGAAATTCAGGAGTACAGCTGTTATAGGTTTGCAGATAAGGTACAATTACTTTTTCACCAAAATCTCTGGCTTTTTCCCGAATCTGAGTCTGAAGATTTGATATATTGTAAATTTTTTTTCTTTTAATCATTTATTTTTACATTATCGTTGATATATGTAATAATTTCTCCAGTGGATATACCAGGTGTAAAAATCTCTCCGACTCCGATTTCTTTGAGCTTTTTAATATCTTTATCCGGTATTATTCCGCCACCGAAAAGTAATTTATCCTCAATTCTGTTTTTTTTCATCAATTCCTTAACTCTCTCAAATAAAGTCATATGTGCACCGGAAAGGATTGATAGACCGATAGCATCCACATCTTCCTGAATAGCTGCTTCAACAATCATCTCCGGCGACTGATGAAGCCCTGTATATATAACCTCCATCCCTGCATCCCGTAAAGTACGGGCAATAACTTTCACTCCCCGGTCATGACCATCCAGTCCTGGTTTACCTAATAAAATTTTAATTTTTCTATCCATTAGACACCTCAAAAATTAAATTTACCAATATGTAGGAGGTTCTCTGTACTCACCAAAAACCTCTTTTAAAACACCTGCAATTTCTCCCAGAGTGGCATAAGCTCTGGTTGCTTCCATTATGGGATACATAAGATTATCAGTTCCGTTACAGGCATCTCTGAGATCATTTAGTGTTTGCTTTACTTTTTGATTATCCCGTTCTTTACGTAATGTTTCCAATCTTTTATGTTGATCTCTTTCTACCTGTGGATCAATCTCCAGTATTGGTATTTCAATTTTTTCATTTTTCATTTTATATTCGTTTAATCCCACAATAATGCGCCTTTTTTCTTCAATTTCTTTCTGATATTGATACGCAGCTTTAGCAATTTCTTTTTGAGGATATCCTATTTCAACTGCTTTAATTATCCCCCCCAATTTTTTGATTTTATCAAAATATTCATATGCCCTTTCTTCCATCTTGTTAGTCAGAGATTCTATGAAATACGATCCTGCCAGAGGATCTATAGTATTTACTGTTCCTGATTCATGAGCTATAAGTTGCTGAGTTCGAAGTGCTATGAGTACTGCCTTTTCAGAAGGAAGAGCTAATGTTTCATCCATAGAATTAGTATGCAGACTCTGCGTACCTCCCAGAACAGCAGCCAGAGCCTGCCATGCTACTCGTACAATATTATTCTCAGGCTGCTGAGCAGTCAAAGTGCATCCAGCAGTCTGTGTATGAAACCGCATCAGCAGAGAGCGTTTATTTTTTGCACCATATTTATTTTTCATCTCCCTGGCCCAGATACGCCTGGCTGCACGATACTTAGCTATTTCTTCAAAAAAATCAAGATGCGAATTAAAGAAAAAAGATAAACGGGGTGCAAAACTGTCCACATCCAGTCCTGACTGTATGCCTGCATCGACATAAGCAAATCCATCCGCCAGAGTAAATGCCAGCTCCTGAGCTGCAGTAGAACCTGCTTCTCTGATATGATATCCTGAGATTGATATAGTATTCCATTTTGGTACATGTCTGGAACCGTATTCCATAGTATCCACAGTAAGGCGCATTGATGGTTCAGGAGGTATTAACCAGGATTTTTGAGCGATATATTCTTTGAGAACATCATTCTGTATTGTTCCCCGTAATTTTTCTGATGCTACTCCCTGTTTTTCAGCTGTTGCAATATAAAATGCCCAGAGAATTGCGGCCGGACCATTTATGGTCATAGAAGTTGAAACTTTATCTAATGGAATACCTGAAAACAGTCGCTCCATATCAGCCAGAGATGATATTGCCACTCCGCATTTACCCACTTCTCCGCAGGAAAACGGATCATCAGAATCTCTACCATATAAAGTCGGAAAATCAAAAGCAACAGAAAGACCGGTTTGTCCATGTTCTAAAAGATAATGGTAGCGTTTATTAGTGTCTTCAGCACTGCCAAAACCGGAAAACATCCGCATGGTCCATAGTCTTCCCCGATACATGGTATCATAAACTCCCCGGGTAAAAGGGAATTGACCCGGAAAACCAAGCTCCTTTGAAAAGTCAAAACCCTCTATATCTTCAGGTGTATACAGTGGTTTAATCTGTTCACCTGATATGGTATTAAAGCTAATATCCCTTTTTTGACAGGATTCAAATTTTTTCTGCCATTTATCTTTTTCCGATTTTGTGTTTTTTGACATGTCTAATTACCTTTTATTACATATTTTACAATTCTCTTTTATATAAAATATTCCACATTTTCTCTACTACTTCACCAGGGGTCATCTTTCCCTCACATACCTGTTTTATATTTTTACGAAATAACCCTTCAATATCTGAATTAGTATACAGCGAATCAGAAAATCTGCCCTGTAGTTCCTGTATAATACCGGATTTTATGTTTTCCTCTTTATGACTGATTAACAGATCATGTTCTTTCATATATTGAAAATGTTCATTCACTCCGTTGAGCAGACTGTCTATACCCTTATCATCTTTTGCTATAGTCTGAAAAACTTTTGGCCGCCATTTCTTATTATCCGGAAGCATATCCAGTATCATCTCAATTTCTGTATATAACTGATCTGCACCATCACGGTCAGATTTGTTTACTACAAAAAGATCACCTATTTCCATAAGTCCAGCTTTCATAGCCTGGATACCATCACCTGATTCCGGGACCAGAGTGACAATTGTTGTATGTGCGGCTTTTACTATATCTAATTCTGCCTGCCCCACACCTACAGTCTCAATTATGATCATATCTTTTCCGAATGCATCCAGAAGATCACATACTGCCCTGGTTTTGGAAGAAATTCCCCCCAGACTCCCCCTCGTAGCCATACTTCGAATAAATACTCCCGGATCTAAAAACAATTTTGACATCCGAATTCTGTCTCCCAGAATTGCTCCGCCGCTGAAGGGGGAAGAAGGATCCACTGCAACTATTGCTACAGTAAATCCATTTTTTCTTATTTGAAGTGTGAGTTTTTCAACTAATGTACTTTTCCCGGCTCCGGGAGGACCGGTAATGCCGATTCGGTGGGCTTTCCCTACTTTATGATATAAAGCATTAAAAAAATCAGATGCATCAGAAGAATCATTTTCCATTTTAGAAATTATACGCGCACATGCCGAGCGGTCTCCGGAATTGAATTTTTTTAATAAATTATTAATATTCAATGCCTTCTCTGCCATCGATCCCTTTTGTGTAATAATGTTTTATTTCCAGCACTTCACTGACAAGATTAGCTTTCTTTACCAAATCAGGATGGGCAGAGCGTCCGGTTAATACCAGCTCCACTTCCGCAGGTTTTTTGTCGATCAACTCAAGCACTTCTTTTAGTGTCAGTAAATCGTAATCTACTGCAACATTAATTTCATCCAGAATGATCATGTCATATTTTTTCTGTTGGATCGCTTTTTCTGCCATCTGCAATCCTTCACGGGCCAGCTTAATATCTTCTTCTGAAGGCGCTCCTTTTTCAACAAAAGTAGGTAATCCTGATTGTACTATGGTAAAATTAGGGATATTTTTTGCAAGTATAATCTCACCATAATTAGGATCACCTTTCATAAAACAAATCATCAGCACCTTCCAGTTATGGCCGCAAGCCCGTAAAGCCAGTCCTAATGCAGCAGTTGTCTTTCCTTTGCCTTTCCCTGTATATACGTGAACCTGTCCTCTATTTATTGTTAATTTATTTGACATAATTCTTCTCGTTCTTTTTTAATGGATTCGGTCCTAAAGATTTAACCTTATCCGTGAACACTGATACTGCATCAGCAAAAAGCTTCCCTTCAGAAGCTGATATCCATTCCAGATGAAGACGTTCTGGTTCAATACCCAATTGATGTATCATTTTTCTGGTTAGCTGAATACACCTTAGGGCTTTATAGTTTCCCGACTGATAATGACAATCACCGGGATGGCATCCTCCGATAAATATACCATCTATACCTTCAAAAAATGCCTGAAGAATAAAGGTAGGATCAATTCTGCCTGTACACATCAACCTGATTATTCTTATATTTGCTGGATACTTTATCCGCGATGTGCCTGCTAGATCAGCACCCGCATAGCAGCACCAATTACAGGCAAAACCTACAATTTTAGGTTTCCAGTTTTCATTTTTTAAATGATTCAAATTATCATCCATCCAATGTTAATCTAACCTATTAATATTTAATTTACTTTCACTTATCCAGAAAGTGAATGAAGCTGAGCTAAAATCTGTGCATCTGTAAAATGTTGAGCAGTAATAGCACTGCTGGGACATGCACTGGCACAGGAACCGCATCCCTTACATAAGGCTGTATTGATTTCTACTATTCCATTCTCCTCATCAAATTCCGGTGCTTTATACTCACATACTGATTCACATATGCGGCAGCCTGCACAGAGAACTGAATTTACCACAGCAACAATTGGTTCTACATAGACCTTGCCCCTGCTCAAAGGAATAACTGCAGAAGCAGCAGCAGCTTTTGCCTGAGCAACTGTATCCGGGATATCCTTTGGACTCTGACAGCAACCAGCCAGAAAAATACCATCAGTTGCTGTATCTACTGGTCTTAACTTCGGATGAGCCTCCATCAGAAACTCATCCGTGGAAGAGGAAAGCTTGAGTAAATCAGCAATTTGCTTAGAACCTTCTCCGATTTCCATACCAACTGAAAGCACAACCAGATCTGCATCCACCTCAACTGTTTTTCCCAGAAATGTATCCTCAGTACGCACTGTTAATCCATCCCCTTTTTTGTAAATTTCAGAACCAATTGCTCGTCGGAAAATAATCCCTTCAGACCGGACACGATCATAAAATTCCTCATATCCTTTTCCAAAGCATCTGAGATCCATATATAATATTGTAACGCTGGCATCTGGGATTTTTTCTTTAATCAGATGTGCCTGTTTAATAGCATACATACAGCAGACTCTGGAACAATATTCATTACCCAGATTTTTATCTCTTGAACCAACACATTGAATAAAAACTACTTTCTCCGGTACTTTATCGCCAATGATAATCTTTCCCTTAGTTGGCCCGGATGCAGAAACCAATCTTTCAAATTCTAATCCGGTAATAACATTCTCATAGTATTTATAAGCAAGTTCCGGTTTACGTTTTGCATCAAAAATTTCAAATCCGGTGGCAACAATGATAGTCCCGACATCTATGTTAATGTATTCTTCTTTTTGATTAAAATCTATGGCATCTGCTTCACATATGTCTTTACAAAGAGGATATTTCCCGCATTTCCCTCTGGTGACAAAAAGACAATTTTCCGGATCAACTGTATATTTTAATGGCACAGCCTGGGGAAAGGGAACATATATTGCAGATCGCTTACCCATTCCAACATCAAATTCACTTTCTAAACGATCTTTCAAACGACAATTTTCTGCACAAAGACCACACCCAGTACATTTATCAATATCTACATATCTGGGTTTCTTCTTTATTGTTGCCTGGTAGTTTCCAATAAATCCTTCTACTTTTTCAACTTCTGAATATGTCAGAAGCTCTATGTTAGGATGATTTGCTACATCCACCATTTTAGGAGTAAGTATACAAGCCGAACAATCCAGAGTGGGAAAAGTTTTATCCAACTGTGCCATATGACCACCTACAGAAGGGGTCTTTTCCACCAGATATACTTTAAATCCCGCATCTGCAATATCTAATGCTGCCTGAATGCCGGCAATACCTCCTCCTACTACCAGAGCTGATCTGGTTACCGGTACTTCCTGAATTTCAAGGGGCTGTAGCAGTTGGGCACGGGATAATGAACTCATAATCAGATCAATAGCTTTTGCAGTTGCTTCATCTTTAGAATCGTGCACCCAGGAACATTGTTCTCTTATGTTTGCAATTTCCAGACAGTAAGCGTTCACTCCAGCTGATTCACAGGTTCTTCGAAAAGTGGATTCATGCATCTGAGGTGAACAGGCAGCTATTACAACACGATCCAGTTTGTATTCTTTGATATCTTTTTTAATTAGTTCCTGCCCCGGATCCGAACACATATAAGGATAGTCTCTTGCAACAGCTACAGAATGATATTTTTCAGCTGCCTTTACCACTCTTTCAACATCCACTGTGGAAGCGATATTTATACCGCAGTGACATACATATACACCAATTTTAGCCATATTAATCTGCCTTTAATTCCTTAAATCTATTTGTTAATATAGGGACTACTTTGAGTAAATCATCCACTATTCCGTAATCTGCAACTCCGAATATAGGAGCATTGCAGTCTTTATTGACAGCTACTACTGTATCGGCACTCTTCATACCTGAGACGTGCTGAAATGCTCCGCTTATTCCCAAAGCAATATAGAGCTTGGGTTTTATTGTTTTACCTGAAGATCCCACCTGACGATCCTTAGGAAGCCATCCGGCATCCACAATAGGACGAGAACAGGCAAGGACGCCACCCAGAGCATCTGCCAGCTCCTGAACAACAGGAATATTATCTTCTTCTTTTATCCCTCTTCCTACTCCAATGACAATATCTGCCTGCGTAATATCAACTTCACCAACCGCTGCTTCAACATATTCTAAAAATTTTCGATAAGTAATTTCTTCCTTTAACGGAGAATCAGCCTTTACTACTTCTGTTTGGAAATTACCTTTTTCCGGTTTGAATGAGGCAGGCCGCAGTGTCAACACAGTACTTGGTGACTCATTAATCTTGATTATTGCATTCACCTTACCGCCATACATCTGACGAAAAGCAAAAAGCTGTCCATCCTTAATATTAATATCATAACAATCAGTTGTAAGCGGACAATCTAATTCCACTGCCAGGCTGGGTGCTACATCCACACCAAAACCTGATTGAGCTATAAAGGTTGTGTAAGGTTTATATTCTTTAATTAGAGATGATAGAACTTTCTGGTAAGCATCAGCATTGAAATCCTTTAACTTATTATCTTCGACAACCAGAATTTTATGAGCCCATCCCTTTAATTCATCTATAAAAGTATCTACACCGGAACCTAAAAGAACAGCAGTAACACTTCCGTCATTTTTTTCAGCAAATCCGGCTGCTCCGGATAAAAGCTCAAACGTAACATCCTGGATTTCCCCCTGTCTGTGTTCCGTCAGTACAAATATCTCTTTCATACAACCCCCCTTTCCTTCAGGATGCCGGATAATTTTTCTGCCGCTTCTTCAGGTGCGCCGGAAATTAATTCTGCCATTTTTTCCTGTACCGGTAGTTCTAATTTTTCTATAGATGTTTTTGAACCCTTAGCCCCTACTTGTTCTTCCTTTAAACCCAGATCATTCATACCTTTTAATTCTATCTCTTTCTTGGATGCCTTGGCTATTCCCATTATAGAAGCATACCTTGGTTCATTAATACCAGTCTGAATACTGAGAACAGCTGGAAGTCCAATTTCAAGTTTTTCTAAAAGACCACCCTCCAGTTCACGGAAAGCATGGACTTTCTTATCCTTTATTTCCTCTTTGGTTACCATATTGGCATGAGGAATACCTAACATTTCTGCCAGTGCAGGTCCCACCTGGGAATACCAGTTATCTGTGGCAATACAGCCGGTCAAAACCAGATCATACTCCATGTCCTTTATAGCTGATGCCAGTATCCTGGCCGTGACTTCTCCATCAGATTCAGCAAAAGCAGGATCATCAAGCCTTACTGCTTTATCTGCACCTTTAGCTAATCCCATCTTAATAGTTTCTTCTGCTTTTTCAGTACCCATTGTTACCAGAGTAACTGTACCTCCCATTTCTTCTTTGATGAGAAGGGCTTCTTCCAGGGCATAATTATCAGCTTCATTAATATTGAAAGCAAGTCCCTCTTTTACAATATCTTTACCTGTCGAGTCAATCTTAACTTCTGACTCGGCAGTATCAGGAACTCTTTTTATACATACAACAATATTCATAAATCATGCTCCTCTTATTTTATTAATTGATCATTTATTTTTACTATCAATTCTTTCACATCATCTCAGCTATTAACTCAGCAATATCCTTAACTTCAATCTTGTCCTCATTCCCAGTTGTTTTAACTGCATCTTCCAGCGTTAAAAGACAAAAAGGGCATGCAGTTAATAGTGTTTCTGCTCCTATACTGACTGCATCTTTTACTCTTACCTCTGCCAGTCTTTCATCTGTACTCTCTGATTCCATCCACATCCTTCCGCCTCCTCCTTCGCAGCATATGCTTCTCTCACGGGAGCGATCCAGTTCAAGATACTCAATTCCGGGTATAGATTGAATTACCTGTCTCGGTTCTTCAAAAACTTTATTCCTTTTTCCTAAAAAACAGGGATCATGATAGGTGACTTTCTTCTTTAGTTCCTTGCTAATTTTCAATTTCCCATCTTTAATTAAATTATTGAGAAACTGAGTATAGTGCAATATTTCACCTTTAAAATCAGGATATTCATTGATAAAAGCATGGAAACAATGAGGAGAAGTTGTTATCATATGAGAAAAAGAATACTTTGAAAACAATTCTATATTATTTTCCTGAGCCATCTCAAAAAGTCCTTTCTCCCCGATCTCACCCATTTCATTAGCGCAGCAGCTCTCGGCAGTGCCTAGAATACCAAAATCAACTCCTGAATTTTTTAAAATCTGTACCAGACTTTTTGGAATATTCTGCACTCTTTCATCATAGGATGCGGTACAGCAAACAAAATAGAGTGTATCTGCTGTATCACCTTCTTTTAAGATGCGTACATCTACATTATCAGCCCATTCCGATCTTTTTTCTCTAGCTCTTCCCCAGGGATTACCCTGTATAAATGTACTCTCCAGGGCGTCACGGATTGAAGGCTTTACCCGGCCGCTCTCCACAATATTAGAACGGAGGTAATTGATAACATCTACCGGACGAATATTCTTTGGACAGCGTTCCGCACAAGTTGCACAGAAAGTACATTCCCAGATATCAGCTCTTTTAGCCGGAATAAAACGTACATCCAGCAAGGCTTCATATATTATTTTTCTCGGATTTAAATCCGTACGAATGGAAACCGGACACCCTCCCGTACATTTTCCGCACTGTATACATTCATAAAGTTCCAGTTCCTTACACAGTACAGCTCCTTGAATAGCCATAGTACTCCTTTTGATATTACCGAATCAATCTTTGTTTTTTTCAAAGAATACATTTAACACAATGCAATTTAAAAATCATAACTAAAATATCAAAATGATATTATAAACTATAATTATTCATTTTCCATTTCAATTTTTAATATTTGCATTTACTTTAAAAGACTTCTGGCAATCACAATCTTCTGTACTTCTGAAGTGCCTTCATAAATCTCCATAACTTTTGCATCCCGATAAAAACGCTCTACTGGATAGTCTTTGGTATATCCATACCCGCCGTAAACCTGAATAGCTTCTCTCACACTGTACATACATGCTTCTGAAGCCATATATTTTGCAATAGCTGCTTCTCTGGAATAACGCTCAGCTCCGCCATCTTTTTTTGCGGCAGCCCAATAGACTAAAAGCCTGGCTGCGTTGATTCTGCAGTCCATTTCTGCCAGCTTATCCTGGATCATTCCAAATTCACAAATTGGTTTGCCAAACTGAACCCGTTCCTTTGAATACTGAACAGCAGCTTCCAGTGCACCTTGAGCAATTCCTACTGCCTGGGCACCGATATCAATACGGCTGGTATCAATTGTATGTAAAGCAATTTTAAATCCCTGTCCTTGCTCTCCCAGTAGATTCTCTTTAGGTACATTACAGTCATCAAACATAACCTCACAATTTCCGGTTGCCCGTAATCCCAGTAAATCTTCATGTTCTCCCACACTAAAACCCGGAAATTCTTTTTCCACAATAAATGCACTTATCCCTTTATGTCCTTTATCCGGATCTGTTTTAGCAAATACGATAAAAATTCCTGCTTCCTGTCCATTAGTGATAAAACGTTTTGATCCATTTATAATATAATGATCCCCATCTAATTTTGCTTTTGTCTCCATACTGGCCGGATCTGAACCTGCATTAGGTTCTGTAAGAGCAAAAGCACCAATTTTTTCCCCTTTTGATAAAATGGGAAGATACTTTTTTTTCTGTTCCTCATTGCCAAATTGCAAAATGGGATAAGCGGTCAGGGTATTATTTACTGCTACAATAACACCTGTTGAAGCACATGTTTTAGAGATTTCTTCTATTGCAATAGCCAGACTTACAAAATCCATTCCCCCGCCACCATACTTTTCCGGTACGATCATTCCCAGTATACCTAACTCTGACATCTTTTTTATACTATCCCAGGGAAATTCTCTGCTCTTATCAATCTCAACTGCTTTTTCTTCTAATTCATTAACAGCAAATTCATGAACCATATCTTTAATCAATTTTTGATTTGATTCTAGTTCAAAATTCATTGGTCAACCTCCTATAATTAATAATTTATCTTCCAATTAGTTTCCGTGCAATAACAATCCGCTGTACTTCAGATGTTCCCTCGCCTATTTCATTTAGCTTGGCATCTCTGAAGAACCTTTCTACTGGATATTTATTAGTTAACGCTTCTATCCCAATTAAATTTATGGCTTTTGATGTAACTCTCATTGATACTTCAGAAGCATACAGCTTAGCCATAGCGCCCTCAAGAGTAACAGTCATTTTTTTATCCTTAAGTCTGGCGGCATGGTATATTAAATGCCGGGCAGCTGATACTTCCATGACCATATCAGCCAACATAGTCTGAACACTTTCTACTCTTTTTAATCCTTTTTCCTGAGCATAAAGAAGAGCAGCATCCAAAGCACCCTGTGCTTCTCCTAAAGCCAGCGCTCCGATACTGATTCTTCCCCCGTCAAGAGTTTCCATAAAAACTTTAAATCCTTCGTTCTTCTTTCCAACCAAATTTTTCTCCGGAATCTTGCAGTTTTCAAAACTCAGCTCAGCAGTATTGGAAGCCCTCAGCCCCAGTTTATCTTCTTTGCTCACTGGCTGAAAACCCGGAGTCCCTTTTTCTACAATAAAAGCACTGATCCCATGAGTGCCTTTAGAACGGTCATGAGAGGCAGTAAAAATAACTGTATCAGCATATGTGCCGTTAGTAATAAAACGTTTACTGCCATTGACAATATAATACCCATTTTCAGGAATCGCCATGGTTTCCGTACCACCTGCATCAGAACCGGCATTAGGTTCAGTCAATCCGAAAGAGCCCAAATGCTCTCCCTGAGCTAACGGAAACAGATATTTCTTTTTTTGTTCCTCATTACCATGAGTATAAATAGGCCAGACAACCAAAGAAGTATGGGCTGCCAGAGTAATAGAAGTAGAACCGCATACCCGGGCTATCTCCTCAACTGCAATGGCATAGCTTAAATTATCCAGCCCAGCACCACCGTACTTTTCCGGTATGGGAATCCCCATCCAGCCTCTTTTCCCCATTTCTTTTATGATTTCATGGGGGAACTCTTCTTTTTCTTCCATTGTTGTCGCTACAGGAGCTATATATTCCCGGGCAAACTCCTGAACTTTCTCTCGAAACTGTTCATGTTCTTTATCAGAAAGTTCTGATATAGTACGTTCTGGATCCATATACACTCCTCAGCCTGCTTTCTTGAAAATACAGGATACAACTGTTTTATCATTCCCACCCATACTGATCATAAGTCCATAATGGCGGTCTGAAGAAATATTCACCTGACAATCACCAGCCTGTCCGGTTAATTGATGTACTAAATCTACAGCCTGACGCACGCCTGTTCCTCCGGTATAATGTCCAAATCCAATTAATCCGCCTGATAAATTTGTGGGAATATCTCCATCTGGTTTGGTTTTTCCGTCTAAAACAAAATCAAATCCTTCTCCATAACCGGCAAATTGAGCTGCTTCCAATTCTAATATGCCGCCTATAGTAAAACAATCATGTACTTCCAACACGCCGATATCCTGAGGTCCGAGTCCGGTCATTTGATAGGCTTTTTCAACTGCTTTTGCCACTGTGGACATTTTTGTCTGATCCGGCGGAGACTTGGTTAAATTTGCTACTGCAACTCCATATCCCACTAATTCCACTGCTTCTGATTTGTCAACACCTATCTTTTTTAAGCCTTCTTCAGAAGTAATCATAAGCGCTGAAGCTCCATCAGATACTTTAGAGCAGTCAAATACATTTATATGTTCACAAAATACTTTTGGATTTGGAGGACTCATACCTGCGGCAAATAAATCATCGATTTGGTTGTGATATTCCTGAGCTTTAGGATTTTTACGAGCATTTAAAATTGCCTGTTCATACCAGCGTGCCATTGCTGTACGCACTTTATCATGTCCGAATTTTTCATAACAAACACCAGCTCGATCAGAAAATTTTGCAGGGAAGAAGTAAGCATGGCCGTCTTTCCGTTCGCCGGCATAATAACCGGCTCCTGCTAAAATATCCGCACCATAAATCGCTTTCACAGGATTTTGAACTTCAACTCCTATACATAATACTGCATCTGCAGAACTCGCTAAGATTGATTTTGCTGATGTAGTTAAAGCTAATCCGCCTGATCCGCATGCACCTTCCACTCTTACCATAGGTTTATATTCCAGGGAAGGATGACTATTAACCATTAAACTGGCCAGATTTCCTTGTTTATTGAACCTGGCAGCCATAAAATTACCAATAACACCTTCATCAATATTTTGGGGATCGTTTATCTGTTCAAAAACACCTTTGGCTGCTTCTTCAATATAATACTCCAATCCAGGACGAGGTTTTTTTGGGTGAAACTCTTTTCGTCCTGAACCGAAAGAAATTGTATTAAATGCTGTTGTAAAATAAACTGGTTTCGTTAATGAATTCATGTATTTTACTCCTCCTGTGCTATACATTTTTGTTTATCATAACTGAACGTTTGTAAATTTATAAGATATCATGTCATCCTGAACTCGTTTTAGGGCCTCTTAGTTTCTTTATAAATACTGAAACAAGTTCAGCATGATAATTGTTTATTAAGAACAGAAATTTACAAAAATTCACTATCATTATATATACCTTATTATCTTATACTACATAATCATTAACAGGACCATACAGATGAAAGAATCCATTCATCATGACTTTATTTACATCCTCAACATTGTTTGCAACGCCCTGTTTTACTAATCCCTCTCCAATATCTTTCGAGCATTTAAAATATTTTCTGGCTAAATCTGCTCCCAAAGTGTCAAGATCTTTCAGATTATTAAATATTGTTTGTAATTTTTCATCTTTCTTCGGATCCCGTAGTAATGCCCGCCAGGGAGACCATCCTTCAGGTAGATTACTTAATTTCTCATCGACTTTCTCCTTCCAGTTTCCGTCTTTAAATAGCGTATAAATACCTTTTTCAAGATTATAAATCCCGGCAGGTCTTCCCTTTTCATATGTAAGTATACCGTCTTTCTGACTGCCGTCCGGATTCTGACCGCCAATAACTTTCTTTTCTACCATACTGTCAATTAATGAACTCTTCAGCGTTGTATCAGGAATGTATTTTGTCATTACTTTCATAATCAGCTGGCAAACTTCTACTCCTACATAATCAATAAGCTGGAAAATACCCATGGGACGAATTAAAAAATCCTGACTGACTTTATTCATGGCATAAATAGCTTCAACCTGAGAGAATTCATCAGAAAGTCGTTCAACCTCACCGGTAGCATGCAAAATATCCCGCATAAAGTGACCGTTCCCGATAAAACCGGCAATATCATTAGAAGGTACGATTTTTTTACGCATTCGCTTACCCAATTCCAGGGCAGCATCTGCAACTTCACTTTTTGTATTTTCTGATTGTATAAGTTCAACAAGTTTTTGTACAGCCGGAGGATTATAAAAGTGCATACCAATAATTCTTCCATCCAGTCCGACTTTTTCATCCAGAATATGAATAGGAATAGAAGAAGTATTTGTGAAATACAGAGTATGTTCTGAACATACATTATTAATCTGATCAAGCACTTTACATTTGACATCCTCATCTTCAACAATGGCTTCGAAAATCATATGAGCATCTTTAAAAACAGAAGCATCAGTTACCGGACGTATGACATCCATAACATCCTGAGTGAACTGACTGATAATGTCACAATTCTCAATCAAATCAGTACGGTCTTTATATAACTCCCTGAGTATCACACATCCTTTTTCTGCACTTTTAGTAGCCATTTTCCTCACATAAGCAAGTAAGCCGTCTAAAGCTTGTTCAGAAATATCCATAGCATAAAGATGATATCCTTTATTCGGATTCTTCACTTTAAGTTTAGCCATTTCCTGAGCTACCAGCAGTGTAATACCACTTCCCATTTTTCCTGCAGCGCCTAAAACACCTACATTCTCTAATCTTTCATCCAGTGTCATAGCTATTTATCCTCCAATTCTTGATTTAAAATTTAAAAGGAATAATAAAATTAAATATAATAATTGTACAAAAAAATTCAAAATTGACATATACGACCAGTTTTACCGGAATTTTGCATCTCTTTTCTCAAGAAATGCACTCATTCCTTCTTTTGTCTCTCCGGAAGCAAAACATAATCCAAATGCATCAGATTCAAAAGCACTGGCAGTATCTATGTCTGTCTGGAGTCCGCGATTAACACAGGATTTTATCATTTTTACAGCAACAGGACCTTTGGATATGATCTGCTTTGCAATCTTTGTGACTTCATCCATTAATTCTTCAGGAGCAACGACTTTATTTACCAATCCCAGACGTAAAGCTTCATCCGCTTTAATCATATCACCTGTGAGTAATAGTTCTTTTGCTTTTGATATACCGATAAGCCTGGGGAGTCGCTGCGTTCCGGCAAAACCAGGAGTTACTCCTAAATTTACTTCAGGCTGACCGAACTTAGCTTTTTCAGAAGCTATACGGAGATCACACGCCATAGCATACTCACACCCCCCACCCAAAGCAAATCCATTCACAGCTGCAATAAAAATCCTGTCCATTAACTCCATACGGCGAAAAACATGCTGGCCTAATGCGGAAAATCTTCTTGACTGCTGTCCGTCCATATTCTTCATTTCTGCAATATCTGCCCCAGCAACAAATGCTTTTCCCTCTCCGGTAATAATAACGAGATCAACTTCATCACTCTTTTCAATGTCAGCAAAAATTTGATCCAATTCATAAAAAGTCTCTGAGTTTAAGGCATTCATAGCCTGGGGACGATTCATGGTTATGTAACCGATTCTGTCCTCTTTTTTAAAAATGATATTTTTATTACTCATATCAACCTCCATTCAGAATGATTATTTATTACGATAAAAGCACCCTACTTTAAAAATTTGAATCTGTGTTTAATCCGGGTAAATCCATGGCTCTACTAAAAACAAACATCACTGATTTTTCTCTAATTCTATTAATACCTCTCCGCTGTTAATCTGCTTGCCAGGTTCAGTGCAAATCTTTTTAACTTTTCCTGCAATGGTAGAATTTAGTCCGGTCTCCATCTTCATTGCTTCAACAATAATAAGACACTGACCTTCTTCTACTGTATCACCTTCTTTTACCTCAATTTTAAGAACACTTCCGGGCATGGATGATTTGATTAACAAATCCTGATTCCCTTTTATCGCATCTTTTATTTCCAGGATATCTTCATCATCACCAGGTATCTGAAATTTAAATATTTCACCTTTAATATACACAAAAAGATCATGTCCGTCTTTTGCATAAGTAACTTTATATGACTGGTTATTAATTATAAGTAACAATAGATGAGGAGCAATTTTTTCAATCTCGATTTCATATTTTCTGCCGTCAACTGCAGCAGTAGTTTTACCGTTTCTGCTTTCAATATCTATCTGGCACATTTTTCCGTTATGTATAAAATCATAAATCAAAACAAAATCTCCAGAAATTGATATTAAATAATTAATAATAAGTGATTACTATATGTTACTGACCAATCTCATTACATCTAACCTCTATAAATATCTTTTTCCTTTATCCTTTTTCTTTTGTCTTTTTTATCTTTTATCCTTTATCTTTATAACTGACTAACCCACACTCCATTTCCCCACTATTGTCCAGGGATTGTAGGCTTTCCTTAATGTATATTCTGGAGCATTCTGACTGTCCTGACCGCACACTGCAGCTGCAATCAAGGCTGGAACTACATGCTTACTGTCTTTTTTGTTATTCCAGCATAGGAAATTCTTTTCAATAAAATTTGTCGCTGTCTTCCCTTTTATAAAATCCGGATGTTTCATAACATCTCTGAGAAAAGGGACGGTTGTCTCAATCCCCATAATTATATAATCAGTAAGGGCACAAATCATCCTCTTTCGGGATATTTCCCTGTTTTCTCCCCAGGTTATAAGTTTAGAAAGAATTGGATCATAAAAACGTGGTACTTCGTATCCGGAATATATCCCTGAATCAACTCTGACTCCCGGTCCATTCGGATTCTGCATAATCTGAATGTTGCCTAAGGAGGGGAAAAAATTGTTGGCTGGATCTTCTGCATATATCCGGGACTCAATTGCATGTCCCCGCTGTGCCAATGCATCCTGTCTAAGAGTTAGTTTTTCTCCTGCGGCAATGCGTATCTGCCACTTCACTAAATCCACACCAGTAACTAATTCAGTTATAGGATGTTCAACCTGAATTCTTGCATTAACCTCCAGAAAATAAAAATTTTTGTTTTCATCCAGTAAAAATTCTACTGTACCCGCATTTGTATACCCGGTAGCTTTGACTACATTTAAAGCAACTTCTCCCATTTTTTCCCGCAACTGTGTGTTGAGAGCTGTTGACGGTGTTTCTTCAACTATTTTTTGATGCCGTCTTTGAATAGAACACTCACGCTCAAATAGATGTATACTCTTACCATGTTCATCTGCCAATACCTGGAATTCTATATGACGCGGATTTACTATGCATTTTTCCAGGTATATTGAATCATCTCCAAAAGCTGAACCGGCTTCTCTTCTTCCTTCTTCAATACTTCTTTTCAGTCTTTCCGGAGAAGGCACTATCCGCATCCCCTTTCCTCCACCTCCTGCAGATGCTTTAATCATAACCGGATAACCGATTTCTTCAGCGGCACTTTTATAGATCTGAAAATCTTTGCTGGTTGATTTCATTCCGGGTATTATCGGCACATTCTGTCTGGAAAGTGTTTTCCGAGCAGCTACTTTATCTCCTACAAGTTTCTGAGCTTGAGGATTTGGTCCTATAAAAATAATACCTTCTTCTTTACATCTTTGGGAGAATTTATAATTTTCTGCTAAGAAACCATATCCTGGATGAATTGCTTCTGCCTTAGTAATCTGAGCAGCCTGTATAATCTTGTCCATATTCAAATAACTCTCACCCGGAGATGCAGGTCCGATACAAACAGCTTCATCAGCTTCCTGTACATGAAGTGCAGAACGGTCTGCTTCTGAATACACAGCTACAGTTTCTATGTCCAGCTCTCTGCAGGCTCGTATAATCCTAACTGCTATTTCTCCTCTGTTAGCAATTAAAATTTTCTTAAACATCAGGTGCACCCCTAACTGTTCTCATTTACTCACATTGCGATCCGCGGCCCGCTATCTACGGTCAATCCCGACAACTAATTTCTGACTTCTGAGCACTAACGTTACAGAGTTTTATCTTTTATCTTTAGTCTTGTTTCCTGCTTTTTGAAATGATTTGATTTTCAAAAATAATATATATTTTAAACCCCTCTTAGTCTCCCCTTATCAGGGGAGTGTTTTTTGTGATATTATTTTTGAAAATCTCTTTGCTCATAAATAATATTGGTGATTTCTGAACGTCAACTCTCACAAGTTCTAGAGTTCTTAAGTTCTCACATTCTCACGTTCTAAAGTTCTGTTTTTCCCTTTTTCCTTTTTCCTTTCTCCTTCTTCCTTATATCCTCCAATCAGGTTTGCGTTTTTCTAGAAAGGCTTTCATCCCCTCCTGTCCTTCTTTGCTTATACGAAGTTTGGATATTACTTCAGCAGTATATTTTTTTGCTTGCTCCAGAGAAATTCCAGGAACATTCTCCAGGAGATCTTTGCATACAGAAAGGGCTTCCGGCCCATTCTTTATAAACCGTTCCGTCCATTCGTTCACTGCATCATCCAGCTGAGATAATGGAACTATTTCATTTATCAAACCTGCTGATAGGGCTTTGGTCGCAGATATTCTTTCTCCGGAAAGAAAAAATTCTCGGCATTTAGATTCACCGGCTCTTTTTATTACATAGGGAGATATACAGGCAGGAACTAAACCTAATTTAACCTCGCTTAAACTGAAAACAGCTTCTTCCTGAGCTACCACAATATCACTGGCAGCAACCAGCCCCATACCACCACCAATAGCAGCTCCGTTCACCCGAGCGATAGTTGGCATAGGCAGTGAATAGAGAAGATACATACACTCAGACACCTGAAAAGAATCTTCCAGATTCTCTTCATATGAGTAATCCACCATTTTTTTCATCCAGTTCAAATCAGCACCTGCACAGAATGATTTTCCTTTACCGGTTATGGTAACTACTCGTATTTCTCCTCTTTCTTTATGTAAATCCTTAAAAACCTGAATCAATTCACTGAGCATAACTTCATTGAAAGCATTGTGAATTTCCGGACGGCTTAGATAAACCTGAGCTACTGTATCCTTAATAACTAATTCGATCGTTTTCAAATAATACCCTTATCTTTAGTCTTTAGTCTTTAGTCTTTAGTCTTTAGTCTTTTGTCTAAGTCTTAATATGTTTATTATTATGAACAGCCAGATGAGCAGCTAACAGAATTGAGTAAAATTTTGTATTAATACTGTCCGCCCTGGAAGTTAATACTATGGGATTTTTGGAACCCACTAATATTGATGCTGCTGTACCTCTGGCTAAAAGGGTCATTGATTTATAAAATGTATTAGCAGTTTCAAAGTTAGGAAATAATAAAATATCTGCTTCTCCGTTTATAGGACTATCAAGTCCTTTAATTTTACATTTTTCAGGAGAAATGGATACATCAAGTGCCAGAGGACCGTCAATAACAGCACCTTTAATTTGTCTGCGCTGAGCCATAGCTGTTATGACTGCTGCATCAACAGAAGACTGAACCTTAAAACTAATAGTTTCAGTTGCTGAAACAAGAGCTATTTTAGGCAATGTATTTCCCAGTGCCCGAGCAATATCAATAGTATATTTTAAAATCTTTATCTTTTCATCAAAACTTGGATTTGGTATAATAGCAGCATCCGAGATCATCAGAAGTTTAGGATAGGACGGTATATCCATAATTGCTACATGGCTTAAAAATCCTCCACTGGGAATCAATCCGTAATCCTTATCCAGTATCGATTTTAAATATGTTTCTGTATCACCTAAACCCCTCATAAGAATATCCGCCTTTTTCTCCTTTATCAGACTTACTGCTTTTAATGTTGCTTTTTTTTCGTCTTTCTCAGGCGTTATCGTGAAAAGGTTTTTATCAATATTGTTTTCTTTAAGAATGGTGTTGATTTTATCTTCATCACCAACCAGATTAACTTTGATAATATTGTCTTTTACAGGAGGATTAAGTGCTATAATAGTATCTTTATCCTGGGCTGCAGCAACTGCTACTACCGGTGTGGACGCATTTTTCAAAATTTCTAATAAATCATCTAATTTTTTTATGCGTTTCAAATTTTTCCCAAAATTAAATTAAAATTATCAGGCACTACAGATTACATTGTGGGGTTAAACAGTAAATATTTTATTTATGTCGTACGTAAAGACTGAATATATATTAGATAAAATTAATCTTTAATGATAAAAATAATTTTAACGAATTCAATATAATATATGTATCTCAATATGTCAAGAAAAAATCCGTCAATTTTATAAAATACACAGTTCTATTATAAAATAAGTTATAAACCACTTGATATTTATACCCATGATTATTAACTTTAAATAAATTAAGAATACATACATGAAATACTTCATATTCAAGGAGAATTAACCATGGAATACAAAAAGAGATCCAGAAAAGATTTCAATTTTAAAATAATTATAATTTTATGTTTTCTGGCTGGGAATTCTCTTTTTTCTCAATTGATAGATTCCAATGTACAGATAATTCTGGAAAGACTTCCCCTGGAAAAAAAAGAAGAATTAAAAGAATTTGATGAAAAAATTAAATCATATATTGATGAATATGACTGGACAGGAGAGGTTTTTGAAGAATCGTTGCCGATAAGTATTCAAATATTTTTAGAACATAGATATATAAGTTTTGAAGACAGATATAAAGGCAGATTTATCATATCCAATAATTCAGATGCACAGTACTATGATAAATACTGGGTCTTCCCTTATAATTCAGGCGAACCTCTTTTACATAATGAATCAATGTTTGATCCCTTAGAAAGTTTTATTGATTTTTATGTTTATATTATTCTCGGTGAGGAATATGATAAATATGGAAAATATTTGGGTAATAAATATTTTGAAACAGCCAGAAATATTGCAAACTCTGCCCAGTTTAACAGTCAATATGCCTGGGGGTGGAAAGAACGAAATGAATTAATTGATAAATTATTGAGCAAGGATTTCAAACCCTATCGAAATATGAAAGATCAATTTTTTCTGGGTCTGTCCTACGTCGGAGAACAGGATACAACCGCAGAAAAATTTTGCCGAAAAGCTTTCGATTTTATTTATAATAGTTTAAAAAATAATCAGGACAATGAAAGAGTACTTCAATTCCTGCAAGCTCATAACTTAAAATTCATTGAAATTCTCGGCTATAATAAAAATATATTAGAAAAAATGATTACCATTGATCCCAATAATGAAGCCTTATATAAAAAATATCTGGAATAACAGCAGAGGTAACCATATGTTTATAGATTTAAGAAGTGATACATTCACTAAACCTTCTCCTGAGATGAGGGAAAAAATGAAAAATGCAGAGGTGGGAGATGATGTTTTCGGAGAAGATCCAACTGTCAACCGACTTCAGGAAGAAGTTGCCAGTCTGTTAGGAAAAGAAGCGGGGTTATTTGTTACGTCCGGAGTAATGGGAAATCAGGTTGCCGTCAATGCTCATACTCAACCCGGCGATGAAGTGATTCTAGAACAAAGTGCTCATATTTTTTACTATGAAGCAGGTGCACCAGCTATGCTCTCCGGAGTTCAGTTAATGCCCATTCCGGGAGAAAAAGGAATACTGACAGATGAATCCATAGAGAAAGTACTTCGTCCGGAAAATGTTCACTTCCCTCCTACTCGTCTTATTTGTCTGGAAAACACTCATAACCGTGCAGGCGGAAAGATATATCCTTTAAATGAAATCAAAAAAATTTCAACTCTTGCCAAAAATCATAAATTGAAAATGCATCTTGATGGAGCACGGTTATGGAATGCTTCCGCAGCTACTGGGATTTCTTTAAAAGAATATGGACGTTATTTTGATTCCATCAGTGTCTGTTTTTCTAAAGGACTGGGGGCACCTGTCGGTTCCATGGTAGTCGGGAGTAAAGAATACATAAATAAAGCCCACCGATACAGAAAAATTTATGGCGGAGGAATGCGGCAGGCAGGAATAATAGCTGCCGGGGCCTTATATGCAGTAAATAATAATATTAAAAGACTTTCTCAGGATCATGACAATGCCAAAAAACTTGCTGAAGGTTTTAATGCAATTGACGGCTTTTCAGTAGATATGGATATTGTTGAAACAAACATTGTTATGGTTTATATTGATAAAAGCTTTCTCACTTCTGAACAAGTGGTTGCAAAACTTAAAAAAGAAAATGTTCTTATTCTGTCAGTCGGTCCGCAAAGACTACGTGCTGTAACTCACCTTGATGTTGACAGCAGTGATATTGAGAAAGCGGTTAATATTATTAAAAAATCATTCTAAAACATTAACAGTATATATAAAATCACAAAAAAGTACTTGACAATAAAAAAAATTATATTTAGATTGTTTCATATTTATATAAATTATTTTAAAAGGATTATTTTTTAATGCGGAATGCACTTACCAAATATTTTTTTAACTCTTATTATGGATATTATTATTACTTCCAGCCAGTGGGAGGTATTTCTGCAATCTAGATCAATGTAATAAATAAGAATATTCAGCCCACTGCCTTTAAGAAAGCGTGGGCTTTTTTATTTTCTGAACAGGAGAAAATAATGAAGCATAGCATACATAACCTTAGAAATGAGATCAAAATAATTGATGAAAAAATTATTGCACTGCTTCAGGAGCGAATTAGCTTAAGTAATCAAATAGGTTCTGTAAAGAAACAAAGAGGGATTAAGATAAAAGACCGGGAACAGGAAAAAAAAGTTATTGCCCATATTGAGGCTGTTCCTCATGATCCTCTGTATACTCAGGATATAAAGAAATTATATTCATCTATTATTAGAATATGCAGGAAATCCCAAAAATCTGAGAAATAACTTTCTTAAAAACGGAGTAAAAAATGATTATCGTGATGAAAAATAATGCCAAACAAAATCAGATTGAATCTATTATAAACAAATTAAAAAGACAGGGATTTGAAGTGCATCCTGATATTGGATCAAATCAAACAATTTTAGGTATAATCGGAAATACACATAAACTGGACCCCCGGGATTTTGAGATTGAAGAAGGTGTACAGGAAGTCTTAAGGGTCTCAGAACCTTACAAGCTTGCAGGCCGTTCCTTTCATCCCAATGACACTACTATCACCATAGATGATGTAGTGATAGGCGGAGATGAAGCAGTAATCATTGCAGGTCCATGTTCAGTCGAAAATGAAAAACAAATACATACAATTGCAGAAACTATAAAAAAAACAGGTGCAAAAATACTCCGTGGCGGAGCATATAAACCCCGAACTTCGCCTTACAGTTTTCAGGGACTGGGAGAAAAAGGACTGAAATATTTACAGGAAGCAGGCAAAAAATTCGGACTTATTACAATATCTGAAGTTATGGATACATCCAAGGTGGATCTGGTATCTTCATATATTGATATCCTGCAAATCGGAGCCAGAAATATGCAAAATTTTTCTCTTTTAAAAGAAGTTGGAAAAACCAAAAAGCCGGTTTTTCTTAAAAGAGGAATGTCAGCTACTGTCAAAGAACTTTTAATGGCTGCTGAATATATCATGTCTCAGGGAAACAAAAATGTGATCCTTTGTGAACGTGGAATTCGTACTTTTGAAACTGCCACCAGAAATACCATGGATATTTCTGCAATTCCTGTAATAAAAGAGCTAAGCCATCTGCCAATATTTGCAGATCCAAGTCACGGTACCGGTAAAAGAAATATGGTGTCTCCTCTTGCCAGGGCTGCAATTGCAGCAGGTGCAAACGGAATCATGGTTGAAGTTCATAATCACCCCGAACAAGCTTTGTCTGATGGTTCACAATCTCTGTATCCGGAAGAATTTGAAATCCTGATGGAGGAACTGAAAGTTATTGCCTGGTCAATCGGTAAAAAAATTGATAAATAATAAAATAAAGGGCTGGAACATGAATACTCAAAAGAAGATTGGCATAATAGGACTTGGTTTGATCGGCGGTTCATTGAGTATGGCATTAAAAAAGAAATTTCCTTCCCAACAAATTATTGGGGTTGATGATAAGCAATCAACTGATTATGCCCTGTCAGTTAATTCTATTGATATATCCTTTTCTGTACAGGAAGTGAGAAAATGCGCCAAGATGTGTGATATAATTTTTCTCTGTACACCTATTAATCAAATAATGACTCTTATGCCTGTTATCTCAGAATCAATTAAACCGGGAACCTTAATTACAGATGTAGGAAGTACAAAACGAGCTATAGTCAAAGAAGCTGAAAAATATTTTTTTCATGACACTTACTTTATAGGAGGCCATCCCTTAACCGGTAATGAAGGTTATGGCATTGCATCTGCCGATCCCATGATGTTTGAAAACACAGTCTATGCTCTCACTCCATCTCAGCATATTCCGCAAAAACTTATAAGATATCTGGGTATTCTATTGGAGACAATCGGAGCAAAAGTATACTTTCTAAGTCCGGCCTTACACGATAAAATCGCAGCCGGAGTCAGTCATCTTCCTCAGTTACTGACAGTTGCCCTGATAAATCTGATCGCTAGACATCAAACAACCTCCTGCCATTACGTAAAATTAGCTGCAGGTGGATTTCGCGACTTAACCAGGATCGCATCCAGCCCGTATGATATTTGGGACGATATCATTAATACCAATGGTGATGAAATGTCACTTTTCATAGATGAGTTCATCAAGGAACTGCAAATAATCCGGAAAAAAATTATACAAGACAGTTTGATTGAAGATTTCAGAAATGCTGCAAAAGTCAGGTATTCTATTCCCCGAGACATGAAGGGATTTTTACTCCCCACATATGATTTATGCATTGAAGCTGAGGACAGACCGGGAATTATAGCAGAAATTTCCACTGCCCTTGCTGACAATAATATAAATATAAAAGATATTGAAGTGTTAAAGGTGCGTGAAGGTGAATCCGGCATTCTGCGCCTTGCAGTGGAATCACTTGGGGAAAGAATTACAAGCCAGCACATTCTCAGTAAACGTGGATATACTGTAAAATTAAGAGACTGAGGTGATATGAAATACAGAGTAAAAAAATGCAGGAATCTCCGGGGCAAGGTCTCCATTCCAGGTGATAAATCCATATCGCATCGGGCTCTGCTGATGAGCTCCATAGCAGAAGGAGAAACCAGAATAACAAATCTTTCCACGTGTGAGGATGTTCGGACTACCTTACAGTGCCTGGTGAAATTGGGGGTAAATTTCACTTCTGAACAACATTTCATAAAGATTAATGGTCAGGGGTTATATGGCTTGCTTCCCTCCTCAACTTCTTTACATGCCGGTAACTCAGGGACCACTGTTCGGCTGCTTTCCGGAATTTTAGCATCTCAGCCGTTTCATTCATTTATCACAGGAGATCACTACTTATCCAAACGACCCATGGACAGGATCATCGACCCTCTGAGACAAATGGGTGCGGATATCAGCGCAAAAGATAACAGATACCTTCCTTTGAAAATAAAGGGAAAATCACTCTCCCCAGTTCACTATCACTCACCAATAGCAAGTGCTCAGATAAAATCCTGCATCTTACTGGCCGGTCTTTATACTGAGGGTGATGTATCGGTTACTGAGCCCTTTCCCTCACGTGATCATACTGAAAAAATGCTCTCCAGTTTTGGTGTTAGCATAAGAAAAGAGAATGCCACTACTGTCGCGCAGGGAAACAAAAAATTACAGGCAATAGAAGTCACTATCCCGGGAGATATTTCATCTGCGGCGTTTTTTATTACAGCAGCTCTTCTGATAAAAGATTCCACCGTAACTCTGAAAAATACCGGGATCAATCCCACCAGAACCGGTATACTTACTGCCCTGAAAAATATGGGAGCAAAAATTGTGTATGATAATATACGGCACTTTAACCTTGAACCTGTTGCTGATCTCACTATTACTCCGCAAAAGCTAACCGGCACTATAATTGAGAATCCTCTTATCCCTCAAATAATCGACGAAATTCCTGTTCTGGCCATTGCTGCTACTCAGGCCTACGGAGAAACTAAAATTGTAAATGCAGAAGAGCTCAGGGTGAAAGAAACTGACAGAATTCATGCTCTGTATATTAACTTAAAGGCTATGGGTGCTGAGGTGACCGAACTGGATGATGGTCTTATTATCCGGGGACCTGTAAAACTTAAGGGGACAAAGATTGAAACATTTGGTGATCACCGGATTGCTATGGCTTTCTCCATAGCAGGATTACTAGCGGGAGGAACAACAATCATTAACAACTGTGAATGTACAGAAATTTCTTTTCCGGGATTTTATTCAACCCTTGAGGATATATATGCCTGAAAAAAAGACATTTGCAATTATCGGCAATCCGGTCAAACATTCTTTATCACCTGAAATTCACAGCTATATATATAAACAACTGGGGCTTCCCCATTCTTATAAAAAAATACAGTTATCAACTGTTCAATTAAAAAAATTCATAATGAGATGCAAAAAAAATGATTTTCAGGGTTTTAATGTCACTATTCCTCATAAAGTAACTATTATCCCTTTCCTGGATGAAATCAAAAAACAGGCAACATGCACCGGAGCAGTCAATACTGTTATAAATGAAAATTCTGTTCTGAGGGGATACAATACTGATGTGGCCGGCTGTAGGTATGCTCTGGAAAGATCATCCTGGGAACAGACCGGAAAGGTCGTGATCCTGGGTGCAGGCGGTGCCTGCCGTGCTGCTTTAGCTGCTCTCTTGAATTTTTCACCTTCTTCAGTACGCATACTAAACAGGAATCCGGAAAAAGCGTATCAATTAAAAAAGAAATTTTCGGATTATGTAAAATTTGACATTTATGCAGAGAATATTAAATTTGAAAATATAGGAAAAATACTTTCTGATACATCTTTACTGATAAATACTACTCCTGTCGGTATGTGGCCCTGTATCCATGATTCTCCTGTTCCTGAAGCGGATATGATACCTGTACATGCGACAGTGTTTGATATGGTGCCTAATCCGGTATATACAAGACTCCTCAAACAGGCAGAACATCGAGGTGCATCAACAATAAACGGAGGTATCATGCTGGTTTCACAGGCTATAGCCGCTCAGGAGATATGGCTTAATCAAAAACTTCCCGAAGCATTATTCCATACCATATATACATATCTAACTGAATATATGAGTCAATATTATGAGTATAATTAAAATCCAGACCGCAGGTGAATCACACGGAAAGAAAATTACAGGTATTATTGAGGGACTGCCGTCCGGCCTGGCTTTGAGCAAAGATAAAATCAACTATCAGCTTCAACGCAGACAAAAAGGATTCGGCAGGGGCGGAAGAATGAATATTGAAAAAGACCAGGTTGATATAGTATCCGGTGTTCGGTTCGGCAAAACTCTGGGAAGCCCTGTTACCATAGAGATATCTAACCGGGACTGGAAAAACTGGAAAGAAATTATGTCCGTATGGGGGAAAAATAAAATAAAACCGCTTACTGTACCTCGTCCCGGGCATGCAGATCTTGCCGGTGCAATAAAATACAACACTTCTGATATCCGGAATATCCTGGAACGGGCAAGTGCGCGGGAAACAGCTGTACGGGTGGCAGCAGGAGCAATTTTCCAACAGTTGCTGGAAGTATTCGGAATAAGTATTATCAGTCATGTCATCTCCATTCATGACATATCAGTTCCTGTAACCTTCAGAGATCTTTCCGAACAGCCCGGCCTGAACATTATAGATCAATGTAAAAATATGGCAAAAAAAGCTGAAAAATCTTCTCTTAACTGCTGTGATACAGAAACTGTAAAACGTATGATAAACAGGATACAAGAAATACAGGCTAAAGGTGATTCATTGGGAGGAAGTTTTGAAATTGCGGGTTTAGGAGTACCAATTGGTCTGGGAAATCATATCTCCCCGGATACCAGGCTTGACAGCATTATTGCAGCAGATATAATGAGTGTTCCAGGTATAAAATCAGTTGAAATTGGTCTGGGAACAGAAAGCAGTGCTCGTCTGGGTTCGGAAATGCACGATCCCATTATTCCGGGGAAAAATGGTCTGCCGGAACGAACTTCAAACCGGGCCGGCGGTATAGAGGGAGGAATCAGTAACGGTGAGCCAATTATAGTCAGAGCAATTATGAAACCTATCCCGACTCTGATGCAGCCCCTGCCATCTGTGGACCTGAGTACCGGTCAGGCTGTTGACGCCCATAAAGAACGTACAGATATATGCAGTGTGCCTTCTGCTTCTGTGGTGGGAGAAGCAATGCTTGCTGTTTCATTAGGCAAAGTATTTTGTGTGAAATATGGAGGAGATTCGTTACAGGAAATGAGGAATCATTTTAATGCAGAACCGGTATTCTGAACATAAAAACATATATATTATGGGATTTATGGGGTGTGGTAAAACCACAGTAGGAACTCAGCTTGCTGAGAAACTGAACCGGCCGTTTAAAGATACGGATATCATTATTGAGAAAAAAACGGGTCTATCGGTTTCAGATATTTTTAAAACATATGGAGAAAATAAATTCCGGGCAATTGAAAAAGAAATCATTTCTGAAGTGAGTCAGTTAAAAAATTATGTTATTGCCTTAGGCGGAGGCGCTGTAATGTTTTCTGAAAACTGGGAAAAAATATCCTCGACCGGCATTACTGTAACGCTTTCCTGTTCCCCGGAAATAATCTCTTCACGTTTAAAAAAAGACAGTACACGGCCGCTGGTTAACAGCAGTAGCAAAAATAATGTACAGTTTATCAAAGATCTTGTGAGAAAACGAAAGCCGTATTATAAAAAAGCTGATCTCTATCTGCATTCAGATACAGCGCTTGAACCTGATAATATTGCAGATAAGATAATATTATATCTGAATTCAGAAAACTTATTGAGTAAAGATGAAAAGAATTAAAGTCAATCTTAAAGATAACAGTTATACCATATTGATCAAGCCCGGATTACTTGAAAAAGCCGGAGAATTCATATCCCGGATATCATCTTCTGATTCTTTCATGGTGATTTCTGATAAAACCGTAGCCTGCATTTATTCTCAAATGCTGTTACAGAATCTGGCTGAAACCGGAGCTGATGCAAAGCTTATCACAGTGCCGGATGGTGAAAATTCCAAATCTATAGAAACGTTGAAAGATATGTATACCTCTCTTATAAAATATAGCGTTACAAGAGACAGTTGTATTATTGCTCTGGGAGGGGGAGTGATCGGAGATCTGGCCGGATTTACAGCAGGCACCTTTCTGCGTGGTATTCCTTACATACAGATACCGACTACGTTACTGGCACAGGTAGACAGCAGTGTGGGCGGCAAAACAGCCCTTAATCATCCCCTGGGTAAAAATCTTATCGGCAGTTTCTATCAGCCTCTGTCGGTACTTATTGATCCTCTGGTACTCAAAACACTGGATAAACGGGAAATCATTTCCGGGCTGGGAGAAGTAATTAAGTACAGCCTGATAACCGAAAATACCTTACTGAAATGCTTAGAAAACGATCTGAACACATTTTATTCATTCAGTGATGTTACTCTGATCTCTCAGGTGATCTCTCAATGCTGCCGTTTAAAGGCTAACATAGTAAAAAAGGATGAAAAAGATAATACTATACGGAGGATCCTGAACTTTGGACATACGATTGGCCATGCTCTGGAAGCTGCAACTGATTATACCCTCTTCAGACACGGGGAAGCAGTGCTGTACGGTATTAAATGGGCTGTTTTTGTATCAAAACAAAAGGGGTTTATTACAGAAACGGATGTTAAAAGAATTGAAACTCTTATAAAGCAAATCTCTTTACCTCTGATTCCTGAATACATAAGTGCAGATACTGTATACAAAAAAACACTGATTGATAAAAAACAAACTCGTCAGGGATTGAATACTGTACTCTTGAAAAAAATCGGTAAACCAATAATTCTTAAAGAAGATACCCTTAAAACATATATTAAAGACTGGCTTGAATATGAGAGGAAAAAGTAAGCAGATTACAATAATGGTCATTCATGGTCCCAATCTGAATTTACTGGGGACTAGAGAACTGCCGGTATATGGCAATCTGACCCTGAGTGAAATTAATAAACAAATTAAAAAATTTGCAAAAACACAATCTGTTAAGGTTAAAACATATCAGTCAAATCATGAAGGCAGGATAATAGATTGTATTCACCGGGCAGAGAAAAAATGCAACGGTCTTGTCATTAATCCCGGAGCTTATACCCATTACAGTTATGCTATCAGAGATACTCTTGCTGCAGTTTCCATCCCGGCTGTGGAAGTGCATCTGACTGACATCCATAAGCGGGAAGAATTCCGAAAGACCTCCGTAATTGCACCTGTCTGTCTGGACCAGATTTCCGGATTGGGTGTGAACAGTTATCTGAAAGGGATTGAGAGGATTGTGGAAAATGTAAGATAAGGATTTGTTTTTCAGTTACCCTGACAGGGATCTTTTAGACCCTGTCAGGGTGTAATAATAAAATATTACGAAAAAATTGTTTAAAATGCAAGGGGGTTCTGTCACCCTTTTTCGACGTATACAAATGCGGGGGGAAGAGGGGTATCCCCCTGACAAGGGGGACTTTGGTTTGGTCATTTCTTTAAGTATCGATAAAATAAAAAACTCTTTGCAATAGTAAAAAAAACCGGTACTGGCCTAAACCAAAAGGAAACACTGGTTCCTTCGAGAACATATCTTTTTTCTTTTCATTTGTACCTCATACTCTCATTACCAAATAATTCCCATATCAAAATATGAGGTAAAATGCTTGTTTACTGTAACAATTTAAACTGCCGATTTTGTATCATTTTAAACTTCCGTTTACACCGTTACATCACCAGCTTTGTCAACTCGAAGAGGATACCTCACAACACCCTTGGCAGGGTTAGGAAAGGCAGCCCCCAGGGAAAAGGCAAAAGACTTCTCTTCCGGATCCTGCTCATCAACCGGGGTGGAAAGATCTTGGAACTGTACGATTCCGGTGACAGTATCCACAGTGCCGGAGTACTCTTTCTGTCTGGCCACATCTTTCACAGAAGCAGTTACTCCCGGCCCCAGCCGAGTGCAGCCGTCCGCATGGGAGAGCTGCAGGGTGAGTTCTGCTGTGGTCTGGGTGTAAGTCAGGGGTGGCACACACAACAGCAGCAAATAGATTAAATAAATTGCTGATTTCATAAAATTCTTTTCCCCACGGAGTTATCTAAAAAGTATAAAAATACTTTAAACGCAGAGATCGCTGAGAATATCACAAAGAATGTAACTATTTAATAATTATAAATTTATCACTTTGCGCTCTCTGCGAACTTTGCGTTGAAATTTTATTTTTAGTCAGCCCCGTGTCTTAATACTCCTACTCCTCAACCACATCATCTTCACCCTGATTTAAATATAAAAACCGGTCTACTAAACGTATATATTTACTCCATCTCTTTCCCGGTTCTGAATCTCTTTCAATGATATGCTGAAAAGCATTTGCTTTTGAATCCATTTCATCAGCGTAATACAGGATTATTGCTTCCAGCGTTTTGGGAAGCACAGGTGAACCATGCTCATATTCACCCTGATGACTCAAGATAAGATGTATAATATTCTTTTTCAGTTCCTCCGAAAACGAAGAACTTTCTTCAATATCCTCAACCGCTTTTCTGACAAGTTGAGCACCAATTGAAATATGTCCCCAGAGTCTGCCCTGATCTGTAAAATCAATAAATCCTTTATCATAGCCATATTCATCTATCTTGCCGATATCGTGCAAGAGAGCTCCGGTTAGGAGAAGATCACGATTACAAAAGGGATAGAGTTCACTCATAGTGTCACATATTTCGCATACTGAGAGAGTGTGTTCACACAGTCCTCCGATATAAGCGTGATGCCAGAGCTTTCCACCAGGCGCTTCTTTGAATTTTTCTACCCAGTTATTCTCATAAAAAACTTTGTCAATTAATTTTTTCAGATGGGGATTAGAAACTGAATTAATTTTCTCTACAATCTACTTCCACATTTCTTCAATATCTTTCTTGGTACGTGGGACAAAATCTCTATGCAGAACCTTATCTTCTTTTTTTGCCAAACGAATTTTTTTTATATTAAGCTGTTTGGTTTCCCGATATAATTCAACTATACCCTGTACCTTGATTATATCCCCTTCAGATATCTTTTTATAATATGGTTCTGCCTGTTCCCATAATTTTGCCACAATCCTGCCCGTAGCATCACCCAGCTCCATATGCATGTAAGGTTTACTGTTTTTGGTTAACCGTAATTCAGATTTTCTCACTATAAAAAAAGAAGTAATGGGCTGATTTTCCCTAAAATTTTCAATTTTCTCAAGATTATCCTTAACGTCCATATCTTACTCCCATGATTATTTTATTATTAAATGATCCCACCCAGTATCTGCCAGTTTGGCAGTATCAGTTATATTAGAGTGATACAGGTTGTGTATGGAACGATTAACCTGATCTCTGTAATGATCATCAAATGGCTGCCCTGACTGTCCGGTCGAAAGTATAGAAGCAGAACTATTCCTTCCCTGCAGATCTATGATCATTTTTGCAGCTGGCACGGAATGTATATCAAATAATTTTTTCAGATCATTACTATATTTATTGATTGTATTAAATGATCCGCCGGAAGCAAAAGGTCCCAGATTATATGTACTTTTAATCAGAGAATTTATTCCCATGGGACTTTGTAGTCTGAAAGTATGAAGCGCTCCCCAGGACCATTGAGAAATATCATTTCCCAGTTTATTTCTCAGCAATTCAACTGCTTCTTTATAAGAATCGATAATAAGATGTTTCTCTGTATAAAAACTTCTAACATCTTCAGAGTAGACAGCATCAATTATTGATTCAGTCACTTCATAATACAAAGAATTATTGGAAAGAATTATATTAAATAAGCTATCACTTATTTCATCCTTTAAATAATTATTAAAAATCTTATACAACAGAACCTGAAAAAAAGCAGCTTCACTACTTCCGGCTTTCATATTCCCTTCCCAGATAGTAAGTTTTTCCAGCATATCCGTTTCAATGCTCAGTTCAAGATCAGTGGCATTAATCATATTTATGAGTTTATCTTTCTGATTTTTAGCATATAAAGAAAATTCATCTGACTGAATGTCTTTAAGATCCTGTACAGACAGTTTTTTCTGTTGACTGACCAGTTCTTTGATTCTTTTTATACTTTCAGGATGAGATACAATTGTGATATTTTCGGGAAAAACAGCCTGAGTAATATCTTCAACCTTATCCCTTTTATAAGGATACAGGATAATATTATTACTCTTATCAGCATAGAAAAAATTCAGTGAGCTTAATTGGTTATATTGCATTGCTGTAAAAAATTCTTCCCGGTTTACGGCTTTTCCAAGTTGATAATATGTATTCCACAGAGTATATGGTGTAAAGCCCTGCCAATCAATCATAATAAATGCCTCTGCACCACTTTGTTTTTTCCTATTAACGGGAACTAATGGTTGGTTATCCAATTGATAACATGTTACATTCAGTACTGTATCCGGAGCAATTCTGACTTCTTCATCATATGTTATTAAGGAAGTATAAGATAATAAATCCTCTATAGACCTTAAATGAACAGCATGATCTTTCGAACTGGTAACTCCCCAGAGAATATGCTGATTGTAACCAATCAAAATGCCGGGAATACCAGGAATAGACAATCCATACATATTTACTGTTTTACTTGTAAGTTGAATTTCGTAAAAAAGACAGGGAATGGCGGGATTAGTATTAACGGTTACAGAGGCAAGAGGTATATTTGAATAACTTTTTTCACCTGACAGGATAAAAGCATTGCAATCAAATCCCAGAAAAGGATAAGAAACGGGAAGTGTATCTGCTGTTAAAAATTTTGAGCAGTTAAATATATTATTTTTAATAACAGATTCTTCACTTTTGTGTATATTAATTAAGGTTGCGGTTTTATTATATCCCATTTCATGTGTTAACAATTCCTTAATCAAATCGTTCTTCCATCCTTCACTCATTTGCCATTCCCAAAGCTGCATAATTGAAAGACAATCCTCGATAGTCCATTCTTCAGGTGTATAATAAAGAAGCTTACATTCAATGGGAAGCTTATCTCTTCTGATATAGCAGTTTATTCCTTCAACATAGGCTTCGAGAGCTCTTTTTGCATCAGGATCCAGAATGGATACTATTTTTTCAGCTCTTCTTTTAAATCCCAAACGTAATATAAATGTATCATATTTTTGAGTCGATATACCAAAAATTTCTGACAGCCGGCCCTGAGCAGCCCGTTTTATAACATCCATTTGCCAGAAACGATCCTGTGAGGTTACAAATCCTTGAATAAAATAAAGATCATGTTCATTTTGTGCTGAAATATGAGGAATACTGTAATTATCACGGTAAACATCAACGTGTTCATCAATACCGGTTATACTGATCTCACCTTTTTTCTCTGGAAGCGATCTTGTAACCATTTGATAGGCAATAAAACATATAAAAGTAAAAGATATTATAACTACAGCAAATATAATGAAAATTATTCTGATACTTTTATGCTTATTCATCATTACCTATATAAATTTTTTATAGATTGATTTTAAGATTACTAATTGTTTTCTAAAATGTCAAGTACTATATAAATTATTCTTAATTACTTGACATTAAGGAATCTATCTGCTATCTTTATTAATATATTATGGAGTTTATAATTTTTCTTTTATTTTTTCTGCTCAAATTAGAAAAACGTAATTAAAGAATAAATTGTCATTATGGAAAACCAATTCATAAATTTAGTATCCTGCAGAGAATGTAAAAGAGAAGTAAGCCCAAGGGCAAAATTCTGTCCGGGATGTGGTGCGCCCTATCCAGGTCAACAAGAATGGAACGGAACCGGATTTGAATGGAAAACAGAAAGAACATATTACGGTTATCCCTTAATTCATATAGCTTTTGGCAGAAATGCAGCAGGTAAATTAAGAGTGGCTAAAGGTGTTATAGCAATCGGACAGTTTGCAATTGGCTTAATAACAATTGCCCAATTCGGCATAGGTGTTCTATTTGGTTTCGGTCAATTTACTTTTGGATTAACTGCTGTTTCTCAATTTGCCCTCACTATTTTATTCGGAATCGGTCAGTTTGCAGCTGGTTATGCCGCTATCGGCCAATTTGTAATAGCCTATTACGGGTTAGCTTTTTGGGGATGGGCAGAATACCTGTGGAGTCCTGAACATAAAGATCCTCAGGCTGCTGCCTTTTTTAAAATGTTAGCTGAAAAAATCGGAGTTTCAACAGGAAATTTTTTCAGATAAACTGAAAATTTCCAGAAGGGATCAGAAAATATGGAAGAAAGAATAATATTAATTTCAAACCGTTTGCCGGTTACTATAAAAACCAAAAAAAAATCAATAGAAATCATCCAGAGTGTAGGTGGCTTAGCGACCGGAATGAGTTCTTTTTATAAAAATTATAATTGTAAATGGATCGGTTGGTGCGGATTATCAACTGACTTTCTAGATAAAAGAATTAAAAAAGAAGTAGAAAAACGTCTTATAAACGATTATAAAAATTATCCGCTTTTTTTGACCAGACGAGATGTTAAAAACTACTATTCAGGATTTTGCAACCGAACAATCTGGCCACTATTTCATTATTTTCCGGAATCAGTGGTTTACAGAGATGATCAATGGGAATCCTATAAAAAAGTTAACAAAATCTTTTTCAATAAAGCAAAAGAAATTGTTAAACCAAGCGATAAGATCTGGATACATGATTATCATCTATTTCTTTTACCAGAAATGCTGAAAAATGAATTCCCTGAATCCCAGATTGGCTATTTTTTACACATTCCCTTTCCTTCCTATGAAATATTCCGCTTATTACCTTGGAGCAGAGAAATAATCAAAGGAATAATGGGAGCAGACCTGATCGGTTTTCACACCTACGATTATGTCAGACACTTCACCAGTAGTATACGGCGTATCCTTGGTTATGATCATGAATTTGGCCATTTTTCTGTTAACAACAGGTTAGTTAATGTTGATTCTTTTCCTATGGGGATAGATTATAATAAATTTCATAATATCAGTCCTGATGAAAAATGGGCAAAAGAAATAACTGATCAATGTAGTTTACAGAAGGGGTGTAAAATCATCTTATCAGTAGACAGATTGGATTACAGCAAGGGAATTCCTAAAAGATTAGAAGCATTTGATTATTTTCTTGATAAATATCCTGAATATAAGAAAAAAGTTGTACTCATTATGATTGCTGTACCATCAAGGACCAGTGTTAAAAAATACAGAAATTTAAAAAAATATGTTGATGAATTAGTTGGTCGTATTAATGGTAAACATGGTTCCATTGAATGGACTCCGGTGGTTTATATGTACAGAGCTCTGGATTTTAAACATCTTACTACAATTTATAATCTAGCAGATGTCTGTCTGGTAACACCTATAAGAGATGGCATGAATCTGATTGCCAAAGAATATATAGCAACCAGACAACATGGAAAAGGGGTGCTTATTTTAAGCAGCATGGCTGGTGCTGTGAGTGAACTTGCAGAATCCATAATTGTTAATCCAAATAACAGAGAGGAAGTAGCTGATTCCATTGATATTGCTTTGAAAATGGCTGTAGAAGAACAAATACGCAAAAACAGAACCATGCAGAGCCGTATTAAGAAATACGATGTTAAAAGCTGGGCTTTGGATTTTATGGATAGATTATCTCATATAAAATCACTGCAAGAACAAATAACCAGCAGCAGATTAATCAAAGAAAGCAAGAATAAACTTATTAAAGATTTCAAAAAAAGTAAAAAAAGAATATTATTTCTTGATTATGATGGAACCCTTATTCCCTTTGCCAAAAAATTCGATGAAGCACAACCTGATGCTGAATTGATAAAAATATTAAAAAAGATGAATAAGAATATTTATAACAGATTAGTAATAATTAGCGGCAGAGATAAAGGAACTCTTGATAACTGGTTCGGAAATTTGGATATTGAACTCTGTGCAGAACATGGTGCTTGGATTAAGGAAAACGAAGATAATAAATGGAAATTGATCGAGAAAATGAGCAATGAATGGAAAAATGAAGTAAGGCCAATCATTGATAAATATATTTTAAGGACACCAGGATCTCAAATGGAAGAAAAAACCTTTTCACTGGTATGGCATTATAGAAATGTTCATCCTGAATTAGCAGAAGTAAGAAAAAATGAATTAAAAGAAGATTTAATACATATAACCTATAACAAAGATTTATCAGTTCTGGATGGAAGTAAGGTTATTGAGGTAAAGAATAGTATCTTTAATAAAGGTCGCGGTCTAAACTTGTGGCTTAACAAAGAAAATTATGATTTTGTTATGTTCGTTGGTGACGATTGGACTGATGAAGAAGCATTCAGGGTGTTAGACCAGAATGCATATTCAATTAAAGTTGGATATAGTAATACCAATGCCCGTTATTTTCTTTTGAATCATCTGGAAGTACGGAATTTATTAAAGTTAATGATTGAATCATAAATTATTTCTTTTTATTATTATCTACAGATTTTGGCGGGAGCACCGGAAGAAGTACAGATACAGTAGTACCTTCCCCTTCACTACTATCATATTTTAAGTTACCTCCATGTGCTTTTAAAATACCATAGCATGCTGAAACTCCTAATCCAGTACCATTTTTTTTAGTAGTAAAAAAAGGATCAAAAATTTTTCTCATCTCTTTCTCTTTAATACCACATCCTGTATCTATGAAATTAATCTGTACATATTCACCTAACTTCATAGTTTTTATTGTTATAGTGCCTTCTCCTTCTAAGGATTCATATGCATTTTGAATTAAATTCATAAATACTTCCCGCATTTGTTTATCATCAACGGTCAATTGCGGTAATGAAGTATCATAATCTTTATTAATTTTTACACCGTTCTTCATATATTGTTTCTCAACTAAACCAATAACAAGATCTATTATTGAATGTATATTTGCTGGCTGGAAATCACCAACACTTGGAGTAGAAAAATTAAGCAGTCTCCGTACAATATCATTTATTTCCCAGCATTGATCCAATATTTGTTGTATAGCTTCTTTCTTCTCAGTATCATCACTATTCTCCATAACAGCCATTTCTGCGATATATATTACCGCGGTTAACTGATTTTTTACTCCGTGAGCTACATCTGCTGCCAGCTTTCCAAGCTGAGCTAAACGTTGAGATTCTTCAATCTTTTTTCTTTCTGTAATATCCCTGATTATACCTCTAATACCCTGGAATATACCATCATCTGTAAAGATGCCAACAGTTTGAATTTCTCCCCAAAGAATGACTTTCCCCCTTGTTTTGAGCATTATTTCATTTTGTTTTTCATCCAATAACCATGAATCTCTTATATTGTTAATTTTCTTTTCCTCATTTTTATGTATAATATCCCTAATATCCAGTTCTAAAAGGACCTCCTCAGGATATCCAAGAGAGTTCACCATTGCCCGGTTAACATAAGTGAATTGACCTTTCACATCTGTTATAAACATCAAATCGCTCGCTGTTTCCATAAAGGTTCTGAAACGATCCTCAGAATCCTGTAACGCATTTTCCATATTTCTTCTCTCAGAAATATCATTAACCATGCTCTGCATAATTCCCTTATCCAGATCAATAGCACTTGTACTGATCTCTACCGGGAACACATCTCCGTTTTTATTCTTAAATAAAGATTCATATCTTACAGATAGAGAATCATCTCCTGTTTTCTGAGCTTCTGTGGATCGATGCAGTGCCTCTTCAGTTTGCAGCTGATAAAATGAAATTTTTAACAATTCTTCTCTGCAATATCCGAGCATTTTACAGGCCTTGCTGTTCACTTCAATCAGAAAACCATCAATAGTATACATGAATATAGCTGTATTGGCATTCTCAAATAATTTCTGAAGCTGATTTAGTCTTACCACCAGATTGCTGTTCATTTCATTCTGTTCAGTAACCTCACTATGAAGATCATACATTACAGAAGAATTATTTTTAAAATATTGGATAGTTTCATCCACAACTTCATTTAGCTGACTTATCTTGCCACTGAAATGAGAGTGTACTGTATAATCAGAATTACTGCTCTGTATCATATTAATAGTATTATATAAATTTGAAATTGGCCGAAAAATAATATATATCAAAGGAAATGTTAATATTGCTGTTACAATTGGAATAAAGAGTATAAATATAATTATTTGAGTATCAGGCTTGAATAATACTATATATCCTCCTGTTGCCAATATAGAAAACAATAAAATATAAAATGCTAATTTTAAAGTTATTAAAAATTTATTCATACACTTTAATTCTGTTATTATTCTTTAATATTTATTTTTCTGCTTCTGCCATATTTGTATAAGTAGAAGGAATCTGAATCTTTTTATCTGGTAAAACTGATCTTACAATACTTAATCTGTATTTCCCCCGATAATCTTTTTCTTGTAAATTTACCAGGTTGGAATTTTCATATTTATTTCCATTCTTATCATAAAGAATTTTTACTTTTGGCCGTTCTATATCCATAATACTTCGCTGTATGACAAGACCAATTTCGTGATTGGAAAGCTCGACTAAGGTGCCGGACGGATACACTCCTAAACCAGTAAAAAAATTTTTTAATAAATCAGGATGAAAATCTTTTCCAGAACATTTCATCATATCCTTATACACATTCTCAGGTGCACTTGATTCTTCAAAAGGCGATTTACGACGATGTGTATCATAAAATTTTGATATTGCAATCATCATACTGATTAAATTTAAATTCTTTCCAAAAAGATTCCAGGACAAACCAGATTTATCATATTTAATGTGATGCTCGAAAGAAACGATCGGAGATAAAATGTGTATCCCTTTGGTTTCCAGTAAAACTTTTGCACCCTTATCTGCTTGAAATGTTCGTATATCATCAGAATGGATAAAATCACTCAAGTTATTATCATTGTTTTTCGATTCAATTATATCACCTAAATTATGCAGTAAAGAAGCTTCACCGACATGAACAAGAAATTTTTTTTCCAAGCCGATCATCTCAGCCTGCATTAAGGTAAATACACAAACATTTAAATTGTGAATTAACAAATCTTCTTTATTAATTTTTATAGAGGCTAAAAGTAACAGTAGATTTTCATTAAATAGTATACTTTTTACTAAATTAGAAGAAATCTTTCTCAGGTTATTCATATTTATTGGTCTATCCTGTAATAAATCCTCTGATGTATCCTGAAGGAATTGGAGTCCTTCAGTAAAACAGGTCTGAGTAAAATGATCTAGATCATTAAAATCATCAATATTCTCTTTTATATTTAATCTTTCTAATTGTATATGCTTAATATTCTTGGAAAGAAAACAGGTTTGAATATCATCTATTATACCAGAAAATTTTATATGACCACCTAAAATATCGATAAACTCGGTTATTTCAAATCTTCTTATCCCGAGAGAAAATCGTATCTTTTCAATGCCCAGCTCTTTAAGTCGTTCAATAAATGATGCACGATTTTTACTTGATTTTAGTAAAGGTTCTTTTTCAAATGCAATCTCATCACCAATAACTCCTATTACAATATGATTACTGTCAATAAGAATAGTATCTAATACTTCAAAAAGATCATCAATTGCATTAAGAGTAATACGGTGATCCCTACCATAATGGTGACTTACCTGTGCCGCTCTGGCTAAATAACGAATAAAGTCTTCAATTTGTTCTTTATTCTTTGGAGGCATTATTTTTTTCTCTTAATTTTGAATATTGAGATAAAATCTTTTTACATTTATTTCGGAAATATCTGCTGCCGTGCTTACCCTGTGACTTTATAAGCTTATACCCATCAGCAGACTGCAGTTTTAGCAAACTAATAGCTGCAGTCAGTCGTAATTTATCTTTTTTACGTGTAGAAAATATTGATCTCTTGATAAATATTTCCCTTATTAACGGAAAAGACTCTTTTACTTTAATATCACCGCATAATCTAACCAGATCTACTGTAAAGGATTTTTTAAAAAAACTATTTCCGGACTTTCGGAATAATATTTCAATTATTTCTCTATTTCTGGTTTTAAGCAATAAAACAGCTGCTTTACTTTTTATTTCATTATTACTGCTTTTAAAATAAATATTAAAAATTTTATTGACCTCTTCCCGGCTTTGTGGATCATAATTATCCAATATAGGGAGTAATATTTGCTTATCCGAACTATCAATCATATATCTGGCAATTTTTCTTGCCTTTACTGGGGCATATTGTTTTAATAAAGGAAATAAAACTTTAATTTCATAGGTATTAGGAGATTTAAGACGTTTGGATATCTCAGTTATTATCTCTCTTTTCATTACTGTAAAAACTTTCTTAAATTTCACTATATCTACTGAACCAGGTCTTTTTAGATAAGCAGAAATGAGTAAAGGAACAGATTGTTCTTTTAGATTTTCCAGAATATATGTAATATGATGTAAATCATGATTTGAATCTGGAATATATGAAATAATTTCCCGAATGGATTCTTTGGATGTTATCTTTTGAGTAGTTTTATTAATCGCATCACCCATAGCAATATTATTTTTCTGTTCAGGATGTACTTTCTGAGTATAAAAATCAAAAATATCTCTTATAGTAACAATATCCCTTTGTTGCAAGAGTAAAGGGAATAAATTTAATATATCGTTGTTCAGTTTTTTAAAATCATCAGAATCATTTTCTAAATGAAGTAAGTTAAGAATAAGTAAAACTTTTTCTCTTATTAATTGTGAACCCTTCATTGATTTAACAAATTTGCTGATTTCAGGGGTAAGTTTAGCTATATAAGTAAGAGCATCGATATTTTTATTGATAACTGCATCAACTGTAATTTCATACATCTGATTCAAAAAATGACTTTTCGGATTCTGTTTAAAAATTTCTTTTATTGACATCTGCATGGGTTCGATTTTAAAAGGATGGATAATATTTTGACTGAATAGTTGATCTGCTACTAAAGGAACAACTTTATTTGATTTTGATTCATCAGGTACCAGTTTATCAAAAATTCTGATAAGTCGTTCATTGAGTGATCCTTCTGTTACAATAAGAGAAGAAATAAAATCCGCTATATCAGTATCAGAAAAATGTTTTACTATTTCTTTACTTAAATCTGAAATATGATTATCTGAATCACTTTGTTTTAACAGCGAAGAGAGAAGATCAATATGCAGTTGAAACAGAATATTCATTATATTTATTTGACCATCTCGCTTCTGATCCTCGGTCTGTTGTTCCAAATGCTGAGAAATTTGTGATATTGCCTTTCGCATATCTTCGATTGCTTTTTCGCCTGAAAGCTGGTTTAAGGCATTTTTGTAAACTTTATTGAGAAGTCTTGCAGATTTTTTTGCATCTTTAAAAAAATCCAGAATAAGTTCTAGACTTGATTCTGGAAGATTTTCATGCGGTTTTTTATTTGCTATCTGAAAAAGAGCATCCCATATTTCTTCCTCCTTTAAAGAAAGATCCTCTGTGGAATATAAAAGGAAATAACTGTAATCAAGCTCTTTTACTTTAATACTTGAATCTACCGGCAAGCATTTAATAATACCGCCCTTATCTTTAATAGTCTGTACATCATAACTTGTAATTTGAAAAAATTCCTGAAGTTCCTTCAGTGTAATGTTAGGATAAAAAATTATGGAAAGTATGCCCCGGTTATGAAGATATTGTGCAATTTCTTTGGAATGGAGCTGGTGCTGATCATAGGTATTACCGTTAATGTCAAATTCATACTGAGAAATATCAAGGCGTAAAGTGGAATATGAAGAAAACCACTTTTTTAATAAATCTATAAATTGTCTTATTGAAGATTTACACAAAGGGTGGTCTATCTCATAAAAGATACTGTTTTTCATTACAATTAAGAGAGTTCTGACAAGTTCCTTAAGTTCATCATGACTGATTTCAGTTACCTTGTTCAAGATTCACTCCTGATAATAAAATCCTTTAATAAAATATCTTGATTTAGTTAAAATTGCATATTTCATGCCAAATAATAAAAAATAAGTATTAAAGAATTTAAGTTTATATTTTTCAGCAGCTTATTTATTTTTTTAATACCTACCCAATCACAACATTTCAATCTGAAATAATTATAATGGAAAAATTTTCCACCAGTCTCAAATACTATATTCCAAAAACACTTAATGTAATAATATAAAATAACATATTACACATATAAAAGCCAATAAAAAATAACAACTATAATTAAAAAATCTTGACATTAAAATAATACTTTGTTATTATAGTAATAATCTCTCTTCTTATTCAAACATACCTGTGACAGAGAAGATTTTTTACATTACATATAGCTGAAAGTAAATAATAAATTAATAATATGCAGCATACGCCTCTGACTGTAAGCAAAATATAATCATACAGTTCAAAAAAGAAAATAAAATGAATTTAACCGGGGAGAAAACCATGAAAAAAAATATTCTAATTTTCATAGGTATTATCTTACTCTATTTACCTTTTTTAACCTTACACGGTCAGGTTCAGGAGCAAGATTCACTGGCTTTAGTGGCTTTGTATGATAGTACTGACGGGACTAATTGGAATAACAATACAAATTGGCTGACAGGACCAGTTTCAACCTGGTATGGGATTACCGTTTCAGGAGACCGGGTAACAAAAATTGATATGGAAAATAATCAAATGCAAGGTAATATCCCTTCTGAAATAGGCAATTTAACTGCCTTGACCCATATATATTTTATTAATAATTATCTTTCCGGAGCTATTCCTCCTGATCTGGAAAATCTGACCCAATTGCAGTATTTACATCTGAATGAGAATAATCTGACTGATACAATTCCCCCCGAACTTGGTAATTTAAATCAGTTAATGGGTCTGCAATTAGGTGATAATCAGCTTACAGGCACTATTCCGGAAGAGATATTTGATCTTACCAATTTAGAGTTTCTAAGCCTTTATCAGAATAAGCTTTATGGAACTATTCCTTCTGAAATAAAAAATCTGACAAAACTGAACACCCTGAGTATTTCCAATAATCAGTTTGAAGGTTCCATCCCATCAGAGATTGGTAATTTAACACTTCTGCAAAATGTCAGTGTCTTTAGCAATCAATTTTCAGGTATTATTCCAGAGGAAATGATCAACCTGACCGGTCTGAAAAGGTTGAATCTTTTTAACAATGAGTTTACTGATCTGCCTGATCTTTCTTCTATCTCCTCTCTGATAAGTTTAAAGATGGAATATAATAAATTCACCTTTGAGGACATTGAACCTCATATAGGTATTGCTACCTTTACTTATTCTCCCCAAGACAGTGTAGGAGAAAAACTCGACACTCTGGTCACAACCGGTTCAACTCTGATGCTTTTGATGAATATGGGAGGAGAAAACAATCAATACCAATGGTATAAAGACGGGACTCCGATTGAACAGGCAGATGATAAGTCTTATATAATTTCACAGGTTGAAATGACAGATGCCGGAATCTACAATTGCGAGATTTCCAATACTGTTGCTACAGAACTGACTCTTTACTCCAGACCTGTTTATGTACATGTTGAGCTAAGCGGCATTGAAAAAGATTCTCTGGCTCTTATTGCTTTATATGACAGTACTAACGGTGATAACTGGACAGATAATTCCAACTGGCTGACCGGTCCCCTGTCAGACTGGTTTGGTATTACAGTGACAAATGAACGAGTGTCAACAATTAAATTGTATAGGAATAATCTGGTTGGTGTTATCCCCCCGGAAATTGTTCATTTGGACAGCCTGAAGCGTCTGGAGCTTTGGAGTAATTCTCTTTCTGATACTATACCTCCTGAAATATACAGTTTGTCCGATCTGAAGGTGCTGCGATTAGATAATAATCAGTTCACAGGTCCTATTACAGAAGAAATCGGTAATCTGACCGAGTTAGTCTATTTAGGCCTGCGAAGTAATGATTTAACCGGATCTATTCCAGCTGCAATCGGACTTTTGAGTAATATAGGTCATCTTAATCTCAGCAGTAACGATCTTATAGGAACCATTCCATCTGAAATCGGGAATCTTATCAAGCTGGGATGGCTGGAACTGGGTTTTAATGAATTAACCGGGGAAATCCCTCCGGAAATAGGCAATTTATCAGATCTGATCTTTTTAAACCTAGCAGGAAACCAACTTACTGAATCAATCCCTGCTGAGATAGGTAATCTGACTTCACTGGAAGGTCTTTTTTTGTATTATAATCAGCTTGAAGGTTCCATTCCTGCTGAAATCGGAAACTTGAAATGTTGTGAAACATTAGAACTTGAGGTCAATCAACTTTCCGGCCCAATTCCTGCCACTATCGGTAATATGGAAAGTTTACAGGATCTCCGTCTTTGGAATAATTCTCTGGAGGGTTCTATTCCAGGTTCCCTGGGGAAATTATCAGAACTAACCAGAATGGAACTGTCTAATAATCAACTAAGCGGCGAAGTTCCCGATTCCCTTAATTTATTAACCAAAATGACTGGACTTTACCTGACTTCCAACCACCTTACTGACCTTCCTGACCTCTCAACCCTGCCTCAGCTGAATGATCTGTGGATTGAGCAAAATCAATTCACTTTTGAAGATATAGAACCTAACATCGGTATTTCGTCTTTTATGTATTCTCCCCAGGATTCTGTTGGAGAAAAGCTTGATACCATTATTACTAAAGGTGAGAGTCTGTCAATATCAGCAGAAATAGGAGGAACAGCCAATCAGTACCAGTGGATGAAAAATGACACTGATATTACAGATGCGGACAGCTCTGTCCTAGATCTTTCCTCAGTTTCACTCTCTGATTCCGGCAGGTATGTCTGTAAAATCACCAATACCATAGCCACTGATTTGACCCTTTATTCCAGACCTGTTCATGTAACTGTTCAGACCGGAGTGCAGGTGATAGATGATACAGAAATAATACCAAAACAATTTGTTCTCAAACAAAATTATCCAAATCCCTTTAATCCGATAACAGAAATCAACTATAACTTACCTAAGTCTGTTCATGTGTATCTTTCTGTCATTAATGCCAGGGGACAGAAAGTAAAAATTCTGAAGGATGATACTCAACCAGCAGGTTTTCATACTGTGCAGTGGGATGCAACAGATGAAAATGGTACCAGACTGGCCAGTGGGATGTATTTCTGCCGGATTCAGGCTGGTGAATTCAAAAAATCTATTAAAATAATGATACTTCGATAATATTAGTATATCTAACGTTAACTGCATTTTAAAATAAACAGTTAAGATGAAATAGTTCGTAAAGAATTGAAAAAAATAAGTACATAAACAATCTTCTTTTCTACTTGACATTTATATTTATAATAATTAACATAAAATGTTTATAATTCTTATGTACTAATAGTTCTTAATAATAAAGGAAGATCTTACATGAAAAAAATTGGTCTTGCATTAGGAGGTGGCGGTGCCAGAGGACTATGTCATATAGAATTTATAAAAGTTCTGGATGAATTAGGTCTGAAACCAAGCATTATCTCGGGAACCAGCATAGGTGCAATAATCGGAAGCTTTTATGCAGCTGGCTTCAGCGGTGAAGAAATGGAAGATTTAACTGAAAAAGTCAGTCTTTTGGATATACGAAAAATGGTTGATTTAAATATTCTCAATAATCAGGGTCTTATAAAAGGGAAAGGTGTTATAGATTTTATTGACAAACATTTACCTGTGAAAAAATTTGAGGATCTCACTATACCGCTTAAAATCATTGCCTGTGAATTTTGGAACAGAAAAGAATACATTTTTGAAAAGGGTGACATACTTCCTGCTATCCGGGCAAGCATTTCGGTCCCCGGAGTCTTTGAACCGGTAGTTATAAACAATATTGTTCTTATTGACGGTGGAATAGTAAATCCGGTTCCAATGAATGTTATAAGAGATGACTGTGATATATTGATAGCAATTGATGTTACCGGAATCAATAAGCCTCCAAAAAAAAATCCTGCACCTTCCATTTTCGAATCAGTAACTATATCTTTTCAAATAATGGAAAGCGCTTTTGTTGAGAATCAAATTATTTACTATAAACCCGAAATATATATAAAGCCTAAGCTAATGAATATTCAAATATTTGATTTTCACAAAAATCGTAAAATTATTGAAAGCGTAGGTGACGATGCTAAAGAGTTCAAGAATAAATTATCAAATATTATAAACAAAAAATCTGAAGGATTTATGCAGAGATTCAGACGGAAATCTAATATAAACAGGTAGGTGAAATTAAAAATATATTAGTAATAAAAAAGTTACTGTTGTATGGAATTAAATTACTAATGGAGAATAATGAAAAAAAACATTGATGGAATAAAACTTTATAACAGTTTTTTTTACGGGAAAAAAGAAGTATTTCGGAAACATAAATATCTTAATAAAATTAATGTATTTCCTGTAGCAGACGGTGATACGGGGACTAATTTGGCATTAACAATGCATTCCATTATTGCAGGAACTCAGGCAGAAGATTCTGTTGCCAATGTGAGCCGTAATATGGCTGATGCAGCGCTTATGGGATCACGCGGAAACTCAGGTATTATTTTCGCCCAGTTTGTTTACGGACTCAGTCAGGAAATACGGGACAAACATGTATTATCTATAAAAGATTTTGTCTCTGCTGTAAAAGGAGGGGTGGAATCTGCTTATAAAGCAGTCAGCAAACCAGTTGAAGGTACAATATTGACTGTTATGAAATCCTGGTCTGATGCACTGCATTCCATACATAAAAAAACAACAGATTTTGCTGAATTATTTAATCATTCCATAAAAGAAGCAAAAATAACGTTACAGGAAACACCAAAAAAATTGCATGTATTAGAAAAAGCTGGTGTTGTAGATGCCGGTGCAGAAGGATTTGTCAGTTTTTTAGAAGGATTTTTCCTCGGTCTTAAACAGGCTGCACAATTAATATCAGAATCTAATGAAGATATTTTGCTTGAGAACACAAAATCTCATACCTTTGAAAGATACGAAGAGCTCCCTTACCGTTACTGTACAGAAGGTTTACTGCAGGAGACAGATATGACTGCAGATATGCTTCGGGAACAGCTTTCAGATTTTGGTGATTCTCTTATAATAGCTGAAACAGAATCAATGGTAAAATTTCATATCCATACAAATTTACCCTCAAAGATTTTTTATACATTATATAACCAGGGGGTAATTACTCAATCAAAAGCAGATGATATGAAACGACAGAAAGAAATGCAGTTTCAGTCAAAAAGCACTACTGCTATAATAGTAGACTCAGCTTGTGATCTTCCTCAAACTCTGTTGGATACGTATCAGATAAATATGATTCCAATAAATATAATTTTTGATAAACACCATTTTCTGGATAAGGTGACCCTGAGTCCGGATAATTTTTATTCTTTACTGGATGAGTATTCCATGTTTCCCACAACCTCGCAACCCAGTATTAAAGCATTAGAAAAACTATACTCAATGCTTCTGGATAATTATGAACATATTATTTCCCTGCATCTTTCCAGTTCACTCAGCGGTACTTATAATGCAGCCACTTTGGCAGCAAGAAATTTTCCTGCTGAAAAGATAGCTGTTGTGGATACCAGACATCTTTCTACCTCATATGGGCTGATCGTCCAGCGGGTGGCTGAATCCGTTAATAAGAGAAGATCATTTAAAAAAATAGTAACACTTGCTGAAAGCCTGCCGGAAAAAACCACTATTCTTGTAAGTGTAAAAAATTTAAAATATATGGTCAGAGGTGGAAGAGTCAGCCCCTTAAAAGGCACTGTTGCTAAATTATTAAACCTGAAACCGATCGTATCACTGGATAAAAAAGGTAATTCCACACTCTATGGTAAAGCTTTCAGTTTTAATGCTAATATCAAAAAAATCACTCGTATGGTGTCATCTCATAATAAAAAACGGCCTATAGACAAATATGCCATCGGTCATGCACATAATAAAAAAGAAGCAAAAATATTAGAAAAAAAATTAACCCTCGTTCTGGGTAAACCTGCAGAATATATTATGGATATTTCTCCGGTTATCGGTTCCCATGCCGGAGTCGGTGCTGTGAGTGTGTCGTATATTGAAAAATAAAAGGAACTTATTTAATACCTTACTTCCCAAAAGACTTAGAAACAAGATATAAAATCTTCGAATTTTTGGGTGTTTAAACATTCCCACCCTGACAGGGTCATGACCCTGTCAGGGTGTTTTGCTTAATACAAATTTTCACGGATATATATAATTATTTTTTTACTTTTTGGAACGCCACACAATTATTAAAAGTTATATAAATAATCACCGGACGTCACATTATTTTCTTTTTCCCCGTTTATGAACTGGATGTGCTTGTCGTACGGCCCGGTTGTGGTGTGCTCTTCTTTGCTTTATAACTGCTGCTCTTCTGGGTTGATAATGTATCCGGTTAATATGCTTAATCCTGTTCTTATGGGTAAAAACAAAACTTGCTCTGACAGTATATTTCCTGATTCTGGGTTTATAAACACGAACTTTCACCGGAGCATGTCTTCTCCACCATTGAGGATATCTGCCCCATAAATATGGTGACCGGTAAGGTGTATAAGTTGGACGATACATTCTTTTAATTATAGGCCAGGTACGAATACGAACTTCAGCAGGTGTTATGTAATAATCTGAACCATAAATATCTTCGTTTCCCTGGATCTGCATAGTATAGGAATCATCCTCATTTTTCTCTATCTCAATTGTTGCAACATCCTGATATTCCTCCTCACCTAGAGCAGCCTGCAGAATGATCAGATGCACATCTCCTTCCACTTCTTCCAGCACCCTGATAAAATCCACTTCATCATTTCCATCCAGATCAAGGTTGTTAATACCTGTATCAGGATCATTCAGGGATTTTTCGAATTCCTCCAGGTTTTCTGAATCCTTAAATAATTCCCCCACTGCTTCAAGATCTAAACCTTCTGCTATATCTTCAGAAGTGGCTTCAATATCCACCTCTTCCTGAGCCCAGACAAAAGAAAAACATAAGAAAACCATCAAAACACTTATCACTGCTTTCATTGTTCCCTCCATAATTATTATCTTATCACTAAACTTTATACTCACATTATTATCTTTATTATATAAACGTTCAGTTTTTCAATATATTGTAAATTTAAGGTAATGGTCGTCCAAAAAGTATAAAAAAATATTAACGCAAAGATCGCAGAGGGAGACACAAAGACTATAAATGTTTGAGAATTATAAATCTATCACTTTGCGAGCTTTGCGGACTCTGCGTTAAGATTTTGTTTTTAGTCAACCCCCACCTTATGCTTTCAATTACTTTTCCTGTCATCCCCGAGTGTCTCTGTCGGGGTTCCACCCTGCACCCTCTCCCCTAAATTCCCTATACAAACTTTCGAGAATGACAATCTTCAGTTAATTTCTTTTCTGGACTTTTAAAATTAAGTCACAGATTAACACAGATATTAACGAAATTATAAATAATTCTTATCTGTGTTCAATCCGTGTGAATCCGTGGCTTAAACCTTCTCTACACCTCCCATTACTTCACATACACCTTGCCCTGGATAATCTTATGTGCCGGTTTCCCGTGGATCATTCTTTCTCTGGCAAACTGTTCACCGCACTCAGGACATCTTAAATCACCATTGGTATAGTCATCTTTTATTCTTTTCTTATAACACTTAACCAGTAGTCCTTTACCGGCTTTATGATACTTATACAAAAGTGTTTTACAATTGGAACAATATACTTTAATAGTTTTCATACTGACTTATACAGTCTTAAGATTTATCACTGATATTTTTTACTTCAGGAAGATATTCTTTGAATGTTTCACCATAAATATCCCAGACAGTTACAAATAAAGCAGCAATGATGGGGCCAACAATAAATCCCACTATTCCGAACAGAGTGATTCCGCCAATAGTACTGAATAAAATTAATAATTCATGCATTTTTGTATCTCTGCCAACCAGAGTGGGGCGAAGCAGATTATCCACACTTCCTACCAGCAATCCACAGAAAATAAAAAGACCTATCGCTTTCACAAATTGTCCGGAAGCTGCCAGAATAATAGCAGCCGGAAGCCATACTAATGTTGATCCTATAACAGGAATAATTGATAAAACAGTCATAATAGTTCCCCAGAATAATGCTGCCTTAATTCCCACCACCCAGAAAGCAAGTCCAGCCAATCCTCCCTGAATAATCCCTATAACTAAAGTGCCTTTAATAGTAGCTCTTGTTACTGAAGTAAATTTTTCCAGCAAACGTTGTTCATCTTTATTCGTTAAAGGAAGATAGTACAGAATCTTATTCAGGATTATCCCGCCATCTTTTAAAAAGAAAAACATAGTATAAAGAAAAATAAAAAAAAGAAAAAAGAAATTAACGGTAGAAAGTGTGGCTGATGAGAGACTGTTAAATAAAACTGTACTCATTTTACTGACTATTACTCCTCCCTTTTCTATTATAAAGTCTTTATAGGCACTGATGGAATCATAAAAAGGTACAGATTGAAACATCTGGTCGAAGGTAGTAGGTTCGTTCATCCATTGAGTTATCCAGGGTTTAACTGACTGACTGATCTTTATAGCCTGACCCGCAACAACGCCTAGTAAACTCAGCAGGGGAATAAAAACTATAAGCACTATCAACAGTAAAGTAATCCCGGCACTCAAATTTTTTCTTCCTTTAAATATTTTTTCAAAAAATTTGTATAAAGGCTGGAATAATGCAGAAAAAATACCAGCTAATAAAATAACAATTATAAAGTTGCGGATCATAGAAAAAAAGATTATTGATATAACAATTATTACTAGAAGCAATATAATTTTATTTAATTTATTTTGATCCATGCTCTCCTCGGATAATTTATTTCTTTTTAGTCGGTTTTTTGCTTTTCAGGAAATACAGAAAATTCTGAGCCAAATTGAGCCAAAAATTCTATACTGAATGAGCGGATGGTATATGAAACAGGCAGCAACACAACTGAACTGATATAAGGAAGCACTAATAATACAAAACCGATACAGCAGGTAAAAAAACCGAAAAATACTATGCATACTGCCAATACAATACTAATGATAAGCATTAGTATACCAAAAATTATAAAAGAAGAAAACTGTTTGGAAAAAAGTGGCAGAAATTTATTCCATGCTTGCATAGTTGATAAACCGTGTTTATACATAATTGGAACAATAAAACTATCCACCAGCATTGCAATAAATAAAATCAGCAAAATAAGTAATATTCCCAATATAACCATTCCGGCAATAGTCATAAAAGGGAAATTATAGGATAAACTTTTTTCATACATATTATAAACTATGGATAGACCCTGAAAAAAGAATAATATCATTATAAAAAAACTTATCAGACCAAAACAAATACGCCATAAAAATAACGAATTTCCCTGATCTTTGAATTTATACCAGGGTTTTACCACCTGAGCCTGATCTTGTACAACATTATCCAGAAACATGAATTTTCCCCTGGAACTCAGCCAGGTTAACACAATGATGATCCCAATAATGATTATTAAACCTATTAATATCAAAACAGCCCAGCCAGTATTATCCATAAGCCAATTCCAGGCTGTATGGGGAAATTCAATAACCTCCCGGAGATCATCCCTATCCGCCTGAAAACTTCTGTTAACTTTATTCCCTCCATGCCCATCCATTAACCCGGCTAAAAAAGCAGTAAATCCTACCACAAACCACTTGCTGATATCAAAAGGCTGAAACAGAGCCCTGGTCATTCTTTTCCAACCACGTAATAGTGGATCAATAAAAAACACCTTCATACATATTCCTTTCTAAAAATATTTCACATAAAACCTCTTATATTTCATCATGACTTACGATTTTTTCTACCCATTAAGTACTACCTGCTTAATCTAAATCATTTTGCTCATTTTTAAAAAATTCTTTCCATTTATAGCTTTTCCTGCTCTTCTGTGTTTCTCTTT
>Ga0180433_10000600_pt1 | contig 61816 bp, 52 predicted proteins | sample SS_ome_8_FD_132980 | JGI IMG/M metagenome (GOLD analysis project Ga0180433, IMG submission 132980) | Hypersaline lake sediment archaeal communities from the Salton Sea, California, USA - SS_1_D_1 metaG | ecosystem: Environmental > Aquatic > Non-marine Saline and Alkaline > Hypersaline >... | reverse complement strand
TGGAGAAGCTCATCTTTGAGGCGCTGGATGCTCATAACCAGCACCGGTATGATCAGGCAATTCATGCCTATTCTGCCATTCTCAATATGAAGGTGGATCCCAGAGTGCGCTCCATAATATACAATCATCGCGGGATGGCGTACTTTGTACAATCCGAATACAGAAAATCGGTACGGGATTTTACCCGCGCGATAGATTATAACGGCGAGAATTTCAGAGCGTATATCAACCGCGGGTTGGCCTATCGAATGCTGGAGCGGTACGAGCGGGCTCTTGAAGACTTCAACCGTTCACTGCAAATCAACGCCCTGTACGTCGAAGGTTATTACGGGAGGGCGCTGGCATACCTGGATTTGCACGACTATCTCCGGGCACTGGAGGATTGTCAGGAAGCATTGAACATCAAATCTGATTTTATTCCCGCACAGCGATTGCGCGGGGTGATTGAGTCAAAGCTCTACAATCGATGAACCCCTGCAGTGTCGGTAAATGCTTTCGTGAATGCCTGGCGGCTCAGCATGCTCTCAAAAACCGAAGAGCCCCCGGAATTCGCTCCGATTGTCCGAATTGTCCTTGCAGAGAATGAGCACGTGATGCAGCCCCTCTGATACGGCGGCGCGGGAGAGCTTCAGCTCCAGCCATCTTCGGTCACTGTCGTATCGAAAGGGATATGCTTCACCATCAATGAAACAGGATACTGAGCGGAGGTCAACGCCGGCGAGGTTGTCCCGTATGTGAAATCGAATGATACGGTATAGTGCGTCATCCTCGACGAATTCATGCGTGGGGGGGATAGAAACAGCGGGTGGTTCTCGATCACGGATGAGTGCGAAGTACCCGTTTGTTTTTGTCCAGGCGATGAATCGATCCTTCTTCGGATCATAGGTTGTCGGGCAGGAGGAGGGGAATTCACCTTCGAAGAAATTGTAGAGAAAGATATTCTTCGCTTCTGCGGGAGTGAGCCCCCGCGGTCTTTTGATGGTTACCTGCACCGGTCGACGATAGAGGCTGTCGAAGGGGTGCAGCGCATATATTTTCTGGATATCGTATCGGTTAAGAGAGAAGGTTTTCTCAAGAGAGTGCTCGATTGCTTTCGGGATGCGATCGGTAATCCTGATCAGTGCATTATGGTTCAGGCTATACGGCCTCATGGCGACCGCTATCTCACGCGTTTTGTTCCATGTCGAAAAATGCCTCGAGCGGTTGATGGGAACAAAATCATCATGGTGCGATACGGATGTATCTCCGATGAGCGAGAAAGTCATCACCGAGATGTTGCCCGCGTAATCGAATACCGCAACAGTATAGTTCTTCTTCCCCCGCGGAATGGTGACGTATCCGTTTCCCGACGGTGCAATACCGCTGAAGGTGTTTTTCGTTCTTCGACAGAGGAAATAGGTATAGGTAAATTCTCCATCGAGAAATGACTTTGAAATATCATATATGAGATATCCTTTTCGATAATCGATCCATCGCAGACTGTCGAAGCTGATCTCGAATATCTTTCTGTTCTCCTCGAAGAGCTGCAATCGATGGACGGCAACCTTGTTCTCAGCGCCTATTCTGTCATAACAGGAAATCTTGAAAAAGAGCCTGTCGGAAGGTGAAACCGGTATCGGATCAATCTCGCTTCGATAGCGGCCTGACTGCACAATCAGCGGTATTCTCCGCTCATGTATGGTCGTGTTCTCCTTTTCAATGCAGAGGAAGAGGGAATCTATCACCGGTGAGTCGGCATCCTTTATCCTGAAGAATTTCAGTGGATTAATCGTGCCATTTCCCTTTCGAAATTCGAAGTGAAGATGGGGATAGCCCGCCCCCGATTCGCCGGTGTAGCCGATGATATCTCCTCGCTGGTAGAGGGGGGCGGAAGTGAAAAATTTAAAATCGATCTTCCCGCCCACATAAATTGTTTTGAGCAGCTCAACGAGTGAGTGTATCCTGTGTTTGAAGTCCTCGTATTTCTGTAGGTGTGCATAGAAGCTGTGCGTATTGCCGTGGGCAATCTGCAGGGCATTCCCGTATCCCCGGTCCCATGAGACAATTCGGTATAATCGGCCCGTTGCGGTTGCAAAAACCGGATGCCCATTACGGCCGAGTGTTTTGATATCGATGCCGAAATGGAAACGGGTTCCACGCCTCTCTCCGAGCGTGCCCGAAAGGCTCTTCGGAAGCTCGACGGGCCATCTGTACGAATTGACCGAATTGAGCGGGCGGGATGATGAGAGAAAAAGTATCAGTATAATGATAGCTGCGAGTGCCGATGCTTTATTGAATCTCTGAGACATTTCGATGCTCTTTCTGAGACAATTGTTGTGCGTTATAAAACGGTATATGCGTTTCAATCGAATATGCGATCCGTAACTCCATTCAATCGCTCTTTGCCGCAAAAGCCTTGAAGAAGGTATAACAGAATGTTCCGTCCGATTCGGTTGTACGGTACATATCCCGTATTCCCTTATCGAAGATGGCTTCGGTGATGAGTTTCTGCTCCAGTGCCTGCTTTTTCACTCCTTCTATCATCGCGGTGAATGTCTTTCTGGTAAAGCCGTCAACGAGTTCAGGCCTGCTGGAATCGACATAGACAGTGCGCGGTGAAACGCGGATGTCGATAAATCCCGCCTGTGAAAGCAGCGGGTACAGCTCTCTCCCGATCAGCGCATTGCCGCCCGCCTGCGCCTGCAATTCAATCTGGCAGCGGATCGCCTGACGGGCTTCTTCGCTTTCGGGATAAAAGTAAACAGAGCCGTGATCCCCCTCAATAACCGTTACAGTTCCTCCCGGTTTCATTACCTTTTTCAGGCACAAGAGGGAAGTAACCGGGTCGCGCAGGTGCTCCAGCACGAAGCAGACAAAAACATGATCAAATGTTTCCGGTTCAAAAGGGAGATGAAATATATCGGCGTGCTGGAATTGAACATTGCTGAGATGTGCTGATTCGATTTTCAGTCGGGCCTGTTCCAGTGACACTTCCGAGAGGTCAATTGATGTAAAGAGCGTCTTCGGGTTTTTCCGGGCAACGGTAATCGTCTGGGAGCCGATCCCGCAGCCTGCTTCAAGAACGTGATCGCCTTCCGGAAAAAGAGTATCTGCGTGAAGAAGCTCGGTCAGCGTTGTTGCCTGATCCTCGAGCCGCTGATTTTCTCTTTTTGAATAACCGTGAACGTATGCGTTGCTCATTGTATCTATTCGCTGTTTGCTCTTGTAATGCTTTGCACGGTGACTGCCGGGAGTATCGCCAGTATGAGATTGGTGATGAGTACCATGGTAGTGAGCATCGTTTTTGCCATGGAGAGAACTGTTGTCATACCAGCCGGTAAAGTGCCGAATGCTTTGAGGGGAATAATTTTCAGCGTCTGCACCATCAGGGGTATCACCATATACAGGTATATTGCGCTATCGACAAGAAGATATATGAGAGCCGCCCAGGCCCAGAGCTTCGTCACGGTAATTCCATACTCCCTTCTCGCCAGTATGCCGAAACCGCCGATAATGCCGGTGACGGAGATGATTCCCTTAATCAGGTTCAGATTCGCTATCGAGATGAGAATAGTATAAACATTCCGATGGAGATCGCTGATCGTCTTTTCATCGAATTCCCGAAAGAATCTTCCGAAGCTCTCCGAATCGGTAATTCTGTCACCGTAGAGCAGGAGCGGAATGCCCTGTATCAGCGATCCGATGGTGAGGATGAGTCCGAAGATTAGCAGTAATAATCCGATAGTGTTGAGTGTTTTGTTTTCGAAGATTTTCGCAGGTGGTTTTTCTGCTGATGCAATTATATGTTCACTCATTGTATTCGCTCACGGATTGAGAAATTGTTGCAGATGTGTTCATGAGATATGACAGAGCTGTGACTAAGAATATACCGATGAGAATGCAAAGTCAAGCGACATCTGAAAAAAAGGGGCATCGTACAGGGATGCGATGTTGCAAACCTCTAAACTGCTCCTCTCTGCTTTAATAGCATACCGTTGCATATTCAACTATTGTATATTGCTGGACGGTTATAAGCCCGTTATCGAATGCGGAAGATTTAATGAGCAGATTCCCCCTGTCGTCGAACTTGAAAAGGAGCAGAACCGGCAGTTTGGTACATCCCTTCGGGGATATCTCTTTACCTCCGGATGATATCATGCGAATAATTTTTTCGGTATCGTTATAAATAACCTTAATGTCTCTGTTCAGACAGTTATGGCGATAATCGTATTTCCCCAGCAGGGGACGCCCCCTGGAATCCCAGGATCGCCAGCTTATCTCCAGCATCGACGACGAATTCCGGACCAGGCGGAATCGGCTGTCGTACCGATTGTGAAATGTATGAGTTTCATCGCCCATCCTTTTCACCTGTTTGGTATAATAAGTGGAGCCGAAGGTGTTTCTTTCCCGTATGAAATCAGACCAGTGCCGGTAGTAGTAGGTGTCGGAGTAACTTTTTCTGCTCTCCTCACAGTGGAAGGCGTGATCCTCTCTGTTCAGAATGCATTTTGTTGTGACGCCCGATTCTGTTTCTACGAATTGTGCTGCATATTCGGTGCAGGGAGCGGATTCTTGCGTGCCAGAGAGCAGATGCACCGAGACCGGTATAGAAACTATGAGCATTCCAAACAGTATAAAATTTTTGATCATGGTGATTCGGGATATCAATGTGCATGAACATCGCACGACGGTGAGAGTATCTCTTTCTATCTCAAATCCGTCAAACAGTTTCCGAGAGCGGTGAACGTATCTTTTCCGCTATGAGAATTTAATCGCATAGTCATCGCCGAATGAATCAGCTCATTTTATGCTGGGGAAACAGTTACTCATTTAATGAACTGGAGCGAGATAGAGGAGCACGGCGAGGTAATGGCAGATGCTCCCTCCCATGACGAAAACATGCCAGATAGCATGGTTGTATCGAATCTGCTTCAGCGCGTAAAAGATAATTCCAACCGTGTAGACGACACCGCCGATTCCGATCAGTAATAATCCACCCGGGGGAATTGCTGTGACAAACTCTTTTACTGCCACAACGCTCATCCATCCCATGAGTATGTAGGCCAGCACGGATAGTTTTTGAAAGCGATGGATGAACAGGGCCTTAAAGCCCACTCCCAGTATTGCGAGCCCCCATACAATGAAGAGCAGGGTCCATCCCCACACACCCCTTATGGAAACCAGGAGGAATGGTGTGTAGGTGCCTGCAATGAGCAAAAAAATTGACGCATGATCAAAGACCCGAAATATCTGTTTTACGTTCGGTTGCTGAAAGCTGTGATACAGGGTTGATGCCAGATACAGTATTACCAGCGTAGCCCCGTAAACGCTGAAGCTTACAATATGATAAACGTTGCCGTACAGTACGGCCAAAACTACCAGCAGGGTCAGGCCGGCAATACTCAGCCCGGTTCCGATACCGTGTGTTATGCCGTTGGCAATCTCCTCGCCCAGCGTATAGAGCCGTGCAATAGTAGTGTTTCTTCTTTTTATGAATGGCGATGTCATCGTATGGAACACTCCCTTCCGGATTCTGTATGATGATTGTTCTGATGCATGTATAGTGGCGAAGCGTTTTTGTATTTTACAGTTATGTCTTTCGGCATTTCCGCTAATTCGCTTATCAGGATGAGAGCCCTATTGTCCAACTCGCATTCCCATCACTGTTGTGGGCTACATTCGCCTGCCTGCCTTTTTTTTCAAGTGAAATATGAAGTTTTTTTGATTTTAAATGATTATCTCAAGGATATGCAAGAGTTTTTCCATTATCTTCCTGGTTTCTCTTTCAAATATGCTCATAGTGCCAGAGGCTTCACTTCCAGTCTCATTGACGACATCGGTTATTCCTCTGATGATATAACATTTGATATTGTTCTTCATTGATATATGGGCAATAGCATTTGATTCCCAATGCCCGGCAGGAGCATTATATTTATTGATTAAGAGAGTACCATGTGCCGGTAGAATATCCTGATCGGCAGATGCACTAGTGCCTGTTTTCATACCAGGGCTTGTGGAGGTTGATAGCGGTATTCTGCAATTTTTTTATTGACAGCTCTCACCGGTTGTTTTTAATGAATAAATTAACAATAAATTCATTTGTTCATTAAACAATGAGAAAGAAAAAAGACGCTGCAAAGATATACGAGACCGCGGTAAAGGTATTTGCCCGGTACGGCTATAAAAAGGCAACCCTGGAAGATATTGCAGGGGAGCTCAACATGACCAAGAGCAATCTCTATCTCTATGTCAGGAGCAAGGAGAATCTCTACGAACAGTCGGTGAAGTATGCGTTGACGAAATGGCAGAACAGGGTCGCCAGAAATATAAGAAGCGAGGAAGATGTTATTGAGCAGTTTGCGGTACTCTGCACCAGCGCCTTTGAATATCTTGCCCGGGACAGGGATCTGAGAAGCATTCTGATAAATGATCCCACCATCTTTACCATATCGCCGAAAGAGGATCGCTTTAAGGAGATAAACGACGCGTCAATTGCAATGTTGAGAAGCATTTTAACGAGAGGGAAAAAAGAAAAAAAATTCCGTACCATTGATGTGGATCATGCTGCCGAAGTGCTCTTTTCCATATACGTTATGTTCATCATTAAGGCGTATGTAAAATCGGAGGGGAGATCGACAAGAAAGCTCTTTAATGAAATGCTGGATATCGTTTTACGGGGACTCATTAATCCATAATGTTACATTGTCAGAAGGAGGTACTTCAATGTCCGACACTATTATCTACTTGAGCAATGAGTGGCGGGATGAAGCGGAAAAACGGCTGAAAAGCGAGCTTACTCCCGAGCGGATGAACCGTATCACATCATCCATGTCGAATATATATCAGAACTGTCCGGACGGATCGGAAAAGTTTCTGTTTATTAAATTCGAGAATGGGGAGCTTGCTGAAATAGCAGTCGGTTCAGGGGAGCCGCCCAAAGCTGAGTTCCGAATAACCGGTGATTATCAGGTTTTTGCCCAGATATCGAGAGCGGAGCTCGGAGCGCAGAAGGCGCTCATGACGGGGAAATTGAAACTGAAGGGGAATATGGTGAAAGCCCTGAAGCTGGCATCGGTCGCCGACCGGATAAACAAGGTTTTCGCAACAATTCCCGCGAAATACTGAAAGGAGAGGTATGTGATGACTGCACAGAAAAGGGATCCCTATTTCATAGACTTTCCGCAACGTATTGAGAATATTCAGGAGGAGCTGCGCACGGAGAATCTGGATGTGTACCTTGGCTCCCGGCTCAGAACGCTTTCATGGACGCTGGATGTGTTCTGCCCCTGGCGGAGCTTTGTCGTTATTCCACAGGAGGGGCTCCCCACGGCATTTACCTTCGTTATCGACGCGGCACGAGTGGCACACGACTCATGGCTCGACGAAGACCATGTGATGGGATTTGCTCCGATGGGTGGGCAGGATCAGATTGAGCAGATTGCCGATTTCATCACGGAGTTGCTTCCGCAGGGGAAGGGGAGAGTCGGCATCGAGAGCGGCATGTCCAATTATCTTCCCGAGGGATTTCTCACGCACTATGAATACGAGCAGTACCGTGATGCTCTGCCTGATGCCGAATTGGTGAACGCCCATACCATCGTTGACCGGCTGGCTCTGATAAAGGATGCGGGGACCATTAACCGGTTTCGCGAGGCGTCGCGGATCGTCGATGAAGGTCACCGGGCCGTTTTCGAGGCGCTCTCCAACGGGGGGTACAAGGGGATGACCGAAACGGTGATTGCCGGCATTGCGGCGCTGGCCATGCGCAAAGAGGGGAGTGAATGGGAGTGGTCATTCACCGGCGGCAATGAGATTGCGAGCGGCTACCGGACCGGTTTTGCAGGCGGCGCGTGCACGCCTCCCACGAGAAAGGTGGTTCAGGAGGGCGAGCCGCTGCTGATAGATATTCACGCGATGTTCGGGCTGTGCCTCGGTGATCACTCGCACAACTATTTCATCGGCCGCGCAACGGACCGCCAGTGGTGGCATGCGAACAACTTTATCGATATTGTCACGCTCACGCTCAAGACGTACCGTCCCGGCATCACACCGTCGAAGCTCGCCGAGGAGATGATAGGCTTTGCCATCGAGCGGGGATTTGCCGATTACATGGTGCCCGGCTTTGAGCACGGTATCGGGATGCTGGGGGACGAGTGGCGTATCGGCCTCAATGACGGTCCTTTCCCCTACTGGACAAATCCGGATCACGTCTATCAGAAGGATGAGGTGCTCATCTGCGCCATGCAGTATGCCTGCCCGGAGGAGAATATCGGTTTCAGGTATGAGAATCCCATCGTGATTACCGGGGATGGTTGCGAGGAGCTCTCGAAGTATCCCCTGGGGGTGGAAGAGATAGTTTAGGACAGGAGTGGTGAAGCACGTCATCTTGATGAAAGATGGCAATGATCTGGTCAAAATCAATGATGGTGTTTTTCACGCACTTTGTCTTCTACTATCTTTTTATACTCTTTTGAGAGATTGCCCTCTCAGCTTTCGTATTTTCCGAATAGGTCTTACCCGCGATCGGAGGGAGATTGCTTTTCCTGATACTTGTCGAGATATAAGGTGAGTGCGTTCTTGATGACTTCGGATTTAGACTTATTTTCATCACTGGCAATCCGGGCCAGCTTCTCTTCCATTTCGGGAGATAATCTTATTGAAATCATAATACACCCCCATTCATAATGCATAGTGTAATACATAATTGAAGGGATGTCAATGATAATGCGTATTGTTGATTGAGTCAGTTTCAGGTATTTTTTTTACTGTTCGAAAGTCTCAAATGTCGTGCTCATGATAGCAAACGGAACTATGGTTTTGCTTTTTTACTGTTTCATACAAATCTCTTCAGCTCTTTATTTCTGCAGTGAGAGTGAGTATTTGTTTTTAAGTAAAGTCAAGTGTTCTCTCATTCCTGTTGCGTTGGAATAGAATTCCGATATAGCGGGATTGGTGGTTATGATAGTTCTTTTGAGAGATAGCAATCAGTAAAAGATGAGCCGCATCGGAAAAGATGCGGCTCATACCGTTATAATGGCTTAACCGGAATGCAGATATCCACAATATGTTTCTGCTTGGGGTGCTCCTTCGGATCGTTGAGACATATCTCGAAGCAGGGGCGATCGTCCGGCTGATAACCGCTCCCCGGGAGCCATTCTCCATATAAGCCATTCCAGGCGTCGGGGTATCGTTCCTGCAAGAGGTTATTGATCTGACAAAGAATTATCACTGAGTGATACAGACAGGCATTTGCTCACACATGCTGTGGAGAGGGCGAATTGCGGGTATTATGCAATGTCCACTTAATGAATCATCTGTCGTTTTAGAGAGGGTTACTCCTCTCCCGGTTGATTCTGTTTACGTTTCCTGCCTCTACAGTGTCTTCAGGCGCTCTAAGGTAATTTCAGCAACCTTTTTATTTTTTTCGAAGTGACGCTCCATGCGTTGTATCAGTCCCTTCTGCTTTTCTTTATCGTTTAGATAATAATCATTTTCCATGAACTGTTTGACCCAGCGAATGTTCGCTTCCACCTCCTCGGGGATTCGCTCTGAGTCGTGACGGACCGCATCCTCCGGACACACATCATGGCAAACACCGCATCGTATGCATGCTATTTCATCTATGACCGCAGCGTTTTCATCCATTGTAATAGCACCGACAGTGCATTCATTGATGCATATTTCGCATCCGCTACACATATCTCTATTTACCCATGGCATTGATATTCCTCCTCTGTGCTTTTTACATTTTTAATAAATATCCCTGAGCAGATCGTTTCCACAATAGGGTATATGAAGGATAATACTATTGTATTCATGACCGTTTTACAAAACATGCTCAATGTCGGCAACAAAATTCCCCGAAGAAGTTGGCCTTTTTTTTGCTTCTCATGTCAGCTAATTCTCTTCGGGAATGCTCTCTTTATACATATTTCTGAGCAGCTTCGACCTCTCGGCGCGTATCCTCCATGAGATGAGCTTCTCGTTCTGAAGGGAGACGAAGTGGGCGCCTGCTCCCGAGAGGTTGAGCTCCGCGCTCAGGATTTTTTGCCGGAGCGGTAAAAAATGATACTCCCCCAGTAGCCACACCTGTAGCGTGATGCGCTCTCGGTTCCGGAAAAGGGTTTACTGAACAGCAGCACCTTTTTCCTGTCGGTAACGGTCGGAGGCCGTCGAAGCGCTCCTCCCTTCGACCTGCCGTAGAAAACATTATCAGCCGATTCGGCCGAAACAATCTCTTGAGTATTGCACGAGAAGGGAAATAGTGAAAAAATAATAAGGAGGGATAAATATTTCATGGCATTTTTGCTCCGAAATTTATATTTTTATTATAAGACGCATTCTGTTGATAACAGGAGAATCGCGTTTGAAGCAGTGCTCGCTGAGTGCATGAGATGAGAAAGAGGGTTGGGAAACTGTAGGGGATGTGTACGAAAAGAGAGCTTTTCCAATATGCCTGATCAGAAATAGTGCCATCATCATCTACCATACCCGTTACGTGAAATTGTAAATGGCAGTAAAGAAATGTACAAGACTATTATACGCGTCTAACCTCATTAATCCTTTTAGAGGTGATGATTAAAAAATTTAGCTGAATGCTTGGCTATTCAGTGCTAATAGGTGATAAGGGAATATGGTACTCTTTCAGAAGCCCGCAATAAGTGAGCCCGAGCAATGTCCCTATCTTGCCGGCAGGGAGCTCACTTATGAATATTTTCTTGCCAGGGATCTCGATGAGAGTGAATTAAATGAATTTCTCTCCCGGGGATGGAGGAAATTCGGGTATTACTACTTCAGGCCGGCTTGCGAGGGATGTTCTCAGTGCATCCCGATACGAGTTCTTGTCGATAGGTTCACTCCTTCGAAGAATCAGAAGAAGATTATGAGAAAGGGGAGGGATATCAGCGTTCGGTTTGGCACGCTCGGGTATACGGAGGAGATATACGATATATATCGTGATCACTCAAAACACCGCTTCGGCAATGAAGCCCTGAAGGAGGAGTTCATCTTTAATTTCTATTTGCCGTCCTGCCCCTCCCTGCAGTCTGAGTATTATCTGGATGGGACGCTCGTCGCCGTGGGTTTCCTCGACAGAACCAGTGAATCGTTGAGCAGTGTCTATTTTATATACCGGAGTGGATTTGATCGCTATAGCCTTGGTACCCTGGGCGTTATCAGGGAAATAGCCTACGCCCGCGTGTTGAATCTCAAGTATTACTATCTCGGGTATTATGTTGCGGGTAATCATTTTATGGCGTATAAGAGCAGATTCAAACCCTCTGAGGAATATGATTGGGAAAAGAATGAATGGCAGGTACGAGTCTAAAAAAAAATTGAAATATATTGCAGAATTATACAATATAATTGTTGAAGGATATGGGATTTTCTCATCCAACGGTAAAAAGGGCGAAGATACAACGTCATGTTTTTCTGAGAAAGTATTGTACGGGTAGGAATTCTTTCAGCGATTCGAGGAAAGTGCAGGGATGATAAGATATGCCTCAGGAACATGATGATAACATCTTTGATGGCGAATTACAGGTTGATTCCGAGCAGGAAGTTGATGAACCGAGAATGTATAAGGTCCTTCTCCATAATGATCATTATACGACCATGGATTTTGTCGTGGAGGTGATCATAAAGGTGTTTCGGAAAACCGCAGCCGACGCAACCAGGCTGATGCTTGAGGTGCATAACAGGGGGAAGAGCATCTGTGGTGTGTATACCTACGACATCGCGGTCACCAAAGCGGCACAGGTGCATCTCATGGCCAAGCAGAGAGGGTTTCCGTTGAAATGCAGTTATGAAGAGGCGTAATCATGGAAATACAAGATGAACTGAATCAGATCCTCACCGCCTCGTACAATGAGGCGAAAAACCGGCGTCATGAGTATCTGACACCGGAGCATGTTCTCTTTTCGTCGCTCTTTTTTCAGAGCGGCATCGAAATCATTGAGAACTGCGGCGGCGATGTTAATCGGTTAAAGCAGGAACTGGAGCGATTCTTCGAGAAACAGTTCGTGCCGGTACCCGAGGACATTGAGCCGGTACAATCGCTCGGCTTTCAGAATGTTATGGAGCGGGCTATCTTTCATATCACCTCGGCGCAGAAAGATGTGCTTGAGCTGGGTGATGTATATATTTCGATATTTGATGAAAAGGAATCCCATGCGGCCTATTTTCTGAGCAGGGAGGGGATTACCCGACTCGACCTTCTCAATTATATCTCTCACGGTGTTTCGATTATTCCCGATCAGACCTTCCGCGCTTTTGACGATGATCTGGACGAGCTCCAGGAAGATACGCAGCGAACGGATCGACGGAGCGATAAAAAGAAACGGGTTCTGCAGCTCTTCACCTCCGAGTTGACCGAGCGGGCCCGACAGGGTGAGCTGGAGCCGCTCATCGGGCGGGAGGATATCCTTGAACGGACGATGCAGGTGCTATGCCGGCGGTTCAAGAATAACCCCATTCATGTCGGGGAGGCGGGAGTCGGGAAAACGGCGCTCACCGAGGGGCTGGCGCAGCTCATCGCTCGGGATGCCGTTCCCAAGCCTATCAGGAATTTCAAGATATATTCACTTGACATGGGAGCGCTGCTTGCCGGGACGAAATACCGGGGCGATTTTGAGGAGCGATTGAAGAGAGTTATCAATGAGCTCCAGGAAGATACAGGTGTCATACTCTTCATTGATGAGATCCACACGGTCGTTGGCGCTGGTGCCGTATCCGGCGGCTCCATGGATGCCTCCAACATATTAAAACCGGCGCTGGCGACGGGCAAGCTTCGCTGTATCGGCTCAACCACCTATGAGGAGTACCGGAAGTTTTTTGACAAGGATCGGGCGCTCTCCAGGCGGTTTCAGAAGATCGAGGTGCCGGAACCGTCCATCGAGGAGACCGTGGAGATTCTCAAAGGGCTCAAGGACAAGTACGAGTCGTACCATGAGGTTGTTTACACCGAGGAGGCGGTTCGAGCTGCTGCCGAGCTCTCGGATAAGTATATCAACGATCGCCACCTTCCCGACAAGGCTATCGATGTCATCGATGAGGCGGGTGCCCTCACCCGAATGAACAGCGATGACGATGAGGTCAGGATAATCGAAGAGCGGGATATTGAGCGGGTCGTTGCCAGGATAGCAAAGATTCCCGAGAAGAGCGTCACCGCTTCCGAGGTTGAGAAGCTGAAGGATCTTGAGGCCGAATTGAAGCAGCAGCTCTTCGGTCAGGATCAGGCGGTGGAGATAGTCGCGGAAGCGATCAAGCGCTCCCGTGCCGGATTCCATGAGCAGGATAAACCGATAGCGTCATTTCTCTTCGTGGGGCCCACCGGCGTAGGCAAGACCGAGCTGGCCCGGCAGCTCGCCGCAATTCTCGGGGTCACCCTCCATCGATACGATATGAGTGAGTATCAGGAGAAACACACCGTTGCGCGGCTTATCGGCGCGCCGCCCGGTTATGTCGGCTACGAGGAGGGGGGGCTCCTGACCGAAGCGATCAGGAAAACACCGCATGCGGTTCTCCTCCTGGATGAGATTGAAAAGGCGCATGCTGATATCTTCAACACCCTCCTGCAGGTGCTCGATTACGCCACGCTGACCGACAATACCGGAAAGAAGGCGGATTTCAGAAATGTCATCATTATCATGACCTCGAATGCCGGTGCGCGCGAGATCGGGAGACTGCAGGTGGGATTCGGTGATCGATCCATCTCCGATAATGCGATCAAGGAGGCCATTGAGCGGTTCTTCTCCCCCGAGTTCAGAAACCGTCTCGATGCAATCGTGAATTTCAACAATCTCGGCGAGGAGATTGTGCTGCAGATTGTGAAGAAGCAGGTTCGGGAGTTTGCGGAACAGCTTGCTGAGAAGAATATCACCCTGGAAGTCACCGAGGAGTGTTATGCGTGGCTTGCCCGGAAGGGATACTCTCCGGTGTTCGGCGCGCGTGAGGTAGCCCGGCTTATCAAGGATAAGATAAAAAAACCCTTTGTCAACGAGGTTCTCTTCGGTAAGCTGAAAGAGGGTGGTACGGCACAGGCGGTTGTTCAGGATGATGATGTGCACGTTGAGATAAAGACCTCGTAGCCGATGCCCATCTTTCAGTTAAACAGCGAGATAGCCTTCCCCCCCGTTGAGCTTACCTCTGAGATAGGAATTCTCGCAATCGGCGGTGATCTCTCGCCGGAGAGACTCCTGCTGGGTTATCAGAACGGTATATTCCCCTGGTATTCGGAGGGAGAGCCGATTCTCTGGTGGAGTCCCGATCCGCGATTTGTTCTCTTTCCGGATGAGCTGAGAATCTCCCGCAGTATGAGAAAGGTTTTGCTGAAGAATCTCTTTTCGTTTACCTTCGACCGGGATTTCAGGAGGGTGATGTTTGAATGCAGCCGGCCCCGGAAGGATCAGCCGGGCACCTGGATCACGCCGGAGATGCTCGATGCATACTGTGCTCTGCATGAGATGGGGTATGCACATTCCATCGAGGTCTGGCAGGATAATGAGCTCGCGGGAGGACTGTACGGAGTCTCCCTGGGAAGGTGCTTCTTTGCCGAGTCGATGTTTACCCGTATCGATAATGCTTCGAAGGCGGCCCTTATCATTATCACCGAAAAGCTCAGGGATAAGGGATGTATGATTATCGATTGCCAGGTCTACACGAGGCATGTCGAGACCTTCGGTGCCCGTGATATACCGCGATCACAGTTCAGGGAGGTACTCTCGCATGCGCTGCGGTTTGAAACCTGCCGCGGGAACTGGGGGGAGATGGCGCTCTTCGGATGATTATCTCCCGCAGGCGCGCTTGAGTATTTCAAGATACTTTCGCGCGGCATTGATGCCGGGATACCTGTTCGAACGGAGAATGCGAATCGCCTTTTCAATGTAGGGGATTCCCTGGCAGGACCTCTTGAGCTTGTGGTGGTAGATGCCGATCCACCAGAGGGTAATGGCGTATTCGCTGGTGTTCTGAAGATTCAGGCCTTCCATGATATTCTTTGATAACAGCGCGTATTCCATCGCCTTCTGCTGATCTCCTCTGCTGTGATAATAGGAGCTCACATTGTTCATGGTGGCGGCATATTCATAGGTTTTCGTCAGCCCCAGCTCCTTCATGATTTTCATGTTCTGTTGATAATAGGGGAAGGCGGTATCGGGTTCTCCTTTATCATCGTATGCTGTTGCAATGTTGTTTAAAACCGTGGCAAAATGTTTGGTATTCTGATGACCGGATCGCTCCTCGATCTTCTTTGCTCTGAAGAAGTAGGTGAGCGCTGTATCGTTTTTTTTCATCATCTTGTACGCCATTCCGATGTTATTCAGAACTGAGGCGGCCTCGATGGTATCCTGCAGATTGAGCTTTTCGTAAATGGCGAGCGCTTTGAAATAGTATTGCAGCGCCCTCTGGTAATCACCCCTGAGCCGGTACACCATGCCAATGTTCCCCGTCGTTGCAGCATAATCGGTGGTCTGTTGCATCTTGAGGTTTTCCATAATCTCCTCTGCTCTGAAGTAATGCTGGAGGGATTTATCGAAGGCTCCCTGCAGCTGGTATACGGCTCCCAGGCCGTTCATGACGGTGGCGAAATTGTTGCTGTCCTGGAGCCGCTGTTTTCGGAGTACCTCCTCGGCACGGCGGTAATAGCCGATTGATTTTTGATGCTGGCTTATATCATAATATATCCATCCGGTTCTGTTCAGGGCGTCGAAATAGTCGGGACTGATGCGCAGCGCCTCAAGGTAGTATTGCAAAGCCTTTTGTGGATTGGTTTCGTGCACCTCCAGCCCCCGTGAATACCACCGGAACGCAGTGAAGCTCGGTTTGCTTCTCCGCGAGATGCGCTCCCGATCTTTACCGCCGAAGACGACCGGCTTGACATCGGCGATGTGTATCTTCTCAGCTTCTGTCATCAGGCTGATTGTTATGGAATCCTGGAGCTCGAATATCTTTTCAAGTGTTCCGTCGAGCTTGGTGGATCTGAAAATCTCTCCGGTTTCGACCGTAATCAGCTTTGCATGGACCCGTATCCGATTATCCCATATGAGATAGCTCCCGGTGAAGATGATGTTGGCGCCGGTCATCTTCCCCGCCTTCACGATGGTTTCCTCCCTGAGGAGTCCGGTCATCCCGAGTTCAAGCTCTCTCGCCACCCGCCGGCGATCGCGATCAGATATCACGTGGACGCCCGTGAGCGTATTCAGATCGGAGATAACCGTATCTGTCATTCCGGCTGCTATCCAGGAGTACTTCTTGTCGCCGGTGTTCTTGAAGGGGTACACCAGAATGTTCATTGTCCCGCTGTCTGAGAAGACGGGACGGGTTGCCAGTATCGAGATGATGAGAACGAGAGGAGAAAGGTACCGTCGTATCATACTATCCTCGCTTTTTTCTCAAATCGGAATGGGAACCGGATTATCGGGATTATGGCTGCAGTATACGGGAGCATGTCAGTTCTGTAAAGAAATTTCATTTTTATCCGGATTCCCCTGACAGACTATCGGCATCACTCCCGCGAAGGGGCTGTTTTTTTGCAGAAAAAAAGCAGTCTTTCCGCTCTCCTGATTCGTATACCTTGCAGGGAGCCGATCATGGACCGTGCCGCATCGCTGCCCATGTCGGAATAGCACAAGGGAGATGGTTCTATGAGTCATTACAGGAGAGGCGTGCTTATCGTTGTTATGCTCTTCAGCTGCGGATTCCCCGAGAAGTATCAGGGTGAGATTATCGGGGATGAGAGAACCGGCCTCGAGATATACCTGCCACGGAGAACGCTCACGATTGGCGAGAGGGTGGCAGCTCGAGCTCTCTGGATATATTCGACCGGTGAGAAATTGTTCGCGGAGGAATCGGAAGCGAGCTGGCGAGTCGAGGGTGCAGCAATAGCCGTTGAAGGGAGAGGCGTTGTTTCAGCCTGTGCTGCGGGGGAGGGAATCCTGATCGCCACCCTCGGGGATTACAGCGCCACCGAGGTCGTTACCGTCGTGAAGCCGGTGGATTATTCCCATCTGAAGCTGTGCGAGGTGTTCTATGACGACATCGGGAGCGATGACGCAGAATTTATTGAAATTTATAACGGGAGTGATGAGGATCTCGATCTCTCGGGAGTGATGCTGGTGGATGGCAACGAGAATAGCACTCCCTTTGCCTTTCCCGAGAACAGCATTATCCCTGCGCTGGACAGAGCAGTCATTGCGAAATCCTCAGACAGCTTTCTGAATCGTTTTGGCGTACCGCCGGATTATGCGGGATTCAGCTTCTCGCTCAACAATACCGGGGAGACCGTATTCCTGAAAGTGGATGAGATGATAATCGACGCTGTTTATATTGAAGGCGGATCGTCAGAATTCCCCGCTGATCTCAACTGGGGATCCGAAACCCTCCCCGCAGCGAGTGAGGGAAACGCCGTTCACCGGATCGCGGGAGATACTGACACCTTTGCGGATTGGATGAGCGGAGAACCGGGTCCCGGCCAGTGAGAACGGGGTGCCGTTTACGTCTTTTTATCGAAGTACGTTTTTTCAATGTACTTCGTAATGATCGCATCCCGCTTTTCATCAGCCTGAATAAATAAGCAGCCGTATCGCCAGTTGTTGATTACCTTCTTTATGTACATCACCCTCAGCTCATCTTTTCTGAAGCTGGTGATGACCTTGTACACGACCTTGATGATATCACCTTCCGTGAGTATGTTGTTCCCGATCTCAATGCACAATCCTCCCAGCGAGATGTTGTTCACCCAGCACTCCTCTGCATCGGTATCGTTCTCCTCGACTATTCGGTAGTATGCCTGTTGAAAAAAGTCGTAACGGGGATGTTTCCTCTCATTAACTTTTGCTGCATCTTTATTTTTCTTCTTTTTAAACACCGAATTCCTCCGATGAATGAACAAAGGTAATGAAACGCTTTGCCCCCCTTGGCGGGCTGTCAGAGAGAATATAAGGTCATGTGGTTGAGTATCTCTTTATGTTGTTGCTTTACATCTTTGTACAATAATACGATTATACCGACGGCATAATGCAACTCTTTTTTACCCCTGCGGCGACTTTTGAGCAGTTCTCCTCTTCGCAATGTTCATGCTGCGGGGCGGGAGGAGAAATTTACTAAAAAATTTTTTTAAATTTCCGTAAATTATATTGACACCATTCAACAGGGTGCTTTAATTTTAACCAGGATATGGAATAAATAAATGACATTGCGAAATCACATTCTGTTTCTACTACTAATTCCACATGAAAAAACCGGGTGGAGAGTTTCGTGATGTAATGGTATTACAGTTGCGATTTAAGGCCGTCATGGAGTTCTCCGTGACGGCCTTTTTAGTTTATGGGGATATATGGAGGTGCAGGGAATGACTCTCCCGTGTATGCTACTGTTCTTTCAGGAAGGGAGTGCGGAATTTTTCGATTATCAAATTAATCATAATGAGGAGCACATACTATGAGTGAAAAGGATAAGATAATAATTTTCGATACCACCCTCCGGGATGGAGAACAATCCCCCGGCTTCAGCATGAATATTGATGAGAAGCTTCACTTTGCCAGACAGCTCGTGAAGCTGGGCGTTGATGTTATTGAAGCGGGATTTCCCATCGCCTCGAAGGGTGATTTTGATGCGGTAAAGAGAATTGCCGAGTTGGTTCGGGGCGTTCAGGTCACTGCGCTCGGGAGAGCGAATGCTGAGGATATCGATGCTGCCTGGGAAGCGATAAAGGACGCCGAGAGCCCCCGCATCCATACCTTCATCTCCAGCTCGGATATACACATACAGCATCAGTTGAGGATGAGCAGAGAGGATGTTCTCGCCCATGCGGTCGCGGCAGTCCAACGTGCAAAGTCATATACGGATAATGTTGAGTTCTCCCCGATGGATGCGACACGAAGTGACCCTGCCTACGTTGCCGCGATGATTCAGGCGGTTATCGATGCCGGTGCGACAACGGTGAACATCCCGGATACGGTCGGATATGCAATCCCCTCGGAATTTGCTTCGTTCATCCGCTATCTCATGAAGGAGGTGAAAAATATCAACCGGGTGATTCTGTCGGTGCACTGCCACGATGATCTCGGGCTCGCCGTTGCGAACTCCCTGGCCGCCATTGAAGCGGGCGCCCGCCAGGTAGAGTGTACGGTAAACGGAATCGGTGAACGAGCGGGGAATACCTCTCTCGAGGAAATTGTCATGGCAATACGAACCAGGAGCGATCTCTTTCAGGGGTGTACCGGTGTTGATACAACGCAGTTAATGGCGACGAGCAGGCTCCTCTCCCATATCACGGGAGTTACCGTCCAGCCCAACAAGGCGGTTGTTGGCGCCAATGCCTTTTCTCACGAATCCGGCATCCATCAGGACGGGCTGCTCAAGAATTCGATGACTTACGAGATCATGAAGCCTGAAGATGTCGGTATCAAGAAATCAACGCTCGTCCTGGGAAAGCACTCGGGACGGCATGCGGTGGTCGACCGATTGAAGAGCCTAGGGTACGAGTTCAACGATGAGGAGCTTGACCGATTCTTCAAGTACTTCAAAGCTCTTGCCGATGTCAAGAAGCAGATTTACGATGAGGACATTGAAGTGCTCATCGGAGAAGCGATATACAAAGAACAGGGTCGTTTCAAGGTAACCGATATTCAGATATCAACCGGAATGCATTCCCCGCCGATGGCCAGCATAACCGTTAAGGATCGCAACAGCGATGGTGAAGTAAGCTTCGATGTCGCCCATGGAAACGGTGGTGTTGACGCGGGCGTCAATGCAGTGAAGCAGATCACCGGAACCACCGCGAAGATAGAGTCCTTCAATCTCGTTGCCATCACGGGGGGATCGGATGCGCTCTGTGAAGTTACCGTTCAGGTTAAGGAGGATTTTGAAGGAGCGGAATTCAGGGTGTTCGGACACGGTGTGAATATTGACATCTCGGTGGCCGGTATTCTCTCCTTTGTTGATGCGCTCAACAAGCTCGAGTATAAGAAGAAGTTAAACGGAGCAAAACAGCGGGCAGAGGTGCGTCTGTAGGCGAACCGATTGTTGTGTAAATAAAGAGTGCAGAGCGCGAAACGTTCTCGATTCGCTCCTGTCTGCTATGCTTTTTCCTCCTGATGCTCTCTGGCGCTGTGCACGTTCTCCCGGCGGAGGAGCGGCTCGGGATTTCGGATCAGGAGCAGTCTTCCCCAGACCTTCTGTGCACCACGGAACCTGTTGCCAACCATGTGAATATTAATGATATCGTCGGCGGTTTCCCAGAGGGGGAAGAAGGGATGCTGCAGATGTGATCCGATATCGAGATGGCCATAGACGGCAATAATGCAGCCGAGACTCAGCATTCCGGCGTGAATGGCAATGCCGGTTTTCACGCCGGGCCAGAGGTATCCGGGCGTTGTGTTGAGCGAAGGGAAGAATCCCTTGATGAGATTCCGGTAGCGGGAATAGCTTGACCGCGGTATGAGGTTATACGGTATTCGGTCATGCTTCCAGAGATTGAGCGATGAGTGCTTGATATCAGCGCAGTGCAGTTGCGGTGGTTTGGTGTCGGGTACGTAGATTTTGTTCGAGTGATAGACGCAGCTGACGCGCGTCGCCATCCCCCTCTGATCCCGTTCGTCGATGCAAAAGACAATCATGCGGGCATTCGTCATCTGAATGAGGTGCCTGTGGATGTGGTGAAAGTACCGGATGGTGAAACCCCTGTTGTAGTACTGCGGATCGGGAAAGACGTCACGGATTATCCAGACGCGGTATGTGCCGGGGCGTGAGTCCTCCATCCCCGGTGCCATCTCCTGCAGCGATCGATATACCTGCATCTCCTCTTCTGCCGATCGAAAGCGGGGCATGATCGCTCTCAGCAACGGGGCAGCGGCTCGGTGCCGATTTTCAAACCAGCCGAGGATTCGATTTCCTGCTGCGATGAGATCATCCCGAGTGAGCACCCGCTTGCGCCAGAAAACCGTTGCCTGATAGTGATACTTGTCAGAATCCCGCGCATACTGCTCGGGCACCAGGGTTCGATTGTACTGTATCCACTTCTCACGGCCCATCGACCGGTAGTCGCTCTGCTGTACGAAGAGTGCCACCTTGTAAATGAAGAAGAGGCTCATAATAACGGAGATGCCCCTGAAGAGGTATCCCGCCCACTGCATGTATTTTATTCTCACTGCTGAAAAAGCTCCGGCGACAAACTGCACAGCCAGATAGCCGATCAGGAAAACGATGGAGAGGTAGATAATGTAATAGTTATGCCAGTATATCTTCTCCCAGCCGCCGTACATCTCCGTTTTGGGCCACATGAGGGCAATGCCCCCCCATGGTCCGGGCGGAGTGGGGAGATCGCCGATGAAGTGGGCGAGGCAGCCGATATATGCAGCCAGGAGTGCGCCGATGAATCTCCGGATCCTCCCCTCCAGCGGCACCTTCTCCCTGCGGAAGAGGTTTCGTATCCCCCTGAGGGCAATTGCAATGGTGATGTAGATAAGTGCAATGATGCTCGCGAAGATGGCAGCGCCGATGAGCGAGTGCCCCATCATGTGATGCGAATACCACCATTTTCCGAAATAGATGCGGTGATTGAACAAGAGGGAGACGGCATCGATGTCGGGCAGCAGGGAGCTGATGATAAAAATCACCGTGAGAGCCCGGTAGGACACCTTGAATGATTTATTGAGAACCGGTGAGAGAACGCCGCCAACTCCCACGCCGCTTGCACAGTGCGCGATGGGGGTCATTCTTTCCCTCCGTAATTCTTTCGGTGTATTCGGATGAATCTCATCATTTCGCCGCCGATTGCCCGATCATCGGTGTACGATCTTATTGCCGACGCGATATAAGGGATTGCCGGTTTGAGCGCCATCCCCAGAAGGTACAGGCCGGCATAATAGATGATGAGCATTTCGCCCCAGTCGGGCAGCGGGGCGAGAATGCCCCAGAAGCTCTTTCTGATATAGTATGAGCTCAATGAGGTGATGATTGCGAGGCACGCCCAAACCATGCCCAGTATCTTTCCCCACCGCTGATTGCGCAGTATCCCGATCCCCGATACCCAGAGGAGCAGGGGGAGCATCTCACAACCGTAGTTGAATATGGCCAGCCAGCTGCCGAACTGCAGGACCTCACGGTACCCGATGATGGCTATGCGGATCGCCGCCCAGAAGGTTGCGGTGAAGCCGATGAGGACGTGCAGCAGCCCGATCACCGTGTCGAGCAGACCCCGGCGAAAGGTTCTGGGTGCTTTCTTGTCCCTCTCGCCATTGTGGTCGACTGGACTCGTTTGCATCTGAAAAGCTTCTCCGTGTTTACGAGCCGGTTTGCCGGGACTCTTGAAAGAGGATTTCAGCCATGCCGGTATCATGTCCAGAACGGAGTGGCGTTCATGCTCCCCTGCTCCTGTCGAGGGGCGGGGATCGATGAGCTCATTGAGTCTGGATGACAGTTTGACCGGCATTGCGAAAGGGTCCTCGATTCATGGTGAATAAAAGTATTGAAATAGGATGCTCATGATATTGTCTTGTTTCTGCACGTCAACACATAATACACTCACCACCATCTCGGCGATATCGCTATTCCACTCTCCCTGACGGTAAAGGGGGTGCTACTCAATCAGTGTACGGAGGGATGCCGGCGACTGAAAAAGTCGCGTTTTTCCCGGATGCTGGCATTGTATTGGGGTAGAATCCTGTTGTGGAAGTGAACGAAGGTTTGCAGGCTCTTCAGCTGTTCGGCATAGGGTTTGCAGTTGAGTGGCTGCTCTTCTGCCGGATCGCCCTTGAGATCATATGCCCAGCACCGATTTTCCCTCAGAGAGTACGATACCTTGATCTTTTCACTGCTCAGCGATGAGATGGTTTCTTCCTGTCCGTAGAAGAAGATGTACCTGCGGCTCAGTGAGCTGTGAAACAGGGATTCTCCCTGCAGGAGGAGTGGATCATAGGGGATGCGCATCGAATCGAGAATGGTGGGCAGAATATCCACATGGCTCGTCGGGTAGTCGATAACGTTCGGCTTGAAGAGCACGGGCTGATAGAACACCGCCGGAGCCTGGAGGTTCTCGTTGTAGCTGTAGCGGAAGTGCATGAAATTATTGGGGTGATGCTGCCCGAATGCCTGCCCGTGATCGCCGACAATGACGAGTATGGTGCGGTCGAGCAGATCCTGTTCTTTCAGATGTACGTAGAGCCGCTCGATAAGCCTATCGAGGAGATAGAGGTTATTATAGTAGAGATCAATCAGACGGCCGGAAGACGGAACGATATGATACGGGGTGCCGTAATCGAAGTAGGGATAGTGGGCGACGAAGCTGATGTAGATCCCCAGAAAGGGCTCGCGGGCGGCGGTTAACCGCTCGAGAAAGAATTGCATGGTGTCCCGCTCGTCCCGTGCGATGTAATGGCCGGCAGGCCGGTATGCCTCCTGTACCTTGAAAGAGAGATTCTCGAAGTGGAACATCTGTATGCCGCTGTTCTTGAGGAAGGCGGTCGGGAAATACCAGTATATTGAAGAGGGCGTCACCAGGAATCCGTCGTACTCCTTGCCGAGGAAGGTGTACAGGGACGGCGTTGCGGCATCGGGCCGTGTGCTGAAGGTCTCTTTGTGAAAAAAATCGTACAGGCCACTGAGAAGTGAGAAAACCGCCCGTGAGCTGATATTGGATGTCGTGTAGTGCTGTGAGAGATACCAGCCCCTTTTCGAGAGATCCCTGAGAAAGGGCATGGGAGTGACTCCGGAACCGGCATTGAAGATATACCGCTTGCCGACAGATTCCATAATGATAAATACAACATTCCACCTCTGATGCTGATGAGGCGGAATCAGCTTAACCGGCGTCATGTTTTTGACATACTTCTCCGAGATGAGCTGCATTCCGCACGGTGTCACCTCCGGCAGCGCTGACAGCTCCTGCTCGGCGGAGCGCTGCTGGGAGGCCATGTCGCCGATGAGAAAGATAACCGGATTCATTCTGATTTCGGGAGCGAGGGGTTTCTCATCGGAGAGAAGACCGGCGGGGACAAACAGGATCAAGAGAAGCATAGTCGCCGCGGAGATTCGGCCGATCCATCGCCTGAGGGGATCGCCCCTGAGCAACAGGAGGAAGAGGAGGAGGGGTGCGGCGAGCATGATATAATCGTCGATTTCGATATAGGGGAGGACGCCGGCAAAGGAGACATTTGCTGAGAGCTCTCTGATGACGGCTGCGCTCAGCCCGGTTTGCGCGGCGAAGAGGAGGCGGGAGTGGGTCTCATAGATGAGGATGGTAGTGAATATGGTTATCAGAATGATGAGAATACCGACCGGTGATGCCGCTCTCACGGAGGTTTTCCGAAAGAGATGTGAGATCATCCAGGATATAAGGGTCAGGCAGAGCACAAAGAGGCAGTCGGTAGGAACATACTGCGTAATGAACAGCAGTGTCTGTCCGTCGGGATTGAAGTCAAAGGGTTTGACCGGTTCGTGCATGAGATCCAGCGTCAGGAGGATTCGATACGTGAGGGTTATGATAAACATGGTGATGAAAAGAGCGGCAGTCGCTCTGCCGATTGCTGCTCGCAGTGATCCGAACATCTCGCGTATTGCGCGAAGAGGAAATCGGTTTTTAGTATTTGGGTCGGTTGTATTCATGTCCGGGTGTATCGCTGAAGTGATGATATGATACTGCCTGCAGCGGTTCCATCAGGTTTTTTTAATTGCGATCATCAGATTTGACTTATTCCTTCCGCGCAGGCTCCCATAGCCAAAGTTAAAGGGGAGGACAGTATCCACCTTCTCGTAGCTTTTTTGAAGATCCTGTTGATTGCTCCAGTAGCATCCTTTTATCTTATAGGGTGGCTCGTAAACGCCGTAAAGCTTCAGTTCCCAGATTTTCGTATCAAAGGAGTTGAAGGGAATGCCGGAATCGTCCTGAACGATTATGGCGCTTTTCCTGAGAATGAAATCCCGGACACCGGAAAACCGCTTCATATGGAGGAGATACACCGCGGACTTCATGAGCGTTCTCATGGAAGCAGAGCTGTTGAGGTATCGACCGATGCCGGTGTCGGTGCTCACCTTTTCATCACCCAATCGCATGCTGAAATATATCACCTCTTGAACTTTTTCCCCCTGGGTGAAATGTATGCGAATACCGGTTGCTTCCGGTTTCTCCCCTTGAATGAGCCCTCTCCTGTCGAGAGGCATGATGGCGCCGGTGCTCTCAATGCCGATCGCTTGCAGATCAATTATCCTGAGATTCAATCTCGCCATAAATATCAGAATGATGGGGGCGACGCCCGTTATGTTGAAATTGGCCATCTCATGCTTCATGGTGCGGCTCTGAAAGTAGTTCAGATAGCAGTAGGGATAGATCACCCGTTTTATACAGGAGAGACCGTATTGCACCTTTTTTCGTGAGAGATCCTGAAGCTGTAAAATCGAACCCGGCTTTTCGAGGGCAATCATCAGATAGCGGGGCGCGTCCGGGAATAACAGATACATATTGACGAAATCCGCACCGCTCAAGGGGTAGAAGACCGTGGTTCCGGAGTGTTTTCGGGGTATATTCTCATCTCGCCACGGGACGATGGGATCGATATTCTCCACTTCGACCTGATTCCAGAAGTTGTTCATGAAGGTGGTGTATCGTTGATAGTATCGTGACTGTGTATGCTTCCAGAATTCGCTCTTCTCCGGGACCGTCATTCCAGCGAGAAATCTGGAGAGGTTGTTCCAGAATGCATTGCCCTCGATGGTCTTTTCCCTGACATCGCATCGTGCGATTGTGCTTATGATGAAGAGGATGAGTATGAGAGCTCTGGCGTATGGATTTACTGAAGTGTTCTTTCTCTTCATGACCTTCCCCATAATGCTTCCCACTGAGTATCTCGTTTTGCAGAGGACGTTATATCCTTCGGATAGAGTTCATGTGGTCTCTGCACGGGTATCGGGATGATGAATTACGGTTTCACGCAGTGCCGGTACTATCATCTCGGCACACGTGCGAGGGTATCCTCATCGCTCATTGGCGAAGTGCATATCTTAATATTTCAATGGGATACACTTCTGTTAGCGCAAATAAGATGCATTTATTTCCGTATTCAGGTGCAGTTGTCAATAACTTCTCGGGCAATTTTGCCTTTTTTTACGATGGTTGATGATGACAGCGTGTGATATCGTGCATGATCAAATTTAATTTGCTTTTTCCATGGGGAAATCAGAAGGTGCTATGAGATGATATGGAATGGGAAGCGAGCAGGAGCTCGTTGCCGGCAGAGAGCACTTGTAGAGTACATGAATGCTGCCTGTCGATCTCCTGACGCGCATTGCGGATCCTCTCTCAAGCAACCGGATATTCGTCGTTCTCTGCTATTGTCATGATGGGGGCAGTTCGAGCGTATGAACGAAAAACTGAAGAAGAGTGATAATGAAAAGCCTTTTTTGTGGTCCCGATGGCCTGTCTTGACAACTATCTTCACTTTCTGGATTTTCCTCATGGCGGAAGGTATCTCCGGTACAGCGGGAATGCATCGAGTTGATGAGGTGAAACGGGCCTTCAGGGGATTCGGGGGGAGATATGTGCTGTACGTGAGCAAGGGGGAATTCCGCCTTTACGTTTACAACAGGAGGGGGAGGGTTGTCACACAGTATCCGGTTGGCTACGGCCTGAATCCTGACCGGAGGCCGAAGCTCCATGAGGGAGATTCCAGGACGCCGGAAGGATGCTATCGCGTCGTACAGGTGCTGAGTATGGATGCGAACAAAAAAACAGCGGCGTATAAAAAGTTGAAGGAATTGAACGACCGGTATCTCAGGGCGGAAGACGGCCACTTCAAGTTCGGTCAACCGGATGTTGATACCGGTCGCAATGCCTACGGGCCGCGGCTCTTCTGGATTGATTATCCCAATGAGAAGGACCGGGAGAATTACGAGGAGGCGGTTAAGAGGGGTCTCGTCCCGATGGTGGACGGGAAAGTGACAGGAATCGGTTACGGGATTACCATTCACGGCAATAATGATCCCCCTTCGGTGGGCGAACTCTCTACCGCTGGCTGCATTATCATGTACAACAGAGATATCAGAGCACTCCACAAGTATGTTCGGGTGGGAACACCGGTGATAATCTCGGCCGATTAGGCACTAAACAAAAATTTAGTATTTTGCTTGACATAATCAGCCGTTGCGTGATAATTAACATGAATATCATCTCACAGCTTCGAGTGAGAAAGTGAAAATTTTATTTCATGTTTGGTAATGGCTTTGCTGTTTTTAAAAAGGGTTGCTTGTTCCCGCTTCATTGGGGAATGCATTTATTATCTGTTAGTATTTGATGGTTACCTGAGCAATCCCGGAATTATTGAATATTCCTGAATTAACAGGCTTCTCCTGCGAAAAGTGTTTCTTTTCGCAGCAATCTATTCGTATAGTATGAGTGAGGGTTTCGCGGGCGACATTCGGGAATGTCGGCGATGATGCACGCGGGTGGAGCTGAAAAAAAGAGCGCTTTGTGCACGGGAAAGAAAATAAATACTTGCAAAATTATCGGGAATTGATTTAATTATTATGTCTCCTTATAGAGAAACAGCATGGTGTCCGCAGTACAGGGTGATGGCGTCATGCGGGAGATGAAGCATCACAACACCATTCGGTGATAAAAGCTGAGGAGTGTTCCCATGGCAGAACAGAAAGAGATTAATCAGAAAGAACAGGCGCTGGAATCGGCAATCTTTCAGATAGAGAAGCAGTTCGGCAAGGGCTCAATTATGAAGCTCGGAGATGAATCCGCTCGGGTGCGGATTCCCGCAATATCCACCGGTTCGCTTGAGCTCGATGTGGCGCTCGGCGTCGGCGGGATACCGCGCGGGCGGGTCACGGAGATTTTCGGCCCGGAGGCTTCAGGGAAAACAACGCTCACGCTGCACGTGGTTGCCGAAGCGCAGCGTACTGCCGGTATCGCTGCCTTTGTCGATGCCGAGCACGCGCTCGATCCCGCGTATGCGGCGCGCCTCGGGGTGAACACCGATGAGCTGCTGGTCTCGCAGCCGGATACCGGAGAGGAGGCTCTTGAGATAACCGAGGCGCTGGTGCGCTCAGGGGCGATCGACATTATCGTTATCGACTCGGTTGCCGCGCTGGTTCCCAAGGCGGAGATAGAGGGAGAGATGGGAGATGCCCACATGGGGCTCCAGGCGCGGCTCATGAGTCAGGCGCTGAGAAAGCTTACGGGAGTTATTTCAAAATCGAAGACCAGCGTTGTTTTCATCAATCAGATACGCCACCGCATCGGCGTGATGTTCGGCTCGCCGGAAACGACGACCGGCGGCAACGCACTGAAATTCTACTCATCGATTCGCCTCGACATCAGAAGGATTGAGACCCTCAAATCGGGAGATGAGGCGATTGGGAACCGGGTCCGCGTCAAGGTGGTGAAGAACAAGGTGGCGCCTCCCTTCCGACAGGCGGAATTCGATATTCTCTACAACAGCGGTATCTGTCGCTTCGGCGGCATACTGGATCTCGGAACGAAGTTTGACATTATCAAAAAGGCAGGAACCTGGTACTCCTACGGCGATGACCGGATTGGCCAGGGGAGAGAGAATGCCAAGAATTTTCTCAGGGAAAATCAGAACATCGCCCAGGCGATTGAGGAGAAGATCAAGATCGAAACCGGGCTTATCGATGCAAATCCTGTCGAGGCGTCAGTGAGCACATGAATCCGGCATGAGCCTTGAAACAATCGCAGCACATTCAGTTAAAAACACCCGACGATATCAAGCGAATCGGCGAAGCGGGCAGAATCATTGCGCTGATCTTCGAACGCATTCAGCACCTCTCGCTCAGGGGGATGTCAACCTTTGAGCTGGATGCGTTTGTTGAGGAGGAGATACACCGGCACCGGGCACGATCCTCATTCAAGACCGTCATCAATTATGGGTATGCTACCTGCATTTCGGTAAACAGCGAGGTTGTTCACGGTATTCCCTCAAAAAAGAAGCTCCTGCAGCTCGGTGATATCGTTAAAATAGATATCGGTGTTGTCAAGCGAGGGTTCTTTGCCGATGCGTGCAGAACCGTTGTCGTTGAACCGATATCGGAGAATGCTCGCCAGCTCGTGATGGTAGCGCGGTCAGCCCTCGAGAAGGGGATAGAAGTGATGTTTCCCGGAAGACATATGGGCGATATCGGTTCTGCTATACAGCGCTATGTCGAGTCCAGTGGATACAGCATTGTTCGGGATTTTTCAGGACACGGGGTTGGTTTTTCTGTCCATGAGCTGCCCGCGGTCCCTCACTTCGGCAAAGAGCGGAGCGGTATGGAGCTGCAGGAGGGGATGGTTCTTGCTGTTGAGCCGATAGTGAACGAGGGGGGGCGCGAGGTGATATCCCTTGAGGATGGCTGGACTGTCGCAACCGCGGACGGTAAGCTTTCCGCTCAATTCGAGAATACCATTGCTATTACGGGAAGGGGTCCTGTTGTTCTGACCCGGTGAGGCAGAACAGCCTGAAACCGCTGCATATGGTCATCGGCTAAAGTCCCTTTGATCCGCGTGGAGAGATAAGGCCTTGAGCGGCGATTTCCTAGCCCTGAATTCGTGCATAACCTCTGCTGATTGCCCTCTCTCCCTGGCTGAGAACATGGAAAAAGAGATTTCGATAATCGTTCAGTGCTTCACTGCCGTCGAGAATAATGTGAATATCCGTTCCCGGCAAAACCATGCCGGTGAATCGGCAGGAGATCGATTTCAGTTGCCGTGGATCTCCACCGGCCTCCCGGTTGATAATCTCCCGGGCTGCGTAGGCGAGGGTGGCTGTTCCCTGAAGGATTATTCCCGGAAGACCCACGCTGCGGGCAAATTTTTTCGAGGTGTGTATGGGGAAGAAGATATCGGTACAGCCGTCGTAGAGATAGGGTCTCAGTTCGTTTATGTGAATGATGCTTTCCCAATGCGACGGATGGTCTCCCGAATATTCCGGAACGCGCGGAATCTCATTTCCTCCACTCCCCTCATCGGCACACTGAACCCCTCTCAGGAGTATGCCGCTGAATTCGGTGAATACCGGAGCGGTGTCGCTTTTCGCGTCGAGTCGGGTTATCACATGGGTTCCCGACCGATGCGGCACTATGGCGGCGATTGAGCCGGTAATGCTGAGATGATCCCCGGGGATAACGGGTCGGTGAAACTCGAGATACTCGGAGTAGTGCACCATTGTTGCAATTATTTCAGGCGTATAGCCTCTCCGCTCCATGATTTCACGAATACGCTCTATCATGGGCCAGAGAAGTGCAACGCTGAACAGGGGATGGGCGATGATCCCTTCCTCACGCTCATCGTCAAAATAGCAGGGATTTGCATCGTCTATTGCAGCAGCGTAGTTCATGGTGTCACGCCAGGTTACCTGTGTCGTGTATTCCGATAATTCGGTTCCGACGGCGTCCGAGTTGATTTCCATTTCTCCTCCTCTCTTTCCGTGAACTCTAGTATCCGGGCTGCTTCTGTCAATCAACAAATTGCGGGATACCGTTTGCCGGTATCCTGAAAAGGAGTGGTTAAATAATTCTTGAAATAATTCTTTTTGAGGCTACATTGATGGTAAGGCGCATGAACGGGAATAGTGAATACATACCTGTACGCATGATTGTAGCGCACTCCTGTTCTTTTCCGTTTTTATCGGGAAGAGATAATCTCGGGAAGCGAACGGAGTGAATGTGTTGACAGATACCCATAGAGGAGTATGCAGAACAGATGAAAAAACAGGTTGCTCTTTTAATCATCGCCGCATTTGCTCTCTTCAGCGCCTGCTCTGAAAACGACGAGACGAAGGATGTCTCTGATAAGAGCGCTGTAAAGAGATCGGCACCGGCTGCAGAAGATAAAGATGCTACGGTCCCCGTGGAAAAACCGGTTGAGATCTTTTATTTTTACGGATCGGGTTGTCAGAATTGCGGGCAGGTAAAGTCGGTTATTGAAAGTCTCGCCCGGGATAAGCGGATCAGGGTTAAGCAGTACGAAGTATGGTACAATAAGAAAAATCGCGATCTGCTTTTAAAGATGGCACGGGAGAGGAATCTAACAGTCAGGGGAGTTCCGGCAGTCATTATCGGCGGTGAGCTCTGCCTGGGCATTAAGGAGATAACGGATCTCGGAAAGAAATTCGGTGCAAATAGACAACCGGGAGCGGTGCAACCGGTGGAGCGATGATATGAAACAGTATGATATTATGGTAATCGGCGGTGTTGCTGCCGGTATGAGCGCTGCGTCTCAGGCACGCAGGGCGAATAAGGATATATCCATAGCTGTTTTCGAGAAGAGCGATTATGTTTCGTACGGCGCCTGTGGCATGCCCTATTACATCAGCGATCTCATCGAGGACCACCGACGGCTCATCGCCATTGACAAGGATGACTATGTCTCCCGGAGGCAGATAGATATCTTTACCGACACCGAGGCGAAACAGGTTGATTTTGCGAACAAGCGGGTGTTGATTCACCTCGCTGGAGAGGATGAGTGGTACACCTATGACAAGCTCATTATCGCCACGGGTGCAAAACCGGTCGTGCCTCCCATAGAGGGTATTGAGCATGAAAATATATTCATGCTGCGCAATCTGAATGATGGAATCAGGATAAAGGAGTTTGTCCAGAGAAACTTCCCGCAAAGGGCTGTGCTGATCGGCGGCGGTTTTATCGGCCTCGAGATGGCAGAATCCTTTCATGAGCTTGGTATTGCACCGGTAATCATTGAGCGGATGGAATCGGTTGCCATGGCTCTCGATCCTGAGATCCGTGAGCGGATAACGAATAAGCTGAAAGATAACGATGTTGAGATTATGACGGGAGTTGCGGTTAACAGGATCTCGCGTGAGGGAAGCTTGATCGTTCACCACGATGACGGAGCCGTTGAGGCTGATTTTATCGTCGTTTCAGTCGGGGTGATTCCCAATACTGATTTTCTCCGGGATGCCGGGCTGAAGATGACCGAGCGAGGCGCTCTGGTTGTTGATGAGCGGTCGCAGACCACTCTTCCCGATGTCTATGCTGCGGGCGACTGTGCGACCGTCCGGCATCTGATAACGGACACGGATGTGTACATGCCGCTGGGCTCAACGGCAAATAAGCAGGGTCGTGTTGCCGGTCTTCAGGCTGCCGGAATCTCGACGGAACGCTTCAGGGGTATTGTCGGCTCACAGCTGGTGAAGGTTTTTGATCTCGAGGTGGGAAAGACCGGTCTCTCTGAACGGGAAGCGGAGATGCATGGCATCAAGAACGAATCCTCGGTGGTTACCTGGAAGGATATTGCCGGCTACTGTCCCGCATCGGAGAATCTGTTTGTCAAGATAACCATCAATCCGGATACCCGGGAGATAATCGGTGGGCAGCTGGTGGGGAAGCATGGCGCCGCTCAGCGAACGAATATCCTGGCGACGGCCATCACCGCACGGATGTCGATAGATGATTTTGCCTATCTGGATCTGGGCTATGCACCGCCCTTTACGCCGGTATGGGATTCGCTTCTCGTTGCAGCGCAGAAGCTCGTCAAAAGATAGATATGCACGGAGTAGTACCCGTCCCGCCGTAACGGGCAGCAGGGTGCATCTTCCTGTTCATTAATAAAAGAGCTCCATCATTACCATAATGAAATTTCAAGTAATTGCAGGTGATAGCGATACCGGTGCGCGGGTAGGCCATCTGGAGACCCCGCACGGTACGGTGACAACCCCCGTCTTCATGCCCGTCGCAACGCGCGGTGCGATTCGAGCTTTGTCCATCCGCGATATCGAGGAGATCGGCTTTGAGATAGTGCTCTCCAATACCTACCATCTCTACATTCGTCCCGGTATGGAGGTGATCGAAGCGGAAGGCGGACTCCATCGATTTATGCATTATCCCGGAACCATACTCACCGATTCGGGAGGATATCAGGTCTTTTCGCTCTCTAACCTCTGTACGGTTCATGAGGCGGGAGTTGAATTCAGATCTCATCTTGACGGATCGGCCCATTTCTTTTCGCCGGAGAAGGTGCTGGACCTTCAGAGAATTATCGGTTCTGATATCATGATGGTTCTGGACCATTGTGTTCCCTATCCGTCAACCAGGGAGCATGCGGAAGCGGCAGTGAACAGAACCGTTTCCTGGGCACGCTCTTCGATTGAGTACTGGAGACGCGCGTTCGACAGCGAGCGGCAGGCGCTCTTTGCAATACTTCAGGGGAGCGTTTTCGATGATTTGCGGGTATCATGCGCAGAACGACTGGTCGAGATGGATTTTCCCGGGTATGCAATCGGCGGGCTGTCGGTCGGGGAACCGGCTGAACTCTATAGGGAGATGACCGATATCTCGTTGCAGCATCTTCCTGATGATAAGCCGCGGTACATGATGGGGGTGGGGAGTCCCCTCGAGATTCTCTTTGCGGTCTCACGCGGAGTCGATATGTTCGACTGTGTGATGCCCACGCGTATCGCCAGAAACGGAACGCTCTATACCTCACGGGGGAGAGTGAACATCAAGTCATCACGCTACGCCAGTGATTCTGCCCCCCTCGATGATCGCTGTGACTGCTATGTGTGCAGGAGCTTTTCACGGTCGTACCTCAGGCATATCTTCAAGGTGGGCGAGATCGCTTCACTCATCTATAACAGCTATCACAATCTCTTCTTCATGCGTTCCTTCATGGCGGAGATACAGGAGAGTATTCGGGCGGGTCGATTCGGGGAGGTCTACCGCAAATATGAATCCATTTACGGGAATGAATGATCGGCAAGAGCCGCAGCCTGTTAGGAAATTACAGAGCTTCCAATCGGCTTCCTGCCGGGAAGCGGGGAGCGAAGAATCTCGAGCATCACGATAACAGCACACGGAACCGATGTCATCGTAATGAGATCATACGCTTCCACCGTGCTCGCCTCTCCTGGAACGAGGGATTCCATCTTCGCTTTGGGACAGGAGCTAATTAATTACGTAATTATCTTGACATACTCGCTGGAATTATAATAAAATGCTATGTCATTATTATCAATGCTAACCCTTCGAAGGAGTTGGGCCGAATGGATATTACGACCCGTTCGCGCGGTGATATCGTTATACTGGATATTGTGGGTGAAATTGATCTGTACAACGCGCCAGAGATTAAGGATATTATCAACAAGCTGATCGAGGTACAGAAATACAATGTTATAATCAATCTTGAAAAGGTGTCCTATATTGACTCGTCGGGAATCGGGGCGCTCATCTCAAGTCTGTCGAATCTCAAGAAATATCAGGGCGGTTTGAAGATCATCAATGTTTTCGCTTCGGTGAGGAAAGTCTTCGAGCTCACCAAGCTGACCTCATTTTTTGAGATATTCGATTCCGAGGAAACAGCACTGGAATCTTTTCAGAGGTTGACATGAGTAATCTTTGGATTTATCCGCAACTATATTATTAAAGAGCGAGGCAAATGCAATGAAGAAATATAAATGTATTTTACTTTCCCTTATTCTGTTTGTCGCAGTTCTCTCCTGCGAAGAGCCGGTTCCCCTGCGGCGCATGTCACTTGCCAAGATGGAAATAACACGGGCACTTTCGGTCAAGGCTGACAAGTATGCGCCGGCTGAAATCAAAGAGGCGCAGGAGAAGCTGCTCGAGTCGCATGGCATAATAAAAGAGGGTGATCACGACAGGGCGAAACAGAGCGCCCAGGGAGCCTACGATAAGGCGGTAGAGGCTTATAATAAGTCGATTCCCCTGCTGGCAAAGGATACCCTTGCGATAGCCGAGAAGAGCCTTGAGCAGGCCAACGAGGTGTATGCCGAGGTGCTTGCGAAGAATGATTACGCAGAGGCGGATAAAACGCTCAAGGAGGCACAGGACCTCTATGAGAATAAGAAATACTATGAATCGTATCTGAGTTCAATCGACGCTGATAAGAAAGCGAAGAATGCCAGGAATACGGCGCTCGGGAGAAAAGTGACGCTTCAGGATTCTATTGACGAGGTAAAGGCAACTCTCTCGGAAGCGAAGCGATATGGTGCCGATACCTATGCCGCCTCGAAGGTGAAACTTGCTGAGGATAACATCACGGATGCACAAAATTCTTATTCGAATCTGAAGCTGAAGGAAGGCTTTGCGGCAATTGAGGTCGCCAAGGTAAATGCCGACGAAGCGTATCTGATAGCGTTGAGGGAGACCTCCAAGAAGAAGATTGCCGAGGCAAGCGCTCTGTTGGCAAAGGCGGAGAAATCACAGAATGTAAAATATGCAAAAGACGAGCTCGAAGGATCACGTGAGGCTCTGCAAAATGCAAAGTCAACGTACGCAAACACCCGGTATAAGGAATCGATCGCTGCGTCGGATGAAGCGATCAGGCTCGCCTTGAGTGTGCTCGGCGCAAAGAAGGTTGCAAAGGAAGAAGTTGTCGATGAAGAGGTTTCACATGAGGAAGAAGGGTTCTCCAGTTACACGGTAAAATACAATCCGAATAAACGAGATTGTCTCTGGAGAATTGCAGAGCGATATTACAACAACGGCTATCTCTGGACAAAGATCTATGAAGCGAACCGCGATAAGATAAAGAATCCCAATCTCATCTATCCTAAAATGGATCTCAAGATTCCGGTTCTGAAGGAATCTGAAGAGGGGAAGAAGATTCCGACCAAGGAGGAAGAAGCGGTTAAGAAAGATGAAGAGGAAGATGAGGGTGAGGAGTAAACGAGCAGGGCTCTGATCCTCCGGATCAGAGCCTTTTTACATTAATCTTCTCAATTAATTCTGTAACTCACGCCTCGCGTTGCAAACATATACATAACGAGGGCGTGGTTGATGCATTCCTGTGTTAAATCCGCGCGCTTCCCGGTATCCCCGTTCGGGGTAGAGTGATCATAACAGGTGAAATCAGACGAGAATGGAAGAGACAAGGTGATCCCATGGACTATGCAGCAATTGAGAGAATTAGCCGGCGGGTGCAATCTGAAAATGGCTTTGTGAACCTGATAACGAAGGAGATCGGCAAGGTAATAATCGGACAGGAGAAGATGATTGAGCGCATTATCATCGCCTTCATGGCCGGGGGGCACATCCTCCTCGAGGGGCTGCCGGGACTGGCCAAGACCCTCACCGTCCGGGCATTTGCCCGATCAATTGACACCACCTTCAAGAGAATTCAGTTTACGCCGGATCTCCTCCCCGCCGATCTCATCGGCACACGAATTTACAATCCGAAAGATATGGATTTTTTCACCAAAAAGGGGCCGATATTTACCAACGTACTTCTGGCAGACGAGATCAACCGTGCGCCTGCCAAGGTTCAATCGGCGCTCCTCCAGGCGATGGAAGAGAAACAGGTCACCATCGGAGAAGAGACATTTCCGCTGAGCAGTCCCTTCATGGTGCTCGCAACCGAGAATCCTATCGAGCAGGAGGGAACCTATCCATTGCCGGAGGCTCAGATTGATCGATTTTTCATGAAATGTCTGGTAGACTATCCGGACGAGGATGAGGAGCGGGATATCCTTCTCAGGTTTCATGAGATAGATATTGAGACGGTTGAGCCTGTTGTGGATCCCTCTCTTATCGGAGAACGGGCAGCGCTCGTTGATACCATATATATTGATGAGAAGCTCCTTAACTATATTGTCACCATTGTCGGCCAGACGAGAAATCCCGCGGATCCCCTCCTGCGATCCTATATTGATTACGGAGCGAGCCCCCGCGCTTCTATTGCACTGATGCGGGCTGCCAGAATTGTCGCTTTCCTGCGGGGGAGGGGGTTTGTTAATCCCGATGATATCAAGGAGATCGGGGTCGATGTGCTGCGACACCGCATCATCCCGAGCTATGAGGCTGAGGCGGAGGACAAGTCACCCGATGATATCGTGCGGATGATATTCGACTCGGTGGAGGTTCCCTGAATGCATCCGGAGAAGGCCGTACTCAGGAGAATAAAACTCCGTACGAGACGAAAGCTCAATACCCTCTTCATCGGTGAATACCATTCCGCCTTCAAGGGGTATGGTCTTGCCTTCGATACTGTTCGCGAGTATCAGTACGGTGATGAGGTCAGGAATATCGACTGGAATGTCTCTGCGCGAATGAATCATCTCTATGTCAAGGAGTACATCGAGGAGCGCGAGCTGTCCGTGGTAATCATGATTGATCTCTCGGCATCGCTTGAGTTCGGCAGTCACCGATCCAAGAGAGAAGTGCTCATGGAGATGGTCACGCTCATCCTCTACCTCGCCCAGATGAACAACGATCAGATCTCCGTCCTCCTCTTCACCGATACGGTGGAGCGCTTTATGAAGCCCCGCAAGGGGAGGCGATTCATCCTGACGGTTCTCGACGAGATAGAGAAGTATATGCCTCGGGGCAGGAAAACCGATATCGGCGGTGCCATCGATTTTTTGAGAAAGGTGCTCAAGAAGCGGAGCATTGTCTTTCTGATATCAGATTTTCTCGATGACGGGTATCTGGTGAAGCTGAGGCTTTTGAGGAAAAAGCATGACATCATTCCGGTTATACTCTCTGATCCCCTGGAGAGCGAGATGCGCCTCATGGGATTAACGGAGTTCGTCGATCTCGAAACCGGAGAATCCTTTTTATCCGATGTTATCTCCGAACGGGGGAACCTTCCGGTGCTGAAGGATTTTGATGCAATCGCTCTCAATACCGGTGATCCTGTTGAGATACCGGTATTGCGATTTTTTGAAAAGAGAAATCGAACCAGGCTGGTGAAGTAGGGCGGTTGTTCAATTGCTGTTACTGCAGCGAGCTGCCCGATAAACGAGCCCAAGCACACTGCCGGTGCTCTTGCAGTCGATGCAGGCATCGACGGGGTATTTTGTTATAAGGCGAGCCTGCTTCGCAGGCAATTCGCTGCTGTCAAGAGCAGCAGGACGTACAACATCGAAGCACGCCGTGAGGCGTTACGCCTTATAATAACGATAAATAAGTAAAAAACGAACGACGCCGGTGTTTGCATCCGAGTGGTCTTGGTGATTGTGTTATGAGAGGGTATTCCATTACACTGCTTGTCAGTATAATTCTGTTGTGTTCTGTCGACCATGGCTTTACAACGGGAGAAGCAGAGTATCCGCGCATTACGGCCAGGGCAGATCCTTCGGAAGTAACCATTGGCGTCCCCGTTGAATATACGGTTCGCATCAGCGGGGAGGTGATCGATTCGCTGCAAATACAGCCCCCTTCACAGGGTGAATACTACCCGCCGGGTGAGGAGAAGAAGGACTCCCGGATATCATCACTCCTGCCGCTCTACATAATCCGTTCGTCCCGACGTGATGTAAAGCGTGGCGCTGATCCGAGCGTAACGGTAACGGTGAAACTCGTCTATTATCGGCCGGGGACCTATCAGCTCCCCGCGGTCGGGATCGTTGAAGGAGCGGATCGCATCGGATACCGCCTCCCGGAGATTACGGTCAAAGGCGTGAATGTGAAGGGGGAGTATCAGGAGATCGAGCCGCCGCTCGAACTGAGGGGGAACTACTGCCGGCTCCTTCTCCTGATACTGGGAATTCTTGCGCTTGTTGCGTTCATCCTCTTTATCGTTCACCGTATAAGACGGCGTGAGAGGAGGGTTGAAGAACCTTCTCCTCCACCGCCGATTGAGAGCTTCCTCGATGAGATTGCCTTACTGGAGAAGCGTCGACTCATCGAGTCCGGACGATATGAGGAATTTGCTGTGTGCCTCTCGTCTCACTTTCGTGTCTTTCTCACCGCGCAGTTCGGCTTTGATGCGCTGGAGATGACCGTGGGTGAGATTATCCAATCGCTCAGAAAGCGTATTGGCGAAACACCGTTCGGGAAGCACCGCACGCTTCAGAGCCTCCTTGAGCTGTGGGATCTCATCAAGTTTGCCGAGTTCGTTCCGATGCCGGAAACGCTCTTTGCCAATTGTGCGAAAACGAAGGAGCTCGCGAAGGAACTATCATCCCTGAAACGGGATGATCAACGGGAGGGTGTTACACATGTTCGGGTTTGAATTCAGAAATCCGGAGTATCTCCTCCTTCTCATTCCCTTCGCGGCGGCTGTTGCCTATTACTACGGGAGGAGGCGATATCGCTCTGAATCGGCTCTCGCCATCTCCTCTGAGCGGATTCTCACAAGGAGGCGCTCGGTGCGTGCGCTCACCTACCGCTATCTGTCCCTCCTGAGATTTCTGACTATTCTGCTTCTCATCATCGGGCTCGCGAGGCCGGGGAGGGGTGTTGATATCAGCAGCGTCAAGCATCACGGTATCGACATTATGATCGCCCTCGATGTATCGGACTCGATGATGGGTGAGGACTTTATCCCGAAGAATCGGCTCGAGGTGGCAAAAAAGGTCATCAAGGACTTTATCGGGAGGCGACTGTCGGATCGCATCGGTCTGGTTGTTTTTTCCGGAGATGCGTACCTGCAGTGTCCCCTCACCATCGAGCATCAGATGATAACCGCCATTGTCGATGAGGTGGGCTTCGATACCGTTGCGGAGGATGGAACGGCTATCGGCGATGCGATTGCCCTGGCGGCTTCTCGAATGATGGATCGGAAGACGAAGAGCAGGATCGTTCTGCTCCTCACCGATGGCATGAACAATCGCGGCAGTATTGATCCGGAAACGGCCGCACGCGCTTCCGCTGATTTAGGAATCCGGGTTTATACGGTTGGTATCGGCAAAGAGGGGAGGGTCTCCTACCCATCGAGAGGGGGAATAATTTTTGGGAAGCGATATCTCACCAATCACTTCGATGAGTCAGGATTGCAGGAGATAGCTAAGATTACCGGAGGGCGGTTCTATCGTGCTCAGTCCAGCGGCGTGCTGTGGGAGAAGATTGAGGATATTGATCGGCTCGAGCGAAGCGAGATGACGGTGCGTGTTTATCGGGAGTTCTTCGACCGATTTCAGTTTGTCATGGTACTCGCCCTCTCCATCTTTTTCTGTGAGGTTTTCCTCCGATCGGTTTTCTACCGGAAGGTGCCCTGACATGATAACCTTCGGCAATATGAAATACGGCCTTTATGTTGCCCTCATCGTGGGCATTCTGCTGATACTGTACGGCATCTACCTGCTGTGGCGACGGCGTATACTCTCGCGGCTCTTTACGCCTGAGCAGAAGCTCGTGATGCTCAGGAGTCGGCCGGCAGTTCGCGCCGTAAAGGATGTTCTGATAATCGTCTCGGTGATAATCGCCGGCAGTATCCTCCTTCGCCCACAGTGGGGAGAACGTATCAGGGAGGTTAACCGGGAGGGAGTTGACGTGCTTATTGCCCTGGATGTCAGCCGGAGCATGAGCGCTCAGGATGTTTCACCGAGCCGCCTGAAGCGCGCCCGCGATACGGTAAAGCTGATTGCCGAATCCCTGCAGGGTGATAGAATCGGATTGATACTCTTCGCCGGTGATGCATTCCTGCAGTGTCCGCTTACCGACGATATCGGCGCCTTTATGATGTTTCTCGATTCGATAGGGCACGATTCGGTACGGGTACAGGGGACGGATATCGGGAGGGCCCTTGAAACGGCACGGCGGGTTTTTGCCAAGAGGCGCATGACGTCGAGAGTGCTCGTCGTCATCACCGACGGAGAGGATCATGAGGGAAAGGCAATCACTGCCGTGCGGCAATTCAGCGATCTCGATGTTACGATATATACCGTCGGTATCGGACGAAACCGCGGTGAGCCGATCCCCCTTCAGGATGCCTCATCGGGAACGGAGTACCTCCGGGATATGTCCGGACATCTCGTCCGCACCCGAAAGGAGTCAGGTCTGCTCAGGGAGATCGCCCGGGTGACGGGAGGCTTTTACGTGGATATCACCGACAACCTCTCAGGGGTCTATCGGATTCTCGCCGATCTCTCGACACTGACGAAGAATGAATACGGGAAACGGGTCGTGCGGGAGCGGAAGGAGCAGTATCAGATCTTAGCTCTGCTGCTGATTGTTATCCTCATCGGCGAGATACTTCTTGCAGAGCGACGGGAGGTGAGAGAATGATTCCGGGAAGGTGTTCCTGCCGTCGCGGCCTTTTCCCGCTGTCGAAGCGGATATGCCGAGCGCTTCCCCTCCTTATCATCATCGGCGCGCTCGCCTGGCTCGACCCGTATCACGATGCGGTATCGAAGGGGAATGAGCGATTCCGTGAGAAGCGATATGAAGAGGCGCGAAAGCACTATAGAGATGCCCGGCAATACGCTCCCGGCGATAATGAGCGGTGGAAGCTGCGGTTCAATGAGGGTGATGCGGAGTATATGCAGGGTGAATACGAGGATGCCATTACCCGCTTCAATGAGGCGCTCCGCACCGGTGATCCCGCAGTTCAGAAGAAGGCACTCTTCAATCTGGGGAATACCTATATGCGAATGGGTCGGTATCGTGATGCCATCGACTCCTATATAAGTGCTCTCAAGATCGATCCCCGGTACGAGCCTGCCAAGAAAAATCTCGAGTATCTCATGAAGATGGAGGAGCAGAAGCCTGAAGAGACCCGGGACGGGGAGGATGGCGAGAAGGGGAAGGGGAACAGAAAGGGCGATGACGGGAAGCGTGGAGAGCAGAAACGTGATACCGAACAAAGCGGGGATAAGCGAACTGATACGGGAACAAACGAACAGAAGGAAGGAAAGATGAGCAGGGAGCAGATCAGAAATATTCTGGAGTCCATGAAGCATAAACCGGTTCGGAGACAGCAGGGGGAGCAAGATGGTCGCAGGGCCCTTGAAAAGGATTGGTAGGGGAGTTCTCTTCACCCTTCTGATGCTCATCTCCTCGAATGCTTTTTCCGATGAGGTGGAAACAAAACTCTCGCCGGGAATGCTCACGCCGGGAGAACACGCTCTGCTGCGGATAACGATTGAGGATGTTGAGAGCGCCGAGCCGATCAGGATACCCCGGGTGACCGGACTGAAGATCTCCTTTCGCGGTTCCCAGCACTTCAGCAGTATGCGGATTATCAACTGGGAAGCACATCGCTCAGAGGGGGTCGTTCTCTCCTTTTCCGTTGTGCCCGAGAGGAGCGGGAAGTTTGTGATTCCGCCGATACCCATTAAGACCGGTGAAGGTCGGGTACAGTCCCAAAAGGTGTCGCTGATCGTGAAGAGAGGTCAGGGAAGAATCCGTTCCGGAAGTCGATTACGTCCCGTCCTTTCGGTTTCACGAGAGCGGGTGTTTGTCGGCGAGCCGGTTATCCTGCGTTATTTTCTCCTCAGCGGGGGAGTTCGACTGAACGAGCAGCCGCTTTTTGAGCGCCTTCCAGAAGTACGGGGCTTTATCAAGAAGAACTTTGATGAGAAGATTGAAGACGATTTTGACGGTGATGGAAATTTTATAAAAACGCATGTCGCGACCTTTGTGTTGATACCAACAGAAGCGGGGACACATGCTGTCGGTGGCGGTACCATCGTCGCCTCCGTCGAAACCCGCGGTCGTTTCTTTTCGTTTCAGTTCCCTCAGCGACGAAAAATTGATTTTGACACCAAAACAGTGGAGGTGCTCCCGCTGCCGGGGCGGGAGAAACCCGCGGAATTTCATGGAAATGTCGGAGCTTTTACCCTCGATGTGTCATACGACAGAGAACCGGTTCAGATTTTCGATGAGCGGATAATCAGGGTAACCGTACGGGGTCGGGGCAACCTCATCTCGCTCTCGAAACCCACTTTCGATGAGGAGAGAGCACCCGCGAGTATTATCAGCGAGGAGGGGAGGGAATCCCTGCAGGTTGAAGGGGATACCCTGGCCGGGGAGAAAGAATTCATCTTTACCGTTATTCCCGAACAGAACGGAGCCATCAGCCTGGGGAGGGTTACCTTCGATTTTTTCAATCCTGAAACATCCCGCTTCGAGGAGATCCGATCAGAGCATATCGAGCTGCGTGCGGTCGGTGATACACGGAAACATCAGGCGAACGAGGCAGTTGATGAGAAACCGGAAAGGTTTGCCTTCAATCCGGTGCTGGCGGTTATGCTGATAGCCGGGGTTGGCCTTATTGTGATAAGCGTGATTCTCTGGGAGCGGCGGAAATTCGCCATGGCTGAGGCGCCCGCACCGGAGGATCGGAAACACTCAGAGGAGCGTGAGGAGATACCCTACCCATCCGCTATGGTCCGCGCCCTCAGAAGCGGTCGGTATGATCTCTTTCTCAAGGAGTGCGAGAGCGTGATTAACATACTCGAACGGAGAGGCGAACCGGCAGCGCGACTTGCCGATATCAAGGAGAAGCTGTACCGCTGCAAGTATGGCGGCGGATCGCTCGCGCGTGAGGATATGGAGGTGCTGTACAACGATATCAGAGGGGTGCTCAGGGAGAGTAAGGGGTAAGAATGGCGAGTTGTATGAGCGCATCGTAAAAAATCCGTGAAGAGGTAGACGACCGAAGATTACGCAGAGGTGAAATTTTTTTATAGACTTATCCGCGAAGTCCTGCCATAATCTAACTCCGTTTTCATATATGATACTGCTCTTGTAGTAAGCAGGTCAGATACCATTTCTCATCTGTGTAACCGGTGGATGCGTTTCTCAAGACCGCTTTGCATCCCGGCACTTCACCTGCGCACGCGAAGGAGGTTCTCTATGAGTGAAAAACCGCTTACCCGGAGATCATTGCTGCGAATGAGCGCGATTGCGGCCGCGGGACTTGCCGGTGTCAGCTCACTCCTCTGCTCAAATGAAAAGGATGATGTGAAATTTGACTTTCCGGCGGACACCTATGTTGATCCGGAAAGGGACCGATTACCTGTTGAGCAGATTATCAAACAGCGAAAGGGATTCAGAGGAGAGAAGCCCAATATAGTGCTGATACTCACCGATGACATGGGCTACGGCGATCTCAGCTGCTACGGGAGCAGGGCAATTCGCACGCCCGTCATCGATCGGCTGGCACGGGAGGGGATGCGCTTCACCGATTTCTATGCAGCAAATGCGCTCTGTTCCCCGTCACGGGCCGGGCTTCTCACCGGAAGATACCCCCATCGTACCGGCGTGACCTGGCCGATTCAGTCGGGCACCGACACCTTCATGAGAAAGCTCATGGTGAAGCTCGGGCTCATAATGGGCGATTTCGGCGGCACCGATACCCGGGGGGCGAGGAGCATTGCGAAGGGGCTCCCCCTCTCGGAGATAACGATTGCCGAAGCGCTGAAGATTGCCGGATACCGGTCTGCCTGCATCGGCAAATGGCATCTCGGCGATTTCGTGACCGACAGCCGATATCTTCCCCGAAAGCACGGCTTCGATTACTTTATCGGGTTCAACGGCGCCAACGATGACTTCCCGGTTGCCTTCTGGCGCAACGAGACCGAGCTGCTCAAGGATATCGGCGTCGATCAGGCCAAATACACCGGTCTCCTGACCGAGGAGGCCGTTGGATTTATTGAACAATCCGGGGATACGCCATTTTTTCTCTATCTCTCACACAAGGATCCGCATCTCCCCTGCTTCCCGTCGAAGCGTTTCGTGGACAGCTCCGAAGGGGGCCGGCACGGCGATACCGTGCAGGAGGTGGACTGGAGCGTCGGCGAGATACTGAAGTGCCTGAAGAGGAACGGCCTCGACCGGAACACCGTTATCCTCTTTACCAGCGACAACGGTCCCTGGTATGACGGGAGCTCCGGGTGCCTGCGGGGCCGAAAGGGACAGAGCTTCGAAGGAGGCTACCGTGTTCCTCTCATTGCCCGGTGGCCCGGGAGAATTCCCGCCGGGAAGGTCTGTTCTGAGCCGTCCATGGGCATCGATTTCTTCCCCACCCTGTTGCACCTTGCCGGGCTTTCCATGCCGGAGGACCGTATCATCGACGGCAGGAATATCTGGGGTGTTCTCTCGGGGAAGGAGAAGAAATCTCCTCACAATGCCCTCTACTTCTTTCATCACGATGAGCTCGAGGGGGTGCGTTCGGGTCAGTGGAAGTACTTTCGATATATCAATACCTACACCTGGCCGCTCCCCATGGACAAACCCAATCACTTTATCGGTATGGTTGCCGGAGGGCGTGATTACAAGCCGGAGGGTTCGGATGTAACGGTACCGACGATGGCGACCTGGCCGGTTCTCTATAATATGAGAACAGACCCTGCCGAAAGCTATAATGTCATAAAGAAGTATCCCGGGGTGGCGGAAAAGCTGCATGATACGATGATACGCTTTGAGAAGGAGTTTGTTAAGAATCCGCGGGGATGGAAAAGGAAATAGGAGGGGAGGCATGCAGGAGAAATCATCAACGGTATATGTCCTGTCAATCGATCTGGGAAGCGGCGGGCCGAAGGCTGCCGTGATAGCTGACACGGGAGAGGTGATGGGCAGCGGAGCCGAGCGGGTTGAGATTCAACTGCTGCCCAACGGGGGAGCGGAGCAGGATGCCCGGGAGTGGTGGAACGGCGCCATGCGGGCGGCGAAGAAGGCAATCAGGGAATCGGGTGTCCCGCCGGAGAAAATCGTTGCGGTCAGTTGCGATTCGCAGTATTTCGTCATTGTGCCGGTTGATGAGCACGGTGAGCCGCTGATGAACGGTATTAGCTGGATGGATACGCGCGGGGGGAAGTACAACCGGGAGATTATCAAGGGCTTCCCCAGCGTTCAGGGCTATGACCTTTTCAAGATTATAAAGTGGCTCAGAATTGCGGGAATTCCCCTGACCAACACCGGCATCGATGCGACCGGCCATATCCTCTATATCAAGAATGAGCGGCCCGATATTTTCAAGAAGACCTACAAGTTTCTCGAGCCGATGGATTATCTGACCTTTCGGCTCACCGGGAAGTGCACCGGCACCCAGCATACCATGGTAACCGTCCCGGCGATAGACAATCGCATCTGGGGGAATCTGAAATACCACTCGGGCCTGCTGAAAACACTCGGCCTCGACGAGGATCGGGAGAAATTTCCGGACCTGGTAGAGAACGGAAGCGTGATCGGGACGCTGCAGCAGTCGGTTGCCGATGAGCTGGGTCTCTCTCCCTCAACGAAAGTCATTGCCGGCATGAACGATACCAGCGCTTCGGCAATCGGCGGTGGAGCGGTGCAGGACGGCGATCCGCTGATGTATATCGGCACCACGGTCTGCATGACCGCCCATGTTCCCTTCAAGAAGACCGATGTCGTTCACATGTTAGCGACGCTGCCGAGCCCCTTCACCTCGAAGCATCTCTTCTTCGGCGAGCAGGGGCTGGGCGGACGGGTGCTGGAGTTTTTTCTGCACAACATCATCTACTGTGATGATTATCTGGAAACGGGATCGCTGCCGGATGATGTTTTCGATCGAGTCAATGAAATCGCGAAAGAGGTTCCGGCAGGGAGCGGGAATGTGCTCTTTCTCCCCTGGCTGAACGGGCTGATAGTGCCGGAGGAGAATCCCCATGCCCGGGGCGCCTTTTTCAATCTCTCTGTGAATACGTCGAGGGGTCATCTGGCACGCTCTCTCATGGAGGGGATCGCCTATAACGGCAGGTGGACGCTCAAACCGGCTGAGAAGTTTATCGGACGAAAATTCGACCATTTACGCTTTGCCGGCGGCGGCGCCCTCTCCGATCTGTGGTCGCAGATCCTTGCCGATGTTCTGCGTGTCTCGATCTATCAGATTGCCGAGCCGACGCATACCGCCGCGCGGGGAAGCGCCCTGTTCGCGTTTTATAAGCTGGGATACCGCACCCTCGAGGAGCTGCCGGATCTCGTCAGGATAAAAAAGGTGTACGAGCCGGACGACGCGAACCGGCCCGTCTATGACAAGATGTTCGGACAGTTTCGCGATCTGTACAGGGGGAGCAAGAAGGTGTTTGCGAGCCTGAACGGATAGCCGGTCCGACGATCTGAAAATACGCAAGGGCGGGAATCACCATTGCAGACAGCGGTCACGGCATGAGGAACTCGTCGAATGGTGCGACGGCCTCGCTGCGACCGGGAAATATCGATCAGGAGGAAAAGGGAATGTCGAATGATAATGAACTGCTTGACTCTTTAAAACCGTACCGGAAGCGCTTCAAGAGCTATCAAGCCATTCCGGAGGAGGGGAGGGACCGGGATGATATTTTTTCGGAGCTCGAAACCATGGCAGAGGAGGAGGATGCCCGCTGGAAATCTGGCAAGATCTCCGGAACCTACTATCACGCCGGCGACGAGCATCGGGCCTTTCTCAATAAGGTCTTCTCCCTCTTCTCTCATGTCAATACGCTGCAGATAGACCTCTGCCCGAGCATGTCGAAATTCGAGAGCGAGATCGTCTCCATGACCGCTCACATGCTCAACGCAGATGCGGTGAAGGCGCACAATCCGGAGGATGAGGTCTGCGGAACGGGAACCAGCGGCGGCAGCGAGAGTATCATAACAGCCATGAGGGTCTATCGCGATCAGGGCCGCGAGGAGAAGGGGATAACCGAGCCGGAGGTCATCCTGCCGAAGACGGGACACCCGGCTTTTCGAAAAGCAGGGGAATACTTCGGGATCACAATTGTCGAAGCGCCGGTGCGGGAGCCCGATTACCTGGTCGATGTCGATGCGGTGCGATCGCTCATCAACAAGAATACGGTCGCGATTGTCGGCAGCGCCGGCAACTATCCCTACGGTTTGATCGACCCCCTCTCCGATCTATCGGATATTGCGCTTGAGCACGGCGTCGGCTTTCACGTCGACGGATGCCTCGGCGGATTCATACTCCCCTGGATAGAGAAGCTCGGCTATACCGTTCCGACATTCGACTTCCGGTTGCCGGGACTGACCTCGATGTCCTCGGATACCCATAAGTTCGGGTTCGGCCTGAAGGGAACCTCGGTTGTTCTCTATCGAAACAAGAAGCTGCGGCGCTACCAGTTCTTTCAGGTGCCCGACTGGCAGGGAGGGCTCTACGCTTCCCCGACGATGGCGGGGAGCCGCTCGGGCGGCCTGACAGCCTCCACCTGGGCATCCATGGTATACCTCGGCCAGGAGGGATACCTCAGGGCGGCGGAAGCAATCATGAAAGTTGCGGTGGCAATGCGGAAGGGGGTTGAGGAGATACCCGAGCTGAAAGTCATCGGCGACCCGACCTTTGTGGTGAGCTTTCTCTCCGATGAGATTGATATATTTCATGTCAATGATTTCATGAAAGAGCGGGGCTGGCGTTTCAACACCCTGCAGCTCCCGCCGGCGCTGCACTTCTGCGTGACCATGCCGCAGACCCTGGTTCCCGATATTGCCGATCGGCTGAAAGCGGATCTCACGGAAGGGGTCGCGTATGCGAAGTCGAAAGCGGGGACCCCGGCAGCGTCGAGCGCCCTCTACGGTATCTCCGGCACGCCCGAGGGAAATCAGATGGTAGTTGATATGCTGGTGGGAGCTTTCGAGCTTCTCTACGAGGTATAGGTACTGCTCCGCGAGACATCGGGTACCGGCGCGGCATCGACTCTTCCGGTGACGTGGAGTTAATCTCGCGTCATCGTGCGGAGCGATCGGATTTTTTCGATATGTACGAGGGAAGGTTACCCTGAAGTGGTGAAAGGCGATTTTAAGAAAGGGGGAACTATATAAGATGGATATGATAATCAAGAACGGGATGATTGTTGACGGAACGGGGCAGGCGCCTTTCAGGGGGCATCTCTCCCTCTCCGGGGATCGGATAGAATCTGTGGTTCGAGCGAACACGCCCGAGGGCGACGCCCTTCTCGGCAGGGAATATGCGAGCGCTATCGATGCCGGGGGATTTGCCGTCGCACCGGGTTTCATCGACGCGCATAACCATTTCGACTGGGTGCTCCCCCTGCCGGATCATGAGTTTCTCTCGCCGATGCTCGAGCAGGGCATCACGACCCTCGTTTCGGGCAACTGCGGGTATTCGCCGGCACCGGTGAGGCGGGGCGAAGACGATCTGGTGAACAGCTTCGCCGAGTTCTGCCTCGAGCGTCCCCTCTCCTATACCTGGGGGGGCATGAATGAGTTCCTGGACGTTCTGGAATCGAACGGCGGTCTCCTCTTCAATAACGTGCAGCTCGTCGGGCACGGCACCGTGCACCTGACGGCGCTCCGCGAGACGGCGAAACGTCCCTCCCCCGAAGAGCTCGGCCGCGTTTCGACGGTAGCGGGGGAAGCGCTTGCGGGGGGCGCCTTCGGCCTCTCCCTGGGCCTGATGTATCCTCCCGGCATGTATTATACGAAGGAGGATCTCGCAATCCTGGCCGCAACAACAGCCAAACAGGGGAAAATCCTGACGGTGCATATGCGGGCGCTCTCGCGTTATTCGACATCGTATCCCAATATCCCCTTCTTCGGACGGCCGCACAATCTCCGGGCGCTCGAGGAGATGCTGACCATCGGACTTGAGACGGGCGTGAAGCTTCAGATATCGCACTTCATCTTCGTGGGAAGAAAGAGCTGGGGAACGGTTGAGAAGGCGGTCCGTATGGTTGAGCGGGCAAGAGAGCGGGGGCTTGCGGTTCTGTGGGATATCTATCCGCATTTCTGCGGGAACAGCTATCTGAACGTTTTTCTCCCGCTCTGGTTTCAGGAGGATTTATCATCGAACCTCGACAATCCGAAGGCGATCAGGAGAATGAAATTCGAGCTCAGAATGGCCGCGCGGCTCCTCGGATTCGACCTGTCCGATATTCAGCTCATGCAGGCGGCGTATCCCGGCGGAGAACAGTACGAGGGGATGAACATGGTTGAGATCGGCGAGCGGCTGAATATCGATCCCATGGATGCCATGTTGCAGCTCATCCGGGAGAGCGACGGGAAAGCGCTGCAGCTCACCTACGGGTACAGCGGCAACGATGAGAACGAATGGGTGCTCGATCGCCTGATGGCTCATGAGTGCTGCCTTTTCGAGACCGATACCATCTTCAAAACGAGCGGTATCCCGAACCCCGCCTCTTACGGTGCCTTTCCGCGCATTCTCGGTCGATTTGTCAGGGAGAAGAAGATCATGTCTCTCGAAGAGGCGATCGGCAAGATGAGCGGCAGGACCGCCCGCTGGTTCGGCATTCCCGAGCGGGGAGAGATCAAGCCGGGGAATTTTGCCGATCTCGTGATATTCGATCCGGACAGCATCGCCGACACGACCACCCGCCGTGAAACGGCACAGCGGCCGCGGGGAATCGAAAAGGTTCTGATGAACGGCGAGGTGGTGGTCTCGGAGGGAAAATATCTCGGGAAGAAATCGGGGCGGGTCATCCGTTCTGCGTGAAGGATCCCGTTCAGGACTTCTTCGACTGCTCCCAGATTGTATCGAGCTCCTCGAGGCTGCAATCTTCGATCTCTTTCCCCATCTTCGCGACCTGCTCCTCGATGAACTGGAACCGGCGAATGAACTTCTTGACCGTCAGCGAGAGGGCTTCCTCGGGGTTGATCTCCAGAAATCGCGCGATGTTGGCGATGGTGAAGAGTATATCGCCGATCTCCTCCTCGATATTGTCCCTGTTCTGCCGGGAGATCGACTCCCTGAACTCCTCCATCTCCTCATCGAGCTTGGTGAAGACATCGGCAACCCTGTTCCAGTCGAACCCGACCCGGGAGACCTTCTGCTGCACCCGGTACGCTTTCAGCAGCGCGGGGAGATGCAGGGGAACCCCCTCCAGTATCGATTTTCTATCCGATTTCTCCTTCTTCTTTATGCGCTCCCATTTCGCGATGACCGCTTCCTTGTCTTCGAGCTTTTCGTCGCCGAAGACGTGCGGATGGCGCCTGATCAGCTTGTCGACGATGGCCCGGGCGACGTCGTCGATGGCGAACTGATTTTTCTCTTCAGCGAGCTGCGCGTGAGCGTAAACCTGATAGAGGAGGTCGCCCAGCTCCTCCTTCAGATGCTCCGGATCGCCGCCTATCGATTCGTATGCCTCATAGGCCTCTTCGATGAGGTACGGCCGCAGGCTCATATCGGTCTGCGCCCGGTCCCAGGCGCACCCCCCCTCGCCGCGGAGGATTGCAGCAATCTCTTTGAGCCGGTAGAGCGGCTTCTTCTCTTTGAACTTCATCGGCACTTCCTTTAAAAAGATGATGTGGTTGCGATACCGGTCGTATAAAAGATGTTCACTGACCCGATCCAATGGTACCGCGTGTTACATATCAAGAAGAAAATTATGGAATCATAGGGTTAACCGATTATGCAGATTGTTAATCGGTGCAATAAAGTATGGCGCCTTTGCGGTTACTCAATACCACATGCCGTTTTTATTCCTTCCATTGTGCAACTGAGTTTTACGGTGAAGAAGTAATATTTAAAATATGGACACATCCTGTTTATTGTCACTTTTATTATAATAAAGCCATTATGTTGAAAATCAACACCTCAAGGGCAGAGAGTGCGTCAGGGGCGTGCACGGCTGTTCCCTTCGGTCACTGCGTCATGAGCACTCCCCGCAATGACACGGCACCCGGTCGAATCAAATGCCGTGGCAAGAGATGGTGTCGGTATTTTATAACAATGGGATAGAACGAGTAGTGTTCATGAATGGTATACTCAGCTATGAGAATCCGTAACCGGGGAGGGGGTGTACTGTACGGGAACAGGCATATTGTTTATTGAGCGGATAAGCGTATAAAAAATCGCTGGATTATGGTTGACAAAATGCAGGTAGTCTTATAGTTGTTAATACCGCATGTTTCAGCAATAATCGATCATTAACATTTTCTCCTCTCGTATGAAGGTATAGCCTGTCCCCGCACCGGCAGGGGGTATGTTTGGCTAAAAAAATGATTTTGTGAGTGTATTATCGAGGAGAAGCGCTTATTTTTTGATGCACATTAAAAACACTGTCAAGGAGGAGGCATGAGAAGAAGAACGGTTGTAAATGTTTTATTCTCATCTGGCTTGATCCTGCTGGTTTTCGGCCTCTACCACTGCTCCCAGGGATTGATACGGGCTACAATCCCGAAAATAGAGGGAGCGAATTACGTGGGAGATGCCGCCTGCAAGGATTGCCACGAAGAACACAGTGCTGAATTCAAGAAATCAATACACGGCCGTCTTGCCAAATTTGAGGCGGTCGGGAAGAGGAAGGGCTGTGAGTCCTGTCACGGTCCCGGAAGCCTGCACGCAGCAGATGGTGATACGTCGAAGATTCTGCGACAGGCACAGTTGACACCGGCGCAGAAGTCTGAGGTCTGCCTGCAGTGTCACAACAAGCCCTACTGGCGAACGAGCGAGCATCCCCTGAACGAGACGGGCTGCTCCGACTGCCACAAGATTCACAAGCCGGAAGGGAAACACCTCCTGGCGAAGAACGAGCCCACCTTGTGTTTTGACTGCCACAAGGACATACGGGCGAAAACCCTCTACCCGTCGCATCACCCGATATTTGAAGCGGAGCGGACGGGACGGAAGAGGATGAACTGCAGCGACTGCCACAATGTGCACGGCTCGCCGGTCAGGGGCCTGCAGGCCAACGCGCGATCGAACGAGGTCTGCATCAAGTGTCACGCGAAGTATCAGGGTCCCTTCATCTACGAGCACTCACCGGTTGTCGAGGACTGCAATATCTGCCACGAACCCCACGGCAGTGTGGCGAACAATCTTCTCAAGCAGAACGAGCCCTTTCTGTGCCTGCAGTGCCATTCGTTCCACTTCCATGTGGGCAAGCAGAGCGTTGCGGGTGATTTTTCAAATCCATTGCATCAGCAATATTTTGAGGACTCAGCCAACGAAAATCCTGTGCTGCACGGCAACTTTCCGCAGCACGGATTCAAGAAGGCTTTTGCGACCAAGTGTACGCAGTGCCACACCAAGATTCACGGATCCGATCTGCCGTCGCAGGGTATACCCGGCAGAGGAAAGGCATTAACGAGATAGGGAGGATTACATGGTAAAGAGAATAGCGTTTATACTGGCAATAGCTTCTCTTCTCTTCACGATATCCTCTGCTCATGCCGAGGATATGGAGATAGAGGCGACGGTTGGCGGGCACTACACCGATCTGAACGGCGATAAAACCAATGTGAAGATCGGGGAGTACGAGTCGATGTTCGAGGGATTCCGCCCCGAATTCAATTTCCTTCTCAAGGGCGGATCGTACGACGGCATCTACTTTCAGGGCGAGGGCACCATATACGATACCGACGATCAGGATTACGAGGGTCTCATCGACCTGAACCGGTACATTACGCAGGAGATCAGCTACAACCGGTTCACCCACTGGCTCGATCACGATCCGCTGACCAACCTTTATGGATCTACTAAAAGCACCACATTAGCAATGGATAATATCCCGCCCTTTGTGACCTATACCGACAGGGATATGGCGGACAAGGAGTACGGGATAGTCCGCTCCGAGATTAACAGCAAGACCACCATCCGCATTCCGAAGGTTCCCTTCGATCTGAAGACCTTCTTCTACTTCAGGAGGGAGATGCGAAAGGGCGAGCGGCAGTCGCTCGCGATGAGCAAGTGCTCCTCCTGCCATATCGTCGGGAGGACCAGGAAGGTCGACGAGGCAACCACGGACTACAATCCCGGCATCGATCTGGAGTATTCCAACGAGGCCATGAAGATCTCGGCGCATTACGAGTACCTGCGCCGGCAGTACAGCGATGACTCGGACGCTCCGGAGAATTTCTACGATGATGCGGTCAATCCGGGTACTAATGCTGATATGGACGATCGGGTCATCTACGACGACGAGCGGCTCGAATACGACAGGGATCCCGATTCGAAGATGGATTCGCATACGGCCAACGTCAACCTGTACCTGAACAAGCTCAGAACAGGGATCTTCGTGAGCGGCAATTACTCGGAGGTGAAGAGCAAGAAGTACAAGGATGATTTCGATGCGCTTCTCAAGGATACCGAGCTCAGGTATATACAGAAGAGCATCTTTTCACGATTATCGACCTCGATCATTCCCAATCTTCTCCTCAATTTTACCTTCAGATGGCTCAAGATGGAGAACAACGATGTCTACCTGGATATCGATGATGAGGGGTTTGACTGGAACTTCGATCCGGCCTTCACCAGGAAGTCATCCATGAACCGGGAGCAGTACGAGTACGGCGGCGACGCCAAGTACACCGTTGCCCGGTGGCTGAGCCTGCGGGCCGGCTATACCCGGAAGGAGCTGGAGCGGGAGAACTACTTCCGCGAGCTCACGACAACGACCATGGATGATGTCGAATACCAGGCAATTCCCGAGGAGTCGAAGGAGGATATCTACAAGGGGGGCATCATGACCCGCTTCAAGCTGATCGGCAAGAAGCCGGCGAGGGTGGATGTGAACTATACGTACAAGAAGATCGATACCCCCTATTCGAATATCATGGCAGCGTACGTGGACGATCAGACCATACCCGCAAGTACCTTCTACTGGCAGCTTCATAATATGCGGAACACGATGCTGACCAATCAGCCGAAGGAGAGCCACGAAGCACGGGCCGATGTGAAGGTCCCGATACTGGACAACCTCTCCTTCAGCGCCTTCTATAAGTACGTCACGCGGGAGAACGATGATTCACAGGATTGGGAGAGCTATTCGCATATGCCCTCCGCGAGCCTGTGGTACGCTCCCCTGGAGAAATTGCATCTGAATGTAACCTATGTCTATTCGTACGATAAGACCGGAGCGCTGGTGGTTATCCCGGTCTTTGATGGATGAGGTGGCGTATGCAGCTCAACCCAGTATGGGTCGAAAATTGGTAAAGTTGACTACATCACCGAAACACACACCGCAATCGCAACCATCAATTACCTGGCTACCGAAGCGCTGAAGATTTTCCTGACGGCGGCGTACAATCAGTCGAAGGCAGGGATGGAGGAGATTGAGCTGGGCGGTCCCACGACGGATGACGAAATTACAGCCGGTACCAATGATTTTACGCGGGATTACTCCTACGATGTTTCAGAGATCGACGACTACTCGGACATCGAGATGAAGAGCCTCGATCTGACCGTCGGTGCGTCGTACAAGATAGGCGCGCACTTCGCCGTGAGCGCCGAGTACACCTACCTCTACTACAACGAGGCGGAGTACTATCTCTACGACGGCTCGGGGGATGTGCAGTTCGGCAGCCTGTCAGTCTCCTATATTTTTTAAGAAGTTGTGTTGATTCAGAATCGGAAGAAACCCCGCCGGATCATATCCGGTGGGGTTTTTTATTGTGTGCACGCTGACGGCGGCTTAGCTGCACCAGATCAATTTTGTATAGACATGAGCGCGGGACGATGTATACTGTTTCCTGAACGCTTGATGGGAGGTATGGTATGGCAGAATCGTATATTATCGCTCACGATCTCGGCACCAGCGGGACCAAGGCCGCGCTGACCGATATCACCGGCAGTATTATTGCGGCGGCCGAGCGGCGCTATGAGGTTCACTACAGCTCCGACGGGGGCGCCGAGCAGGACCCGGAGGACTGGTGGAAGGCGATCGTGGAGACCACGCACGAGATGATGGAAAAAGCGGCCGTGAACCCCGCGCAGATTGCCGGCATGAGCATGAGCGCACAGATGGTCGGGACGCTGCCCGTTGACCGCGACGGGAAGCCGCTTCACCGCGCGATGATCTGGCTCGATTCGCGGGCCGAGGAGGAGGCGGCGATTCTCCGCAAAAAGACGGGAATGCCCTTTATCGGGGGGAAGGCGCCCAGCGCCAAGGTCTACTGGCTGGTGCGCAACAAGCCCGACATCTTCGCAAAAACCCATAAGATACTTGATTGCAAGGATTATCTCCAGTTCAGGATGACCGGTGTCTACGCCACCGACTACACCCTGTCGTCGGCGACGACCTATTTCAACCCGTGGGCGAAGATATGGTGGAAGGATATACTCAAGGCCATTGAGCTGCCGCTGGAGAAGCTGCCGAAGGCCATCCCCTCGACGGATATCGTGGGGAGACTGACCCCCGAGGCCGCCGCCGAGCTGGGGCTGAAGGAGGGCATCCCGGTGGTGGGCGGCGGCGGCGATGCGCCCAGTGCCATCGTCGGTTCGGGGGCCATATCACCCGGCCGGATGCACCTCTATCTCGGCACCTCGGCATGGGTGTCCGCCGTGACTCCCGAGTTCAACCTCCTTGCCGAAGGGCTCATGCCCAACGTCTGCTGCGACAGGAACAACAACGCCCTCCTCGGCGAGATGGACAATGCCGGGGGATGTCTCAAGTGGTTTCATGAGCAGCTGATGAGCAGAGAAGACGAGGAAGCGGCTGCCCGTGACGGATTGACCATCTTCCAGTATATGGACCGCCTGGCCGATGCAGTTCCGCCCGGCTCGGATGGATTGATCTTCCTCCCCTGGATGTGGGGCGAGCGGGCGCCGGTGGAGGATGACAATGTCCGCGGCGGCTTCGTCAGCCTGGCCCTGAATCACACGAAGGGGCACATGATTCGCGCCATTCTCGAGGGGGTCGGCTACCATCTGCGCTGGATATTCAGCGCGGTGGAGAAAGCGGGAATCACCCGGAAGGAAGCCAATGTTATCGGCGGGGGGGCGACGACCGCGATATGGCTGCAGATCCTGGCCGATATCACCGGCGTAAAGCTGCTGCAGGTGGAGGATCCCCTCGATGCCTGCGCGCGCGGCGCCGCGATGACGGCCGCCGTCGGCCTCGGTTTCTACAGGGATTTTGCCGAGGTGGAGCGGGCCATAAAGATGACGGGAAAGGAGTTCACCCCCAATCCGGAGCGCCGCGCTCTGTACGACAACGGCTACGCGCGGTTTCGTTCGCTCTATCCGCCGCTCAGCGACATCGGCAACGATCGCATCGAACCGGTTGACGAGCGGATCCGCTTTTCCCTGAAGAGCGGCATAGTCAGCTTTATGGTGAAGCGCTGGATAGCGAAGATGGAAAAGAAGGTTCTCTGATTTTTTAAGAAAAGCGATTTTTCCTCCGCGGTACCGGTGCCTGGCTGCGCATGCTGCAGTCAGGGCGAGCCGCCATCGGCTCGGAAAAGCTGCGTGGCAGCATCTGCGGCGGGACTGCATCAGCGAAGAGCCGCATAGAAACAATCTGTGTTATTCCTGTACTGCCGACACGCCCGGCATACCGAACTAAAGAAGAGCTACATGGACGCTTCGGCAGCGGGCCTTTCGATTGCGTTTACACGATTGAAGAAGGGGATGACCGCATCGGCGATACGCCGCCGGGCCGGCCCCGGATCAGAAGATCATTTTACTTGCAATAAAGCGGCGGCATAATCGCCGTTGAACAGATTATGTTCTGGAGGTTATCCCGATGAAGAGAACTATCGTGCTCATGCTTCTTCTCCTCTTCTCTGCACTGACCCTTTCCGGCGAGACAACTATCACCCTGAAACAATCGCTGAAGTGGTTTGTCGATCGGAAGATACAGAGCAGAAAGGAGCGCATGTACACCCTCGATGAGCTTCGAAACACAAAGAAGTTCTATCTTGCTGATTTTACCATAACCGACGACGAATTGATAAATTTAACCCCGCTGAAGAAGATAGAGGTCCTCTACCTGGACAGCAACAGGATAACCGACGAGGGGCTGAAGCATCTCGGAGAGTTGCCCCGGCTCACTGCCCTCTCGCTCTGCGACAACGACATAACGGGGAGCGGGCTTTCGCACCTTATCGCCCTTCAATATCTCGAGGAGCTGAACCTCTCCAGCACCAAACTCCGGGATGAGCATATGCACTACATCGGCCGGATGAAGAATCTGAAGATGCTCGATATTAACGGCACTGCGGTTACCGACCGGGGAATTGCACCGATCGGGCAGCTTGCCGATCTCCGTGAGCTCAATCTGGTACGGGGATTAACGAAGGAGGGATTGAGCCGTATTGCCGGATGCACGGATCTTCAAAAGCTGCGGCTCTGGGGGAAGGGGATAACCGACGACGCCCTTGTCCATCTCAGGGGATTCACCCGGCTCACCTACCTGAGCATCGGATACAGCAGCATCACCGACAGGGGGCTCGCTTCACTGGCGCCGCTGGTCAACCTGGAGGAGCTCGTGGTGCGAGACGCAGCTCTGACCGACAGCGGGCTCGTTCACCTGGAAGCGCTTTCGAATCTCCGCTACGTGGGACTCTTCGAGACGAAGGTGACTGAAAAGGGGGTTGCGATGCTGCGGGAGGCCATACCGGGGCTCCGCGTCCTCTGTCACCCCGATTGAGGAAGATCATGCGGTAATACTGAAAAAAGATGAAACCGCAGATAGGTAATAGTGATTAGTGACAAGTGACGAGTGTTCAGCTGACAGTTATCAGTGAATAATCATGTGATTTCCTATTGCAGGTCACGTGTTACTTCGTGCCCGTTACCTGTCACGAGTCACAAATGCAACAATCTGCGTTCAAGCCTTTAAACATTCGAAGTGAGTCTGATACAGCAGCTCCACTATTTCCTCTCCGGCTTCCTCCCGAAAGCGGCGACGAGGATGCGGTGCTGCCGCAGCCTCTCGGCATCGGTTCGCGCGACGGGGATCCCATTGCCCTCGGCATCGATGCCCGCGCAGTACATGGCGGTCGCGATGGTGCCGGGGGTCGGGATGAAGCACTGCACCTGCCGGGGGCTCCACCTCCGATCCTTCAGCCAGCGGGCAAGGGCGCGCATGTCATCCAGGGTACAGCCGGGAAAGGCGCTGATGAGATAGGGGACAATGTACTGCTCCTTCCCCGCCTCCTTCGAAAAGCGGCCGAACAACGAGAGGAACCGCTCGAAAAGCGCGAAGGGGGGCTTCCGCATGAGCGCGAGCACCCGATCGGATCTGTGCTCAGGCGCGAGCTTGAGCTGTCCGCCGGTGAACTCCCTCACAACCGCGCGCAGGTACTTCTCGTCGGCAAGCGCCAGGTCGTGGCGGATGCCGCTTGCAACCCGCACATGCCTGACGCCGGGGAGCCTCGAAGCGGCACGGAGCAGATCAGCGAGCCCCGACTGGTCGGTGCGGAAGTGCGGGCAGAGGGTGGGAACCAGGCAGCTCGGCCGCCGGCATTTCCGGGGATCTCCGCCGCAGGCAGCCCGCCACATGTTGGCGGAGGGACCGCCGACATCGGTAACGCTTCCCCGCCAGTCCGGATGGGAAACGAACGATGCAATCTCGGCGAGTATTGAATCCCCGCTCCTCGACTGAATCAGCCGCCCCTGATGAAGGGCGAGCGAGCAGAAGGAGCAGCCGCCGCCGCATCCGCGGTGCGAGGTCACGCTGAACTGCGTGACCGCCACCTCGGGGATCGGCCTGTCGTAGGAGGGGTGCGCGCGCCGGGCAAAGGGGAGGGAGTAGAGGAAGTCCATCTCTTCCGTGCCGAGCGGCTTTGCCGGCGGCTCGAACACCGTCACCCTGTTCCCCGAGCGCTGAATCGCCCGCCCGCCGGTGAGCGCCTGCCGCTCGAGCAGAAGCGTCGCATCCATGAGCTTCTTCCGGTCGGCGAGAATCTCCTCATGGGAGGGGAGCCGCAGGGGGGCGACCCCCGCGGGGATATCATCACCATCCCCTATCGCCCAGGCGGTTCCTTCGATTCCCCGCAGGAGATTCCTGATATCACCGTACTCCCTTAGTCCTTCACGCTCGCGCAGCCGATTCGCCGCCTCCAGGAGCGCCCGCTCGGCCATGCCGTAAACCAGGAGATCGGCCTTGCTGTCGAGCAGAATGGACCGGCGTATGGCGTCCTTCCAGAAGTCGTAATGGGTGGCGCGCCTCATCGACGCTTCGATTCCGCCGATGATGACCGGCAGGCCGGGAAAGGCATGCCGGACGACATTTGTGTACACGATAGTCGCCATGTTGGGACGCGCACCCGCCCTGCCGCCGGGCGTTCGCGCATCGTCGCTCCGCTTCTTCCGAAAGGCGGTGTAATGTGCGAGCATAGAATCGAGGGAGCCGGCGGTCACGCCCGCGAAGAGGCGGGGCCTTCCCATGGCGGCAAAGTCATCCACCCGCCGCCAGTCAGGCTGGGCGACGACACCCACCCGAAAGCCGTGCGCGACCAGCCAGCGACCCAGGAGCGCCGTCCCGGAGGTCGGGTGATCGACGGAGGCGTCGCCGGTGACCAGGAGCAGATCGAGACAGTCCCAGCCGAGCCGCCGCATCTCATCCACGCTCATCGGCAGGAAATCGACGGAGCTATTCATGGAATCGTTCATTAGGCAATACCGCGCAGCAGGCATGATACGCCGTGGGAGCTGCCGGTCAATACATAAATGCCCGGCCCGCCGTTTCGCCTCCGGGTCGGGGGACGGGAATGAATGTTTCCGATGGGATATTTTGGATATATATGCCCGGAGGGAAGTGGTGTGATATTTTAATAGTTTACAATTTTTGAAAAGGATGTATTGTTGCTTTATACATTGATGGGTGTATAACTTTATTGCTACATAAATGTGATTTTATGCTAAGCACATACACGGCCAAATTTAAATAAAATCAATATATATGGGAAAACTGGTGGAATGGCATGAGGTTATCATAGAGAGAAAAACGATATATGTGTGCGGGGATTTATTACAGGATGAATTGATTAAAATGATAGAGGCATAACGTTTGCAGCATAATGAGAAAGACATGTAGCTCTCTTCTGGAACAGATACCTGTTGAGATATAAGAGAAGTATGTCAGGAAAAAAAGGTTAAAGAAAAACCATGGGGAATGCAAATATAACACTTGAAGACATAAAGAGAATGCTCATTCAGCATAAGTCAACTCTTGAGAATCTGTACCGTGTTAAAGAGATTGGCGTATTCGGATCTTTTGTCCGGTCTGAAGCCGGAGAAGCAAGCGATGTTGATATTCTGGTTTCTTTCAGAAATGTTATCGACTACTTCGATTTCCTTGAGCTCGAGGAGTATTTAACAGAACTGATAGGAATACCTGTTGACCTTGTTGAGAAGGATTCACTAAAGCCACACATTGGCGAGAGAATCATGAACGAAGTGGTGATGCTGTGAAAAACGATAGAGATATACGGGATTATATTAATGATATTCTCAATGAGATTTTGCATATAAAGGAATTTACCGAAGGTATGAATTTCGATGAATTCTCATCGGATAAAAAGACCGTATACGCCGTCATACGCTCCTTTGAGATAATCGGCGAAGCGGTTAAGAACCTTCCATCAGATTTGCGTGAAAAATACTCTGAAGTTCCGTGGAAAAGAATAGCCGGTATGAGAGATAAACTAATTCATGAGTACTTCGGTGTAAGCCTTCCAATACTGTGGGAAACCATAATAAACAGAATCAACGAGCTCGAAGAGAAACTCGCTCCGCTAAAGGATGAATTTTAAAAACTAATTAAAAATATATTCAAATTAAACACCCCAATTCTCCCACTACATCAATGTTTAGGTCACTATCTGTCGTACCTCCCCTGTTATATTAGCAGTGCCGCCGGGAATTTATAGATAAACAGAACCGGCGGCGGAAGGCGGGGAGGCAGCTCCCCGGTTAAAGTGTACCATCCGAAGGCGCCCGGCCTCCGGGCCGGGTGACTGGAAATGAGTGTTTCCGTTGGGAAATTTTGTATATAGACGGCTGGGGGGAGAGGGGGTCTTCGAGAAGCTCAGGTCACTCGACGACAGCTCTTACGTCTGCCACTCCGTCGCCTGGTCGGGCACCAGAGGACATTGCCGATGAACGCTCACCATAGTGAGCCGAGGAGCTTAGCCCGACCTGCAAGGATCATTATACTCTTTTAATCAAAGCTTGTATATGATCGAAATATCTAAAAAATACATATTACACTAAATGAAAACCTTATCTATGTACTATGAAGTTTACACCAGACATATGTATAGGTCGCTATTTGTCATATGCGGTGTATTACATTAAAGAGTACACATAGATCAACGCAGAATATTTAGCGGACTCGAGGGGAAAAAGTTAAGCCGAGCTTCCGACATAAATTATTTCATGAGAAAGCAATTCGAAAGATTGCCAGCCGGGTTTGATCTGTATGCAAACCATACCTGAGATAGCGATACTATTCAGGATGGATGCAATAGAATATCATATAATAATAGATTGAAAAGGGGAGGAATATTGTGAAAAAGAAAAACACTATCATACTTGCAGTAATGGCGA